>Ga0335070_10003052_pt1 | contig 19470 bp, 15 predicted proteins | sample Lox_Sample_13_FD_206722 | JGI IMG/M metagenome (GOLD analysis project Ga0335070, IMG submission 206722) | Soil microbial communities from Loxahatchee National Wildlife Refuge, Florida, United States - Lox_Sample_1.3 | ecosystem: Environmental > Terrestrial > Soil > Wetlands | place: USA... | reverse complement strand
TCATCACCATGTTGGCGAGACGCCGCCCGCCGAGCAGCACGCCGGTGAGCGAGGCCACGGGCAGGAACCAGGGCCCGGCTCCCGGCTCCGCAGCGAGGAGCTTGAGCTGAAAGCCGAGCGTGGCCATCACCACGCCACTCCCCGCGAAGTGCGTCACGAAGCAGACGAAGGCGGGGGCGAGCAGTCGCGGATCCAGCCGGCGGAGCGTGGCGAGCGTCCCCGGTGCCACGCCCGCCGCCGAAGCCGGCGGATGGGCGCGGATATCCCTGGTCCCGCGAAGCGCCCAGAGGGAGACCAGCAGCCCGATGGCGGTCAACGGCGCGTAGACCATCAGCGTCCCGCGGTAGCCGAGGCGGTCCCCGAGGAAGCCGGAGAGCAGCAGGGCCAGGAGCGTGCCCAGGGCAAGGAGCGCCTGATAGACACCGATCGCGCGGCCGCGATCGGCCACCGTGGAATGATCGAGGATGAGCGACACGCCGCCCACCGAGAGGAGCGAGAACGCGATCCCCCAGAGCACCCGGCCCACGAGGAGCGGCCAGAGGCTCTCGGCCACCAGATAGCCCGTGGTGGACACGAGGGCCAGCCCCATGCCGCAGAGGTACGGCCCGCGCCGGCCGAGCCGGTCCAGGAGCAGGCCGCCCAACGAGTTCGAGGCCAGGCGCACGATGCGATTGGCGGAGAGCACGAGGCCGAGGCTGGCGGCGGCGATGCCCGCGGCCTCCGGATGCGAGGGAAGGAAGACGTACAGCATCTGGTCGCCGAGGAGCGCCAGCGAGTAGGCGACGGCGAGTCCGATCGCGAGCGCGTGGCGCCGACTCTGCACCGGCCGATGCTACTACACCGACCGCCGCCGTACGGGAAGCTTCCGCACGAGATCGCGCGCTTTACACGCGCGCCGGCGCCGCGTACTCTCCCGCCGAGGAGACACCATGCGCTCTCATCGGACCGGCATCGCGCTGCTCGCAGCCCTCTCGATCACGCTCGGGATTCACGGCCCCGCCCACGCCGCGCCCGAGGGCACCATGACGTGGGGCATCCACGTCACGCTCGCGTCGCGCTGGCTCGACCCCGCGGAGACGGAAGCCCTCGTCACGCCGTTCATGGTCCTCTACGCCATCCACGACGCCGTGGTGAAGCCCATGACGGGCACGATGACGGGCGCGAGCCTGGCCGAGTCGTGGACGGTGTCGCGGGACGGGCTCGTCTACGAGTTCGTGCTGCGCAAGAACGCGCGCTTCCACAACGGCGAGCCGGTGACCGCGGACGACGTGAAGTTCTCGTTCGAGCGCTACCGCGGGGCGGCCGCCAAGCTCTTGAAGGATCGCGTCAAGGAGATCCAGACGCCCGACCCGGGGCGGGTCCGCTTCGTGCTCCGGGAGCCCTGGCCCGACTTCATGACGTTCTACGGGACCACGGCCTCCGGCGCCGCCTGGGTCGTGCCGAGGAAATACGTCGAGAAGGTCGGCGAGGAAGGATTCAAGAAGGCGCCGATCGGCGCCGGCCCGTATCGCCTCGTCTCGTTCAACCCCGGCGTCGACATGGTGCTCGAGGCCTTCGACGGCTACTGGCGCAAGCCGCCGGCGGTGAAGCGGCTCGTCTTCCGCTCCATCACCGACGAGACGACTCGTGCGGCCGCCGTCAAGCGCGGCGAGGTGGACCTGATCTACCTCGTGTCGGGCCCCGTGGCGGAGGATCTCAAGCGGACGCCCGGCTTCAAGGTCGCCTCCCCCCTGCCCTCGCTCGGCCAGTTCTGGCTCGACTTTCCCGAGCAGGGCAATCCCAAGTCGCCGTGGCACGACCAGCGCGTCCGGATGGCGGCGAGCCTCGCCGTGGACAGGAAGGCAGTGAGCGACGCGGAGTGGCTCGGCTTCGCGAGGCTGACCGGCAACATCGTGCCCAAGGCCTTCGAGTTCGCGCTGGAGCTGCCGCCGCATCCCTACGATCCCGCGAAGGCCAAGGCGCTCCTCGCCGAGGCGGGATATCCGGGCGGGTTCGACGCGGGCGATTTCACGCCCTTCCCGCCCTACTACTCGATGGGCGAAGAGGTAGCGAACTACCTGCGCGCGGTGGGCATTCGCACGCGGCTCAAGAACATGGAGCGCGCGGCCTTCCTCACCGCGTGGCGAGAGAAGAAGATCCCCGGGGTGATCATGGCGCTGGTGGCGCCGTCGGGCAACGCGGCCACGCGGCTCGAGCCCTTCGTGACCCGCGACGGCTTCTATTCCTACAGCCCGCTGCCGGAGGCCGAGGACCTCTTCGCGCGCCAGTCACGCGAACCGGATCGCAAGAAGCGCGAGGCGATGCTGCACCAGATCCAGCGGCTCATCCACGATCGCGTCACCCACGCGCCCTTGATGGAGTCCGCGTTCCTCTGGGCCGTCGGGCCTCGCGTGGAGCAGTCCGGCCTGTCGCTGATTCCGGGTCATGCGTACTCCGCCCCGTACGAGGACGTGAAGCTGAAGCACCCGTAGGTCCCGGAACTCACGAAGTTCACGCGCGACGGGCGGGTCCTGTTCTTTGGGGCGTCCGTACGAAGGGCAACCGGGCGGATGGCACCGGGGGCGCTCCTACTCGAAGGCTGCCGAGAGATCGCCCATCCCGGGACGCACACCGGGAAGCGGCTCGAGCCCGAAGCGCCGCGTGATGAGCTTGATGACGGAAGTCGTGTCGTAGGGCGTGTGGTCGACGAAGCCGCGCTTCGCCCGCGGCGAGACGATCAGCGTCGGCACGCGGGTGCCTGGGCCCCAGCGATCGCCCTTCGGCGGCGGCACGTGATCCCAGAAGCCGCCGTTCTCGTCGTAGGTGATGATGACCGCGGCGGAGGGCCAGAGGCGGCTGGCCTTGATCAGCGACAGGAGCTCGGCGATGTGAATGTCGCCCGACAGCACATCGGCATAGCCGGGGTGCTGGTTCAGCGTGCCCTGCGGCTTGTAGAAGGCGACCTGCGGCAGCGTGCCCTGCTCGATCGCCGCGAGCAGATCCGCGTAGTCCTTCAGATGGCGCTCCCGGTCGGGCGTGCCCGGCGCAAAGCGGGCAAAGTAGTTGAACGGCTGGTGGTGCGGCGCGAAGTACGGGGCCCCGTTCGCCCGCGTCAGGATCACACGCCGCGACGCCTCGGGCGGCTGCATGCCGTCCCGCAGGGCCAGGGTCCAGGCCCCCGCATACCATGCCCACGTGATGCCCTTGGCCGTCAGCGTGTCGCCGATGGTCTTCAGCGTCTGCGGCGCCAGCGTGTGCCGGCGGGGATCCGTGCCGCGCGGATCGCCGTCGGGAGCCGGCGGCACGCGTGACGGCTGCCACGGCGGGTAGGCCGTGTTCACCACGTAGCCGTCGGGCGTGACCTCGCCGTCGAGGAACTCGGGCGGACCTCCGTGCACCGACGCGGGCGATCCGGGCCGCGTCTTGAGGAAGCCGCGCTCGTCGACCTGCGCGCGAAGCCGCCCGGGCGCATCGCGGTCCTCCGGGGTGCAGGCGCACACGAGCCAGAAATGGTTCAGAAAGGAGCCGCCATATGTCCCCATGAAGAAGTTGTCGGCGAGCACGTAGTCCTTCGCCCATTGCCAGAGCGGCAGCGTCGAGCCGTCGTAGTAGCCCATGGCCAGCGCCCCGGCATTCGAGGCGGCGACGAAGCGATCGTTGCGGCCGCCGTTGATCTGCTCGACGTTCTGGTAGAAGCGATGGACGAGGTCCAGCGTAGGCACGGACAGCGGCAGATTGATGGGCGGAGCGTCGATGCGGAAGGGCTTGTTCGGCAGCCCCGTCGGGAAGTCGGCGCTCGGTGCCTTGCCGTTCCAGACCGGCGGCAAGGTCTTGAGCACGGACCCGTCGCGGTCGACCTGCAGGTACTGCTCCGGGGTGGCATTCGCGATGCCGTTGGCGCCGGGGTAGAGCCCGTAGAGATGATCGAAGCTCCGGTTCTCCGCGTAGATGACGATGATGTGGTCGATCGCGTCGAGGCCGGAGGGACCGGACGGCCCGCGCGTCGCGCACGCCACGGCGAGCGTCCCCAGCGCGACCAGCACCGCGACAGGGAGCCGCTGCCTAGCCCGCATGCTCCCTTGTATACTCCGAAACCGCCGCGCGGGGTCAGCGAGAAAAGCGCCGCCGGTGCTCCACGATGGCGGCGTAGGGCAGGACGCGGAGCAACTCTTCCGCGGTCGTCGTCCCGGCGCGCAGGCGCTCGTGAGCGTCCTGCGCCATGCTGTAGGTGGTCCGCTGCGCGCTCGCGCAGATCTCGTCGAAGGGCGCCTGCCGGGTGATGAGGCCGGCATCCTGCTCGTCGGGCACCCAGAGATCGGCCACCATCATGCGTCCGCGATAGCCGCTGAAGCCGCACTCCGCGCAGCCCGCCCCCTGGTAGAAGCGCATGGATGACGGCACCGGATCGAAGATCTCGCTCCGCACCGCGGGCGGCGGCACGTACTCCTGCCGGCACGCCGCGCAGTTCCGGCGAAGGAGCCGCTGGGACATGACGCCGATGAGCGAGGAGGCGATGAGCGATGACTCCACCTCGAGGTCGAGGAGGCGCGGCAGGGCCGCGATGGCGCTGTTCGTGTGCAGCGTGCTCAGCAGCAGGTGGCCGGTCTGGGCGGCCCGGAAGGCGATCTCCGCCGTGGCCTGGTCGCGGATCTCGCCCACCATGATGATCTCCGGATCGTGGCGGAGGAAGGCCCGCAGATAGGCTGCGAAGGTGTTGCCGATCTCGTCGTTGACCTCGGCCTGGCTCAGCTCGTCGTAGACGTACTCCACGGGATCCTCGGCGGTGAGGATGCGGATCTCCGGCCGGTGGAGCCGCATGAGGCAGGCGTAGAGCGTGGTCGACTTGCCCGAGCCGGTCGGCCCCGTGACGAGGAAGATGCCGGTGGGCCGCTGGAGCAGCGCCTCGAGCCGCGCCGACACCACGGGCGAGAGGTCGAGCGCCGCGATCGACCGCGGGGCCCGCGTCTGGTCGAGGATGCGGATGACCACGCTCTCGCCGGCATAGCTCGGAATGACCGACACGCGCAGGTCGATGGTGACCTTGCTCCCGCCGCGGTTGACCGATACCTGGAAGCTCCCATCCTGCGGGCGTCGCCGCTCCGCGATGTCGAGCTTGCAGAGGATCCGGATGCGCGAGGCGATCTCTCGCATGCTCTGATCGAGGTTGTCCTGGAGCTTTCCGAAGTGCGGCTGGCGGAGGACGCCGTCGATGCGATGGCGCACGTGGAGGCCGGAGGGCAGCATCTCCAGGTGGATGTCGCTGCAGTTGGCCTCGAGGGCACGGAAGAGGATCTGCCGGAAGAGCTCGTCCGCGCGGCGCGTGGCCCGCTCGTCGACGGCGGCGGGCGCGCCCGCGGCGGCGTCGGCGGGCGGATCCACCGGCGTGATCAGGTGCGCCTCGAGCGCCTCGATGCCGCCGGGCACGTCCTCGTACAGGCGCCGGAACGCGCGCTGGATGGCCCGGCTGGAGGCCGTCACCACCGTGATGCCGAAGCTCGTGAGCTGCATCAGCTCGTCGATCACGGCCGCCGCGGTGGGATCGTCCATGGCCACCGTGAGCGTGCGGCCGACCTGAGCGATGGGCAGCACGGAGTGGCGGCGTGCATAGCTCCGGTTGATCACGCGCGCGAGGCGGCGGTCGATGGTCACCTTCTCGAGATCGATGAAGGGAATGTTGAGCTGCTTGGCGAGCGCCTGCCGCATCGTCTCGTCGGTGACGTAGTTGAGCTTGAGCAGGATCTTGCCCAGGGGAAGCTTCAGGCTCTCCTGCTGGGCGAGGGCGTGCTCGAGCTGCGCCTCGGTGACGGCGTCGCTCGCGAGGAGGATCTCGCCCAGGCGGCCGCGCCCCGGGGCGGCGGGGGCCGCCGCGGGCGCGCCCCCGGAGTGCTCCGTCGCGCGCGCCGTCGAATCTACGAGGGCCATGCCGGCGATGGCCCGATCAGCGGGCGCCCGAGTCGCGGGCCGGGACCGCAGGCCGGCGCGGAGCCAGCGGCGGCGCCGCGAAGACCGAGCGGCGCCGCTTGGATGTGGTGCACTCCTCGACCCGCTCGATGAGCTCCGTGACGCCGAAGGGCTTGCCGATGAACGGCCAACCCGAGTCCCGGAGGGACGAGATCTCGAAGCCGGACATGAGCAGCACCTTCAGGCGGGGACGGAGCGCGATCATGCGCCGGGCGAGCTCGCGGCCATCCATCAGCGGCATGACGACGTCGACGAGCAGGAGATCGATGTCGCCGTCCCGGTCCTTCGCGATGCGCATCGCCTCCACGGGATCGTCGGTGGAAAGGACGAGGTATCCCGCCGAGCCCAGCGTGTCTCGCGCGAACGAGCTGACTCCGAAATCGTCATCGACCACCATGACCGTCATGACGCGCGTGGCGGCCGTTTGTTCCGGTCCCGGATCCTCGACGCGAACGGCCGGCTCCTTCTTGAGGAAGAGGAAGACGGGGCCGTCCTCGTCCGAGCGCCACACGATGGCCTGCGCGTCGATGGGGCAGCCATCGGGCGGCGCGATGTGCAGCGAGACCAGCGTGGCGTCCTGCAGCCGCTCGGCCAGCCGCACCTTGACCCCGGACTGGCTCACGTCGACGGTCTCGCCCGTGAGCTGCCGGCCGCCAACCTCTATGGTCACCGGCCAGCTGACCCTGGTGCGTGGGCGCCGTCGCGATTCGGGTCTCCGTAGCTTGACGCGCATGAGCAGTTCCCCCCGGGAGCTACCTAGCAATCGACGTACCGGGGGAACCGGCGGCCCGGAGTCGCCACGAATCCGGATAGTTGCGGACCGCCGCAGGCCAAAGGCGCCGTTGGGGAAGGCGCTTCACGTCACCGGCCCGACGGATTTTGGAGCGGGTACTCGACGAGGCTAAGGATTGGTGCTGACGCGGCTCGAGCGCCGAGTTGCCCCGGCGCTCGAGACCATCCGCACGCGAGGAACGGCGTCGACGGCTACTTGCGCCGACGGAACCAGCCGATGCCGCCGAGAGCGACGATCCCGGAGGCGAGGAGCGTCAGCGTGGCCGGCTCGGGGACCCGAACCAGGTCGAGATCTGCATCGAGATCTGCGCGGGCAAAGCCCGGGACCAGGCCGACCAGCGCGGCAACCAGCAACGCGACTCGCAGCCACTGGCTATGCATCATTTGTGAGCCTCCCGCTGTAGAGTTTGTGCACAGCGCACCCACCACGGCGAAGATGGAGAGCCAGCATGATTCGTGCCCTTTCGCAGAAAGCCACTAGTTCGCGCAGATGACCCTCGCGCGGAATGCCTCTCGCGCGATCTTGACAAATTCCTCGACAGTAGACGGCCGTGATCGCATCGATGGGCCGCCCCGCCGCCGGTCGTGCGCACGACCTCGTCTCGCGTTTGCCCTGGCGCTCGTCCTGGCCATGGCAGCGCCGGCCTCGGCCGACATGACCGATCGCGAGCGTCTGCGACAGGCCGTGGACCATCTCCTCGCCTCCCAGTCGCCCTCGGGCTTCTTCCTCTACGACTTTGACTTTCTCGTCGGACGATCCGTCGCGGGCGACAACATCGTGCGGCAGGCCGGAACGGGCTACTTCCTGGCCGAGTATTACCTTCATGCCTCGGACCCCCGCGTGCGCGGCGCGGTCGAGCGAACGCTCGACCAGCTCGGCAAGCGGTCGTTGCCGATAGGCAAGAGCTGGCTTCAGAGCGCGATCGAGCAGACACGCATTCTCTCGATCCCGATCGGCCGCTACAAGCTGCGCTCCGGTCTCGAGCGATTCGGTCTCCTGTATCGACCGAGCGGCGACGGCAAGGTCATCTCTCTCGACGGCCGGTATCTGACCGCGTCGACAGGGGCGACCGCGGTGGCGCTGCTGGCCGAGCTGCAGTACCAGCAGGCGACGGCCGACCAGCGCTTCAGCGCGCTGCGAGCGGCCTGGGTCAAGGGTCTCCTGAGCGCGCGGATCCCCGGCGCGGGATTCAGGATCACGCCTCACCTCATCGACGACACCCCCTACTACGACGGCGAAGCGTGGCTCGCTCTGGCCTATTTCGACAGCCTGTTCCCCGGCGACCGCACGGTCGGCCCGACGCTCAAGAGCCTGGACAGCTATCTCATGCAGCGATATGCGACGGAGGTCACCACCGGCTTCTATCAGTGGGGCGCCATGGCGGCCGCGCGGCGCTTCAAAGCGACCTCGGACCCCAGGTTCGTGACCTTCATCGGCGCCCAGGCGCGGGCCCTGCTCGATGCGCCGGGCGGTGACCGGTGGCGAGGCAACAACCCCTGCGCCTCGATCGAAGGCCTCGCCACGGCGGCCGCCGTGCTTCGCGCTCAGGCGAGCACGGACAGGACCCTGCTCGCACGCATCGAGGAAAGAATCCGGGAGGACATGGCGGTGATCCGCCAGCTGCAGGTGGCGCCGAACGCCACGCGCCTGGAGTTCGCCGAGGGCATCTACCTGGTGTCGCCCAGGCTCCGGGACTTCTCGGGAGCGTTCCTGGAGGGCCGCTTCCGGCCGTCCACCCGCGTCGACGCCACCGCGCACTGCATCTCAGCCTTCGTCAAGCTCGCGGGCTGATCCCTAGCGCGCCTCCGAGATCGCGGTCACGCCGCCCGGATTGTCGAGCGAGGAGAGATCGCCCGGATCCTTGCCCAGATGCGTGGCGCGGATCACGCGGCGCATGATCTTGGCGCTCCGGGTCTTGGGCAGCTCGGCCGCAAAGAGCACGCGCTCCGGCCTGAGCGCCTTGCCCATCTGGCGCGCGACGAGATCCGAGATCTCCGCGCGCAGACTCTCCGTGGGCGCGATGCCGGGCCGCAGCACGGCGAAGCAGACCACGGCCTCGCCCTTGATCTCGTGCGGCACGCCGATGGCCGCCGCCTCCGCCACCGCGGGATGGCTCACCAGCACCGACTCGACCTCGGCGGGGCCCACGCGCTTGCCGGCAATCTTGAGGGTGTCGTCGGAGCGTCCGGTGACGAACCAGAAGCCGTCCTCGTCGATGTACGCCCAGTCCCCGTGCACCCACACGTCGGGCCAGCGCGACCAGTACGTCTCGAGGTAGCGGTCCGGGTCCTTCCAGAATCCCGCGGTCATGCCCGGCCACGGCCTGGTGATGACGAGCTCGCCCACCTGGCCGCGGATGGGCCGGCCGTCCTCGCCGAAGACGTCGGCGGCCATGCCCGGCGTGGGGCCGTTGAAGGAGCACGGCTTGATGGGCGCGATTGGAAATGAGGTGACGATGCCGCCCGAGATCTCCGTGCCGCCGGAGTAATTGATGATGGGCACCTTGCCGCGCCCCACGTGCTCGAAGACCCAGCGGTAGGGCTCGGGGTTCCACGGCTCGCCGGTGGAGCCGAACACGCGCAGCTCGCGGAGCTCGTGCTGGAGCGGCCACTCCGTGCCATACGGCATGAGCGCGCGCACCGCCGTCGGCGACAGCCCCATCACGCTGACGCGGTGGCGCTCGGCCACGGCCCACAGGCGATCGGGCTTGGGATAGTCCGGCGTGCCCTCGAAGAGCACGAGCGTGGCGCCGTTCGCGAGCCCGCCCACGATCAGGATGGTGCCCATGACCCAGCCCATGTCGGTGAGCCAGAAGAACCGGTCGGAAGAGCCGAGGTCGAAGAGATACCCGGCGTCGTGGCCGATCTTCATCTGCAGCCCGCCCTGTGTCAGCACCACGCCCTTGGGCCTGCCGGTCGTCCCCGACGTGTAGGTGATGCAGCACGCGCGGTCCGCCTCCACGGGCAGCGCGGGGCAGCGATCCGATTCGCGCTCGGCCGCCTCGTGCCACCAGACGTCCCGGCCCGGCGTCCACGGCACGTCGCGTCCCGCGTGCTTCAGCACGAGCAGATGCTTCACGGAGGGACTCAGCGCCGCCGCCTCATCCGCGACCTCCTTCATCCGGACGATCTGGCCGCGGCGGGCGAAGCCGTCGGCGGTGATCAACACCTTGGCCTCGCAGTCCTCGAGCCGCGCCGCCACCGCCTGCGCGCCGTAGCCCGAGAACGAGGGCGAGTACATCGCGCCCACGCGGCAGATGGCCATGAGCGCGATGGCCGCCTGCGCGCACATGGGCAGGAAGAGCCCCACCGCGTCGCCGGACCCCACGCCGAGCCTGGTCAGCACATTGGCCAGCCGGTTGACGTCGCGGGAGAGCTCGCGATAGGTCCACGTGCGGACGCGCCCGTCCTCCGCCTCCCACACGATGGCGTCCTGCCCGCCGCGGCCCTCGTCCACGTGGCGATCGACGCAGTTGTCCGAGAGGTTCATGAGGCCGCCCTCGAACCAGCGGGGCCAGGCGATCCCGCGCGAGGTATCGAGCACCCGCGTGTAGGGCTTCATCCAGCGGAAGCCCAGGTCCTTCGAGACCGCGTCCCAGTACCACTCGGGATCGGCCACGCTTCGCTGGAGGAGAGCATCGAGAGACGCCAGACCGTGCGCGCGCATGAACCGGGTGATCCGCGCGCGCTCGATGCGCTCGGGGGTGGGGCGCCAGATGACGTCGCGGTCGCTCATGTGTGCTCCGGCGCGCCATGGTAGCATGGCCGGCGTCGTGCCCTTGCCCCCACCTCAGGGGGGACCCTCACATCAAAGGAGAGCCCATGAAGGCGGTCGCCGCGGTCGCGGAGATTCTCAAGCGTGAAGGCGTGAAGTTCCTCATCGGTTATCCCGTGAACTCCATCATCGAGGCGGCGGCCCAGGCGGACATCCGGACCATCATCGTCCGCCAGGAGCGCACCGGGCTCCACATGGCGGATGCCGTGAGCCGCGTGACCTCGGGCAAGCGCATCGGCGTCTTCACCATGCAGCACGGCCCCGGCTCCGAGAACGCCTTCGGCGGCGTGGCCCAGGCCTACGGCGACTCCGTGCCCATCGTGGTGCTGCCCGGCGGCTATCCGCGGCGCCTCACCAACATCCCGCCCAACTTCAATTCCGCGCTGAACTACCGGCACGTGACCAAGTGGATCGAGCAGGTGATCATGCCCGACACCGTGCCCGATGCCATGCGCCGCGCCTTCACGCAGGTGAAGAACGGCCGGCCGCGCCCCGTGCTCGTGGAATTCCCCGTCGACGTCTTCCAGGAGGAGGTCGCCGAGCCCCTCGCCTACACGCCGGCGCCGCGCATGCGCTTCGGCCCCGATCCGCAGGCCGTGTCCACCGTGGCCGCGGCGCTGGTGGCGGCCGAGCGGCCGGTGATCTACGCGGGCCAGGGCGTGCACTACGCGGAGGCGTGGAGCCAGCTCCGCCAGCTCGCGGAGCTGCTCGAGGCACCGGTCACCACGAGCCTCCAGGGCAAGAGCGCCTTCCCCGAGAATCACCCGCTCTCTCTGGGCTCGGGCGGCCGATCCGTGTCCAAGCAGCTCCACGAGTTCCTGAAGAACTCGGATCTGATCTTCGGCATCGGCTGCAGCTTCACCACGACGAACTACGGCGTGGCCATGCCCAAGGGCAAGACCATCATCCACGCGACGCTCGATCCCGCCGACGTGAACAAGGACGTGCGGTGCGAGCACGCGCTGATCGGCGATGCCGGCCTGACGCTCGAGGCGCTCCTCGTCGAGGTGAAGGACCGGCTCAAGGGCAAGCCGCGCGGCCGCGGGCCCGCGGTGGCAGCGGAGATCAAGCGGCTCAAGGGCGAGTGGATGGCGCAGTGGATGCCGAAGCTCACCTCGAGCGCCAAGCCGATCTCGCCCTACCGGGTCATTCGCGATCTGCTCCAGACCGTGGATCCCGCGCGCACGATCATCACGCACGACGCGGGGAGCCCGCGCGATCAGATCTCGCCGTTCTGGGAGTGCACGGAGCCCCTGTCGTACATCGGCTGGGGCAAGACGACGCAGCTCGGCTACGGCCTGGGCCTCGCCATGGGCGCCAAGCTCGCCCATCCCGACAAGCTCTGCATCAACGTGTGGGGCGACGCGGCCATCGGCTTCACGGGCATGGACTTCGAGACGGCGGTGCGCGAGCGCATCCCGATCCTCTCCGTGCTCCTCAACAACTTCTCCATGGCCATCGAGCTGCCCATCATGAAGACGGCCACCGAGAAGTTCCGCAGCACGGACATCTCCGGCAACTACGCGGACATGGCCCGAGCCTTCGGCGGCTACGGCGAGCGGGTGACGGAGCCGGGCGACATCGTGCCGGCCATCCAGCGCGCGGTGAAGAAGACCGAGGAAGGCATTCCCGTACTCCTCGAGTTCATCACCGAGAAGGAGATCGAGTTCTCCATCTACAAGTACTGAGCCGTCCGTGAGCCTGAAGCTCGATCTCGGCTTCATGACGCAGGACCTCCGCGAGATCCCCGCCTATGCGCGGCGTGCGGAGGAGCTGGGCGTAGGCGCGCTCTGGTCCGCGGAGACCAAGCACGATCCCTTCCTGCCGCTGGCGGTGGCGGCGGCCCACACCACGCGGGCGCAGCTCGGCACGGCCATCGCGGTGGCCTTCCCGCGCAGCCCCATGATCATGGCGCACACGGCGTGGGACCTGCAGAAGGTCTCGGGTGGCCGCTTCGTGCTGGGCCTGGGCACGCAGGTCAAGGCCCACAACGAGCGGCGCTTCTCCCTCACGTGGGAGCCTCCGGGACCGCGTCTGCGCGAGGTCATCCAGGCCCTGCGCGCCATCTGGGAATCGTGGCAGAACGGCTCGCCGCTCAGTTTCCGCGGCAAGTCCTACCGCTTCGACCTCATGACGCCGTTCTTCAACCCGGGGCCCATCGAGCATCCGCACATTCCCGTCTACATCGCCGCGGTGAATCCCTGGATGGCGCGCATGGCCGGCGAGGTCTGCGACGGCCTCCACGTCCACTCCTTCCACACGCCGAAGTATCTCCGGGACGTGATTCACCCGGCCGTCGCGGAGGGGCTGCGCGCATCGGGCCGCTCGCGCAAGGACTTCACGTTCCGCGCCTCCACCATGGTGGTTCTCGGCGATACCCGGGACGAGCTGGCGCGGAACCGCCAGGCGGTGAAGCAGCAGATCGCGTTCTACGCGTCCACGCGGACCTACCAGGCGGTGCTGGCGGTTCACGGCCTCGATCACCTCGTGCCGCAGCTCCATGCCAGGAGCCTGGCGGGCGACTGGCCGGGCATGGCGGACCTCATCAGCGACGAGACGCTGGATCATTTCGCGGTGACGGCGACGTGGGAGACGGTGGGCGCGAAGCTGCGGGAGCGCTACGCTGGAATCTGCGACCGCACCCAGCTCTATCCGGCGTTCCAGCCGTCGCTGGACGACCCTCGCCTTCAGGCCCTCCTGAAGGAAATGAACGCGCACTAGGGAGTCGACGCTTTCGAGCGCCGGCTTCGCCGGTGCAATCCTGGGGGGAGGTTCGGAAAGGGGGGCGGCGCCCCCTCCGAGTCATCCAGAATCGACCTGGCCGGGGCGTTTCAGCGTGTCCCCGCCCGGCGGCAGGTTGAGCACCGTGGCCGGGAAGAGGCCGGCGAGCCAGCGGATCACGTCGCTCACGGTCACGATGCCCACGGGCCGGCGCTCGGCGTCGACCAGGGGGACCGTCCGGTAGCCGGCCACGCTCATGCTGTGCACCGCGTAGGCCACGCGGTCACGAAGTGAGAGCACCTCGGGATCTCGTGTCATCACGGATGCGAGCGTCGCGGCCGTGGGATCGAGGCCGCGGCCCACCACGCGCGTGAGGAGGTCGCGTTCCGTGAAGATGCCCGCGAGCCGGCCGGCCCCGTCGACCACCAGCACGGCGGCCTGACGCGCCTCCCGCATGCGCTGGGCCGCCTCGGCCACGGTCGCCGACTCGCGCAGGCACACGGGCGTCGCGGGCGACAGCGCGGCGATCGTGTCGTTGAAGACGGCGGGGCTGATCGACTGTCCTTCGAGCTCATCGCCGCCGGGGTATTCGTCGTCGGCATCGTGCTCGTACATGCTCCCCTCCCGCCGCTGCCGTCTCTACTCGCCGGAGAACTTCTGCGCGTTCCCCATGTGCGGCCAGGTCCAGGCCTGCACGTTCCCCAGGATCTGCCTGATGTGATTGCGGTCGTGGTGCACCCACTCCTGGAGGAGATCTTCCACCCTGAGCCAGCCCACCTTGGGATGCTGCCCGCCCCGGACGAGATCGCCCGGCTTGAGCCCGCGCACGAGCGCCGCGCTCTCCGTCCGCATGCGCTCGAGCTCGGCCACGAGCCTGGCGGCGTGCTTCATGTCGTCGCGGCGCCCGCGGGCCACCTCCTCCTGGTCCCAGCCCTCGAGCTGCGGGTCCTTGGCGGCGAGAAGGATCCTGATGCGTCCCGCGAAGCCGCGGCGCTCCGACTCGATCAGATGCCCGATCACCTCGTTGATCGACCACTCGACCTCGCCCGGATGAAACGTGGTCACGTCCTTGGGCAGCGCCTCGACCTCGGCGCGGATCGTGGCCATCGCGCTCTCGAGGAGCGCCGCCACATCGGCCGGCGAGAGCCGCTCCGTCATGCGGCTACACCACCTTGTCGGCGTGCAGCCCCTTGATCTCGTCGACCGAGAAGCCGAGCTCGCCCAGGATCTCGTCGGTGTGCTGGCCGATGTCCGGCGCGGCGGTCCGCACCGAGGCCGGGGTCCGGGACAGCGTAGCCGGGGGACGCTGCAGCCGCATCTCGCCGAGGGCGTGGTGCTTCACGGGCACGGCCAGGCCCAGGTGCTGCACCTGCTCGTTCTCGAACGTCTCCTTGATGTTGAAGATGGGCCCGCACGGCACGCCCTTGGCGTTGAGCAGCTCCACCCACTCGGCGCTGGTCTTTCGGCTCAGGGCTCGGTCGAGCTCGGCATTCAGGAGCTTCCGGTTCTTGGAGCGCTCGGGCGCCGTCTTGAAGCGAGGGTCCTCCAGGAGCGGCTCCGTGCCCAGCGCCTCGCAGAGCCGGCGGAACATGTTCTGCCCGGACGCCGCGATGTTGATGTGGCCGTCCAACGTCGTGAACACGCCCGTGGGAGTCCCGGTCGGGTGGTCGTTGCCGGCCTGGGGCGGGATGACGCCGTCGATCAGCCAGCGCGCGGCCTGGAAATCGAGCATCGTCACCATCGCCTCGAGCAGCGAGGTGTGCACCCACTGTCCCTTGCCCGAGCGCTCGCGTTCGATGAGCGCGCAGAGGATGCCCTGGGCGAGGAAGATGCCCGCGGTGAGATCCGCCACGGGAATGCCCACGCGCACGGGCCCCTGCCCCGGCAGACCCGTCACCGACATGAGCCCGCCCATGCCCTGGGCGATCTGGTCGTAGCCGGGACGATCGCGATACGGCCCGGTCTGGCCGAACCCGGAGATGCTGCCGTAGATGATGCGCGGGTTGATCTTGGACAAGGTCTCGTAGTCGATGCCCAGGCGATGCTTCACGTCGGGACGGAAGTTCTCCACCACCACGTCGGCCCTGGCGGCGAGGCGCTTGATGATGTCGACGCCACGCGGCGACTTGAGGTCGAGGGTGAGCGAGCGCTTGTTGCGGTGCAGGTTCAGCGAGTCGAAGCCGCGGCGGACGAAGTCACCCTCGGTGTCCTCGCGGGCCGAGATCTGTATCACCTTCGCGCCCATGTCGGCGAGCTGGCGGACGCAGGTGGGACCGGAGCGAGCCCGGGTGAGGTCGATGACGGTATAGGGCTCGAGGGGCAGGCTCATCGCTTCGACGCTCCTTGTCGCTGAGGCTCTGGCGGCAGAATGGCCGAGGCGCTCAGCGAGGCTGGATTGCGCGGCGGCCAGCGCTTCGCGTCCACGGCGGTGAGGAAATCGAGCACGGCGCGGTTGAAGCCGTCGGGATCCTCGAGGTTGATGGTGTGCCCGGCCTTGGGCATGATGACGAGCCCCGACGAGGGAATCGCCCGCTTCATGAAGATCGCGGGGTCGAGGCACGGCTCGTCCTCGTCTCCCGTCATGATGAGGGTGGGCACGGTGAGCTTCCTCATGCCCGCCTCGAGGTCGTAGATGGACGTGCGGGTCATCTGGACGCCGCGCATGGTCAACGCGTGGCCCTTGGCCGACTGCGCGCAGAACATGTCGTAGAACTCCTGCCAGCCCGCCGGATCCTTGTCCATGAACTGCACGCGGGTGGGCCCCTTCGTGTAGAACTCCGCCACGGCCTTCATGCCGTCCTTCTCGAAGCGATCGGCCGTCTCCGCCACGTCGCGGCGGAACTTCTCCGTCTCGCTCCGCACGCTGCCGTAGCCCGCGCCCGCGACCACGAGCGAGTGCGCCCGCTCGGGCCAGTTGAGGCCGAAGTGGAGCACGGCGTAGCCGCCCATGCTGAGGCCGACCACGTGGGCCTGCCGGATCTGGAGGGCATCGAGGAGGCCCACGATGTCCCGGGCGGCCAGATCCTGCGAGTAGGCCTTGGGATCGTCGGGAACGTCCGACGGCGGATAGCCGCGGGCGTTGAAGGCGATGCAGCGATACCGGCGGGCGAAGAAGCGCATCTGCAGATGCCAGCTCCTCGCCTCGCCCGCGAACTCGTGCACGAATACGAGCGGCGTGCCCAGGCCCGCCTCCTCGTAGAAAAGGTTGATTCCGTTGACGCGCGCGGTGGGCATGGCGGGAGTCTACTCCACTCGCCCGCGGCGCTCAACCGCCGTCCGGGCGCTCATGCGGTGAGATCCACGAGCACCTTCATGACGGGTCCGCCCTTGAGCGCCTGCTCCATCCCCTGCTGCAGGCCTTCCAGGGGAATCTTGTGGCTCACCAGCGGGCCCACGGGCACGGCGCCCGCCGCGGCCAGGCGGATCGCTTCTTCCCAGTCCGCGCGCGAGTAGAGCCGCGAGCCGTGCATGGTGAGCTCGCGCGCGAACATCGGGTAGAGGTTCACGGCCATGGGCTCGGCGTGAATGGCCACCACGGAGATGGTGCCCCACACTCGCACAGCGTCCGTCATGAGGCGGACCGCCGCCGCATTGCCGGTGACCTCGAAGGCCACGTCGACGCCCTCGCCGTTGGTCCAGTCGTTGGCGAACTTGATCACGTCCACGCCGGGGCCGATCACGTCGACGCCCAGGCTCTTCAAGAGCTCGACGCGGTACGGATTCACCTCCGACACGATCACCCGCGCCCCGCGATGGCGGGAAACGAGGGCGATGAGCGCGCCGATGGGTCCACCACCGAAGACCAGCACGGCGTCGCCCTTCCCGACCTTGGCCCGCGTCACGTCGTGGGTGGCGATGGCCAGGGGCTCCATGACCGCCGCGTGATCGTCCGTGAGCGATCCCGGCACCTTGATGATGCGGTCTGTCGGTACCGCCCAGTACTCCTGCATGCCCCCTGGCACGTCGACGCCCAGTACCTTGAGCTGGTAACAGAGAAACGGCGCGCCCATGGTGCAGGCGCGGCATGTGCCGCAGACGCGCAGCGGCTCCACCACGACGCGATCGCCGGCCGCGAGGCCGCTCCCGCTGGGCGCCTCGGCGATCTCCCCGAAGGTCTCGTGGCCGATGATGCCGCGCTTCGGCACGCGATGGTCCAGATGCCCCTGGAAGATGTGCAGATCCGTGCCACAGATGCCCACGCGCTTCATCTTCAGCACCGCCTCGCCCGCCCCCGGCTTGGGGTCGGGCGCCGTGCCCGTGGTGAACCGGCCCGCTCCCTCGTAGTAGGACGCCCGCATCTCAACCGCCCTCCAGGATCTTGCGCATCGTCTCTCCTTTGCCCTTGAACCACTCGAAGAGGATCTCGACATCCCACCCCATGCAGAAGTGACGCACGCCCTGATCGAGGTAGGGCTTGGCCTGCTCGGGGTGGCTGATCTCCGCTCGCGGCGCAATGCCCAGCCTCAACGCCGTCTTGATCATGCCGCGCTCCGCCTCCACGACCCTCGGATGGCTCCACTGTCCGGCCAGGCCGATGCTCATGGAATAGTCCGCCGGTCCGAACTGGACCATGTCCACGCCCTTCACGGCGAGGAGCGCCTCGAGATTGTCGACCGCGGGCGCCTTCTCGATCATGATCGCGATCACGGCATCGTCGAGCGCCTGGACGAAGGCGGGCGAGCCCACGTCCACGACGTAGCCCACGTCGCGGCGCATCCCCACGCCGTGGATGCCGCCATGCCCGGGCGCCTCGGCGCGCACGGCCGCCACGCACTCCGCCACGTCGGCGGGCGTGCGCGGGTCGGCGAAGAGCAGGTTCTGGATGCCGGAGCCGATGGCGCGCACGCCCAGATAGGTCCGCGGCTGCTGCTCGATCTTCATCATGGCGGACATGTGAGGGAACGTGTCCACCCCGCGCGCGAGATTCTCCAGGGCAAAGAGGTCGTAGGGCGCGTACTCGCCCGCGAACTCCACGTAGTCGAACATGCCCGAGTGCCCGGCCAGCTCGATGGTGGCGGGCCACGCCGAGTGGATGTGCGTGCCGAGCGTCGGCTTGCCGGCCCGCAGCAGCTCGCGAAGCTTATTGGGGCGCATCGGGTCTCTCTCCCTCCTTGGAGGTCTCGCCCGCGAGGAGGCCGCGCGCGACGGTGAGCCGCAGGATCTCCGTGGTGCCTTCGGCGATCCGCCAGGATCGGATGCGGCGGTAGAGCCGGGCGAGCGGGTGGCCCTCGACGACGGCGGCGCCGCCCGCCAGCTGCATGGCCCGGTCCACGATGTGGGCGACCGCTTCCGTGGCCACTGCCTTCGCCATGGCGACCTCCACCTCGGCGCGGCCGCACTCGGCGGCGCGGGCGGCGGCGTAGAGGGCCGCTCGCGCCGCGAAGAGATCCATCGCGCTCTGGCCGAGCATCGCCTGGACCTGCTCGCGGTCGGCCAGGGGCACGCCGGTCCGGTGAGGCCGGCGCGCCTGGGCGAGCGCGTAGTCGAGCGTCCAGCGCGCCGCGCCGCACGCCGTGGCGGCCGCCCGCAGGCGCAGGGCCGTGATGCTCTCGAGCGCGCGCGGCACTCCCTGTCCGATCTCGCCCAGCAGATCACCTGCGTCCACCTCCACACCCGACAGCTCGAACTCGCCGTGGGGTGCGCCGTCGAGCGTGCGGATGTCGCGCGACAGCTTGACGCCCGGCGCATCCCGCCGCACCACGAAGACAGCCGTGCCCGTGGGCCCGCCGCGATTGTCCGTCACCTTGGCGGTGACGATGAGCAGATCGGCGTGCGGGCCGCCCGTGACGAAGGACTTCACGCCGGAGAGGACAAAGCCATCGCCCTTGCGGGCGGCGGTGGTGCGGGGTCCCTCGCGCGCGTCGGTGAAGGCAAGCGCCGCGCTCAGCTCGCCCCGGAGAACGGGATAGAGGAAGCGCTCGCGCTGGGCGCCCGCGGCGAGCTTCAGGAGCCCGCCGTCGCCGCCCAGGATGCAGTCGTGCAGCACGCACTGCGACCGCGCGATCTCCTCGTAGAGCGCGGCCAGGCCCAGCGGCCCGAGGCCGCCGCCCCCGAGATCGACCGGCTGCGCCAGGCGATAGAGGCCCCGCTCGGCCGAGCGGGAGCGCGCCCAGCTCCGGAGAGCCGGCGGAGCCTGCGTCTCCTCACGGACGCCCTCGCCCCGCTCCGCGGGAAGCACCTCGTCCTCGAGAAAGCGGCGCAGCCTCTCGCGCAGCGCCTCCATCTCCGGAGGAAGCGCCTCT
>Ga0335070_10003051_pt1 | contig 19473 bp, 19 predicted proteins | sample Lox_Sample_13_FD_206722 | JGI IMG/M metagenome (GOLD analysis project Ga0335070, IMG submission 206722) | Soil microbial communities from Loxahatchee National Wildlife Refuge, Florida, United States - Lox_Sample_1.3 | ecosystem: Environmental > Terrestrial > Soil > Wetlands | place: USA... | reverse complement strand
GGCGGCGAGCAGCGGCGTCAGCAGGAGGATCCCCGCGACGAGTCCCGCGTGGCGGATCCAGACGGTGTGCGCGGCGCCGGTCGTCGACGGCCCGGCGTCGTCGAGCACGCGCTGCGTGAGCCCGGGAAGGAGGAGGCCGAGCCCCGCACCGGCGATCGCGAGCGCGGCGACCACCCAGAGCACGTTCTTCTCCGGCACGAAGCCCATCCCGGCGAGGCCCGCGGCGATGAGGATCGCACCGGCGACCGGCGCGCCCGAGCGGAGCCGCGCGGCGAACGGCTGCGCGACGAGCGTCGCGAGCGGGATCACGCTGACGACGGCGGCCGCGGCGAGCGGCGTCAGCCGCCAGACGTCGATGAGCTGCACGACCGCGAGGAACAGGAGCCCGACGAGCGCGGCCGACGCGAGCGCGAGCGCGAGGCCCGCGGCGTGGCGGCGCCGCCGCGCCGGCGGCTCGAACACGAGCAGGTCGACGCTCCGGCCACGAAGCGCGAGCGCCGCGCCGAGCGTCAGGGCCGCGACCGGCGCCTGCGCGAGGAAGATCGCGTGCCAGCCGAAGACCTCGGTGAGCGCGCCGCCGAGCGCCGGCCCGAGCGCGGCGCCGAGCACGCCCGCGCCGGCCCACAGCGCGGTGCCGCGCTGCGGCGTGCGCGCGAGTCTCCGGATCAGCGGCAGCGCGCCGACGAGGAGCAGCGCCGCGCCCGCGCCCTGCACCGCACGGAGCGCGACGAGCGTCCATGCGTCCGGCGCGAACGCGCACGCGACCGACGCGACGAGGAACACGAGGCTCCCGACCCACGTCGCGCGCCGCGCGTCGAGCGACCGCATTCTCCCGCGCGCGTACGCGAGCGCGACGAGCGCGAGCGCGAGGTTGTACGCGGAGACGACCCACGACACCGAGCCGATCGAGCCGCCGAACTGCCCGAGCAGCGCCGGCAGCGCGAGCACGACGATCGACGAGTCCGCGAACGCGACGGCGACGCCCGCGAGCAATGCGGCCAGGCCGAGCCACCGTCCGAGTGAACGCATCACAGCCATTGGACGTCGGATCTTTCCGCTGGTTTGCGGCATAGAGTCCCGCCATGATCCGGGAGGCGTACGCGACCGGCCGCGCGACGTTCGCCGGCTACGGGCGCCACGCGGGCTCGCAGCTCGCGGCGGGCCTCGCGTACCGCGTACTGTTCTCGCTCGTCCCGCTGCTCGCGCTCGTCGTCTCGCTGCTCGACATCTTCCTGCCGGAGAAGACCCGGCACGCGATCGTCCACTGGCTCCTGCAGGCGATCCCCGGGACGCAGGTCGAGTCGGCGGTCGACAAGTCGGCGGCGCACCCGGGCGCGACGGCGCCGCTCGTCACGGTCATCGCGGTCCTCGTCCTCCTCTGGGCGGCGACGGGGATGATGGGCTCGATCCGCACGGCGTTCCGCGTGATCTGGGAGAAGCCCGGCAAGACGTACGTGCGCGGGAAGCTGCGCGACTTCCTCGTCGTCGGGCTCGCGGCGCTCCTGATCCTCGTCGCGTTCGGCGTGTCGCTCGTCGCGCAGATCGTGGCGCAGGCGGGGAAGAACGTCTCGGACGCGATCGGCTGGCACGGCGGCGCGAGCGTGTTCGGCACGCTCGTCGAGGTCGGCGCCGGGCTCGCGGTCGCGTTCCTCGCCTTCTCCGTCCTCTACACCGTCGTGCCGCCGGTGCGCGAGCGGTTCGCGCTCGTCTGGCCCGCAGCGCTGCTCGCGGCCGCCGCGGTCGAGGTGCTGATCCGCGGCTTCGCGTTCTACGCGACGAACTTCACGAGCTACAACAAGATCTACGGCTCGCTCGGCGTCGTGTTCATCTTCCTCTTCCTTCTCTATGTGCTCGCGATGATCGTGCTCCTCGGCGCGGAGCTGGTCGTCGCGCGCCGGTAGGGTCCGCACGGTGGAGCAGCTGCTCCGGATCGCCGACGAGCTCGCGCGCCGGGACGACGACGCGGCGCGGGAGCTGCGCGAGCTCGACGCGCTTCGGCGCGAGGTGGAGGAGACCCGCGTCGGCGCGACCGCGGTCGCGGCGTTCCTCGCCGCGTATCCGGGCGCGCTCGCCGTGCGGCTCGAGGAGGAGTGCGTCGCGGCCGTCGCGCTCGCCGGCGCGCACGACGCGCTCGCGGAGGCGGAGCGCGCACTGGAGGAGGCCGAGGGCAAGCGCGACGACGCGAAGCGGCTCTCGGCGGCCCGCGCGGCGCAGAACGCACGCGACGCGTTGCGCGAGGCGGAGCTGCGGGCGGAGCGCGCCGGCGCGGAGCGCGCACGGCTCGAGCGCGGGCACGACGCGCAGGGGTCCGAGGCGGCGTCGCTCGAGCGGCGCGCCGCGGCGCTCGGCGCCCGCATCGCGGCGATCCCGCGCGCCGCGACCGAGCCGCCGCGCGGCGGGCTCGAGGGCGTCCTCGACTGGAGCTCGCGTGCGCGCGGCGCGCTCATCGTCGCCCGTTCCGGCGTCGCCGCCGAGCGCGACAAGGTGATCCGCGAGGCGAGCGAGCTGTCCGAGAGCGCGCTCGGCGAGCCGCTTCCCTCGGGCGGTGTCGCCGCGCTCCGCGAGCGGCTCTCGTCCTAGGGGCCTACACTCCGCGAGTGGCAAAGCTCGAGGCATCGCCGCTCGACGCGCCGCTCGAATGGGACTCGCCGCTCTTCCTCATGGCGCGGGCGCAGTTCGAGCAGGCGCTCCCGCACGCCGACGTGTCGCCGATGGTCGCCGAGCGCCTGAGCTTCCCCGAGCGCGCGATGATCGTCAGCGTCCCGCTCCGCCTCGACGACGGGACGATCCGGATCTTCCCCGCGTACCGCGTCCAGCACTCGACGGTGCTCGGCCCGACGAAGGGCGGGATCCGCTACGACTCGGAGGTCTCGCTCGGCGAGTGCGCGGCGCTCGCGACGTGGATGACGTGGAAGTGCGCGCTCGTGCGGCTGCCGTACGGCGGTGCGAAGGGCGGGATCCGCTGCGACCCGCGCGCGCTCTCCCGCGGCGAGCTCGAGCGGCTGACGCGGCGCTTCACGTCGGAGCTCGTCGAGGTGATCGGCCCGCAGACGGACATCCCCGCGCCCGACATGGCGACGAACGAGCAGACGATGGCGTGGATGATGGACACGTACTCGATGCTCGTCGGCCACGCGGTGCCGGAGGTCGTGACCGGGAAGCCGATCTCGATCGGCGGCTCGGTCTTCCGGCGCGAGGCGACCGGCGCCGGCGTCGTGATGTGCGGCGAGCGCGCGTGCGACCGGCTCGGCTGGAACCTGTCTGCGCAGCGCTGCGTCGTGCAGGGCTTCGGCAACGTCGGCGGCGTCGCGGCGTCGGAGCTGCACGAGCGCGGCGCGACGGTGATCGCCGTGTCCGACATCTCCGGCGGCGTCCTCGATCCGGACGGGCTCGACATCCCCGAGCTGCACGCGTACGTCGCGCAGCACGGGTCGCTGGAGGGCTACGACGCCGGCACGCGGATCTCGAACGAGCAGCTGCTCGAGACGGAGTGCGACGTGCTGTTCGTCGCGGCGCGGGAGGACCAGCTCACGGGTGAGAACGCGGCGCGCGTCGACGCGAAGCTCATCGTCGAGGGCGCGAACGGGCCGACGACGCTCGAGGCGGACGCGATCTTCGCCGAGCGCGGCATCCCCGTCGTCCCGGACATCCTCGCGAACGCGGGCGGTGTCACCGTGTCGTACTTCGAGTGGGTCCAGGATCTCGGCCGGCTGTTCTGGGACCGCGAGGAGATCCGGCAGCGGCTCGCGGACAAGATGATCGACGCGTTCGACCGCGTGTGGTCGGTGTCGGAGGAGAAGGGCATCACGCTCCGGCCGGCCGGGATGGTCGCTGCGATCCGGGAGGTGGCCGGCGCCCTGGAGGCGCGCGGCATCTACCCGTGAGCGGCCAGACCGTCCGCGACGCGATGGTGCCCGAGCCGACGACGCTCGGCTCCGGCGCGAGCGCGCAGGACGCGGCCGCGCTCCTCGCCGAGAGCGACGACGTGCGCGCGATCTTCGTCTCCGACGACGACGGCCGGCTCGTCGGCGTGATCACCCGGAAGACGCTCGTCCGCGAGGTCGTCGCGGCGGGGCTCGACCCGACGGCGGCGAGGCTCCGCGACATCGCCGAGCCGCCGCTCAACACGCTCGACGCGGGGCTCGCGCTCGACGACGCGTTCCGGGAGCTCGAGGAGCGCGACCTCGAGCGCGTGCCGGTCGTCGAGGACGGCCGCCTCGTCGGCGTGCTGTCGCGCGCGGTCGTGCAGCGCCGCCTCGCGGAGGACGAGCCGCCGCCGACCGACGACGACGGCGACGCGGAGCCGGATCCCGAGGGCGTGGTTCTCTAGCAGCAGGTGTGCGCGCCCGGGGGCGCGGCGCCTTCGACCGGTGCGGGGAGCTCCGCGGCGGCGAGCGCGGCGCCGTCGAGGATGTCGTGCTCGCTCACGTCGACGGCGTCGAGCGCGAAGAACGCGAGGATCTCGGTCAGGATCACCGCGCCGGCGACGATCACCGGCGCGCGCTCCGGCTCGAGCGCGGGCACCTCGCGCCGCTCCGCGAGCGGGAGCGCTGCGAGCCGCGCGAGCTGCGCACGTGCCGCGGCGGCGGTGAGCCGGTGCCCGTCGACGAGCGCGCGATCGTACGCCGTGAGCCCGAGGTCGAGCGCCGCGAGCGTCGTCGCCGTTCCCGCGACCGCGACCGCAGATTCCGCGCGCACGCCGTCCGGCACGCGCTCCGCGAGCAGCGCGCGCACGGCGCCGCTGCATGCCGCGAGCTCGTCCGCCGTCGGCGGGTCGGAGCGGAGGAACCGCTCGGTGTGCCGCACGGCCCCGAGCTCGAGGCTCGTATGGAACCCGTCCGCGGTCAGCTCCGTCGAGCCGCCGCCGATGTCGACGACGAGCGTCCCCGCCGGCAGCTCGCGGCCGGACGCGACGCCGCGACGCGTCAGGAGCGCCTCGTCGTCGCCGCCGAGGAGCCGCGTCGCGAAGCCGTAGCTCCACTCGACCTCGCCGAGGAACGCCTCGCCGTTCTCCGCGTCCCGCACCGCGCTCGTCGCGATCGCGAGCGTCCGCTCCGCGCCGAGCGACTCGAGCGTGCGCCGGTAGTCCGAGAGCACGTTGCGCACGCGCGCGATCGGGGCGGGGAGGAGCCGGTGGCGCGTGTCGACGCTCTCGCCGAGCCGCGTGATCCGCGACTCGCGATGCAGCTCGTCGATGCGTCCGTCCGCGACGTCGGCGACGAGGAGCCGCGTCGTGTTCGTCCCGAGATCGACCGCCGCGACGCGCATCAGCGCGGATAGAAGAACGCGACGCGCTCGACGAGCGCCTCGACCTCGTCCATCGCGTTTCGCAGCACCTGCACGCGCGCGAGCGAGACGCGGAGCCGCGCGAGGCTCTCGTCGAGCCGCTCCATGTCGCCGGTCCTCTCGGCCTTCGCCGCGAGCATGTCGGCGGCGAGCGTGAGGCGGTCGAGCTCCTTCACGAGCTGCCGCCGGAGCCGCTTGAAGCCGCGCCACGTGTGGCTGACCCGCACGGCGAGCCGTGCCGCGGCCGCGACGACCGCGACGAACGAGGCGACGAGCGCCGCATAGATGAGCCATTCGAACACGATCTCCGGATCGTAACCGCGGCCGCGCCGGTGCTACGATTCGCGCCAGCGACGCGGGGTGGAGCAGCCAGGTAGCTCGCCGGGCTCATAACCCGGAGGTCGCGGGTTCAAATCCCGCCCCCGCTATCGGAAGAGCCTCGCTCGCGCGGGGCTCTTCGTCGTACACGCCTCATCGTGAGGCCGGCCTTCCACCGGAGGTCGCGCGGGCGGTCACCGCTCGGATGACGCCGTACCGCGTGTTTCTCCCCTGTAGCCTCGTCGTCCATGGAGCGGAACGCCGTCGTCACGGGAGCCGCGCGCGGGATCGGCGCGGCGATCGCGACCGCGCTGGCCGCGGACGGAGTGCGTGTCGCCGCGGTCGATCGCGACAGCCCCGACACGACGGTCGCCGCGATCCGCGGTGCCGGCGGCGTCTGTGAGCCGGTCGTCGCGGACGTCGCGACCGAGGGCGGCGCGCAGACAGCGGCCGCGGCGGCGCGCGCCGCGCTCGGCCCGGTCGGCGTGCTCGTGAACAACGCCGCGGCGCTCGGCAGCACGTCGATCTTCGATCTCGACTACGGCGCGTGGCGGCGAATGCTGACGACGAACCTCGACTCGCAGTTCCTGATGGTGAAGGCGGTGCTCGAGGACATGCTCGGGCTCGGCTGGGGGCGCATCGTCAACGTCGCGTCGTCGTCGCTGCTGACGAGCACGCCGGGACTCACCGCGTACATGACGAGCAAGGGCGGCGTGCTCGGCCTCACGAGCGCGCTCGCGAACGACCTCGGCCGTCACGGCATCACCGTCAACGCGGTGTCGCCGGGCCTGACGCGCACGCCCGGCGTCGAGGCGGACATCGACGCGGGCGTGATGCCGGCGAGCGCGCTCGACGACGTCGTCCTGTCGCAGGCCGTCCCTCGGCCCGGCGTCCCGGAGGACGTCGCGGGCACCGTCGTCTACCTCGCGAGCGAGTCGGCGTCGTTCGTCACCGCGCAGTTCATCGTCGTGGACGGCGGTGCGACGCGGCGCTGACGCGTCACGCGCCGAGCATGCTGTAGCCGCCGTCGCAGATCATGTAGGAGCCGGTGATGTGGTGTGCGTCGTCGCTCGCGAGGAAGAGGGCGGCGGCGGCGAGCTCCTCGGGGGGCGGGATCCTGCCGGACGGGGTCGCGGCGGCGAGCTCTTCGCCGCGGCCGGCCTTCCAGTCGGGCCGGTTCAGCACTGCCTCGGTGCGCATGAACCCGGGCGCGAACGTGTTGACGCGGACGGTCGGCGCGAGCGCCCGCGCGTACGACTTCGTGATGCCGAGCACGCCGTACTTCCCCGCCGCATACTGCGGCGCGCGCGGGCTGCCGCGGACGATCACGGTGGAGCCGATGTTCACGATCGCGCCGCCGCCGTGCTCGAGCATCCGCAGGCCGAACTCGTGGACCATCAGCATCGTCCCTTTGATGTCGACCGCGAGGACGTGGTCGATCGACTCCTCGGTGAGCTCGCGCCACGACGTCTGCGCCGACGCCATGTCGCCGACGTTGTTCACGAGCACGTCGAGCGAGCCGAGACCGGCGTAGACCTCGTCCGCCATCCGCCGCACCTCGTCCCAGGACGTGATGTCGCCCTTGACGAGGAGCGCCTCGCTCCCTCGCTCGCGGACGCCCGCGGCCGTGGCCGCAGCGCCCGTCGCGGAGCTTCGGTAGTGGATCGCGACCCGCGCGCCCTCCTCGGCGGCGCGGAGCGCGAGCACGGCGCCGAAGCCCGTGCCTGCTCCGGTCACCATCACCGACTTCCCCTCGAACCGGCGCTCGGCCATCGCCCCGAAATATAGAACGACGATTCTGATTAGAGTGCTGCGTCGTGCCCGACACCGTCTCGATCTCGGGCGGGGAGGCACTCGCCCGCACCCTCGCAGCGGCCGGCGTCCGCCACGTCTTCGGCGTGCCGGCGGGGAAGCTCGGCCCGTTCCTCGAGGCGCTCGCCGCTGCGCCGGACGGACCGCGCTGGGTCGGCACGCGCCACGAGGCGGCGGCGGCGTGGATGGCGGCAGCGTCGTTCCACGCGGGGGACGGCATCGCGGTCTGCTGCGGCGAGAGCGGCCCCGGCTCGCACAACCTCGTCGGCGGGCTCGGGAGCGCACGTGCGAACAACCTCGCCGTGCTCGTGCTGACGCCCGGCGCGCCGTCGCACCTCGCGTATCCGTTCGAGGGCATGGCGATGGACTCGGACAACCTCGTGCTCTTCGCGCCGGTGACGAAGTGGAATGCCGTCGTGCGCGAGCCGGCGCGGATCCCCTCGCTCGTGCGCCGCGCGCTACGCGAGGCGCTGACGGGACGCCCCGGCCCCGTCCACCTCGAGGTGCCTGCGGACGTGCTCGCGCAGACCGTCGAGCTCGCCGTCGACGAGCTCGAGGGCTCCGTCCCGCCGGCGCGCACACGCGCGGACGACGGCGAGGTCGAGCGCGCGGCCGCGCTGCTCGCGTCGGCCGAGCGGCCGCTCGTGATCTCGGGCGGCGGCGTGACGATGTCCGACGCTTCCGACCTGCTGCGCACAGTCGCCGCGCGGATCGGCGCCGCGGCGACCGCGACGCAGATGGGCCTGGGTACCGTTGCGACCGACGGCGCCGGCTTCGTCGGGCACGGCGGCATCATCGGCGGGGAGGCGGTCGTGCGCGCGCTGACCGAGGCGGACGTCGTGCTCGCGGTCGGCTGCCGTTTCTCGTCGTGGCTGTGGTGCGGACCGGGGGAGGGAGTCCGCGGGCGGCCGGAGCAGGAGCTGATCCAGATCGACGTCGACCCGGCCGCGATCGGTGCGTACCGGCCGGTGAGCGTCGGGCTGTGCGGCGACGCGCCGGCGGTGCTCGAGCAGCTGCTCGAGGCGCTCGGCGACGCGGAGCATCCGCGTTCGGCGTGGGTGGAGGGACTTGTCGCGGAGCACCGCGCGTATCTCGAGGGCCTGCGCCGGCTCGGCGACGGCGGCGACGCAATGCACCCGGCCGCACTCACCTGCGCGCTCGCCGCGGCGCTGCCGAAGGATGCGCTCGCCGTCTACGACGGCGGGCACACGACGTTCTGGAGCAACGACCTGATCCCGGCGACCGCGCCGCGGACCCGCTTTCACGAGCCGGGGATGGCACACCTCGGCTTCGGCACGCCGTACGCGAACGCGCTCGCGCTCCTGCATCCCGGACGGCCCGTCGTGCAGATCACCGGCGACGGGGCCTTCGGCTTCACGGTGCAGGAGCTCGACACGGCCCGCCGCCTGGGGCTCGCGCCGGTGCATGTCGTCCACGACAACGCCGCGTGGGGGGTGATCCGCCTCGGGCAGAGCCGCGCCGGCTTCGAGCTCGGCACGGATCTCGAGGGCACGGACTACGGGGCGGTCGCTCGCGGCTTCGGCTGTCACGGCGAACGGATCGAGCGTCCCGAGGAGGTGGCGCCCGCGCTCGAGCGCGCGCTCGCCTCGGGCCTGCCGTCGGTGATCGACGCCGTCGTGTCGCTCGCTCCGCATCCGGGCCTGCCGCGCTTCGCCGCGACCGCCCGGCGCTGAGCTACGACGGGAGCAGGTACGAGTGGAAGACGCCGTCCGGGTCGTGCCGGGCGCGCAGCTGCTCGAGCCGCGCGGCATTCTCCTCCGAGAGGTAGCGCGCCGGCCGGTTGACGAGGTTCTCGTCGGCGAGCTGGATCCCGAGCGACAACGGCTCGAGCCGCCGCATCTGGCCCGTCGCCCAGCCGACCATGCGCTCGTCCTCGGCCGGGTCGTCCCAGCCGGCGAAGGCTGCGATGTACAGGTTCCCGGTGACCGACAGCGCCGCGTCCGGGATCGGCTGCGGGCGCCACGGGTACCAGAAGATGTGCGAGAGGCCGTTCGGGACGCTGGTGAAGAGGTCACGGACGGCGGGGACGAGCTCGGCCGGGCCCGCGTCCGTCCACATGTTGTCGACCGCCCACCGATGGCCCTCCGGCTCCATCGCGTCGGCACCGGCGTAGAGCTCGGCCAGCTCGACCCGCGCCGGTGGCATCCGCTCGAGCGCGCGGTCGAGCACCGGGCACGTATCCAGGAGCTGCAGCGACTCGCGCGCCTCGTCGTCGTCCCACATCAGCGCCGCGCCGGAGACGACGAGGGACGTCTCGCCGGGGCCGATCGACCCGTCGGGCAGGCGCGGCGTCGTCCCGAGAATGACGAACTCGAGCGCGGGCGGCAGCGAGGCCTGGAGCTCGAGCGCCCAGGTCAGCACCTCGTCGAGCACGTCGAGCGGGTAGACGTCCGCGCGGCCGAAGATCGCCGTCGGTCGCGGATGGAGGTCGAGGTGGAAGCGCGTGACGATCCCGAAGTAGCCGGGCCCGGCGCCGCGCGCGGCCCAGAGGAAGTCCGCGTTCCGCTCGGCGTCCGCGTGGATGAGCTCGCCGTCCGCGGTGACGACGTCGACCGCGCGCACGCTGAGGCACGCGGGGCCGAGCAGCCGCGAGTTCCAGCCCCAGCCGCCCTGGAGGAGGAAGCCCCCGACGCCGACGGTGGGGCAGTGGCCGCCGGGGAAGAAGAGCCCGTGCGCGCGCAACTGGTCGTTGAGGTCGCGTCCCTTCGCGCCCGGCTGCACGGTCGCCGTGCGCGCGGGCGCGTCGATCGTGATCTCGGCGAGGCGCGACAGGTCGATCAGGAGGCCGCCGTCGCGGACGCTCGAACCGGTCCAGCTGTGCCCGCCCGAGCGCGCCTTCACGGTCCAGCCTCGCCGGCGCGCGTAGCGCACCGCCTCGACGACATCGCCCTCCGACTCGGCGGCGAGGATGGCGTCCGGGTGCCGGTCCGGCTTGCGCTCCTGCCAGACCGCCGTCCGCCGCGCCTCCTCGTACGCGTCCGAGCCGCGGAGCAGGAGCCGCGACTCGACCCTCACGGGAGCCACCGCTGCCCGACCGCGGTCAGCTCGAGCTCGTAGGAGAGGCCGCGCGCGCCCTGGCCGGCGAGGAAGGCGACCGCCGAGGCGATCTCCGCCTGGTCGGCGGTCGCGTCGGCGGGGACTCCTTCCGCGGCGAGCCGTGCCGCCACCTTCGGCGAGTCGATCGGCGCGGCGACGACGAGCAGGCACGCGTGGATCCCCTCGTCGCGCAGCTCCTGCGCGGCCGCGAGCGTCAACGCCCTGATCGCGTGGTGCCCCGCCGACCAGAGCCCGCTCCCGGGCGCCGGGCGCCGGGAGGACGCGTTCGTGACCTGGACGAGCGTGCCGCCGCCGTGCGCGCGAAGCGCCCGCGCGCCTTCGGAGAGGAAGACGAAGCCGAGCTGGGCGACCTGCGCGGTCCAGTGCGTGAACCGGTCGAGCGTCGCGTCGGCGACCGGGCCGCCGCCCCACGGCTCGCCCGGCTGCGGACGTGCGACGCTCACCGCGTTCACGAGGAGGTCGAGCCCGCCGAGCTCGGAGCCGGCCCGCGCGAGCGCGTCCGCGAGCTCGGCCGGCGAGGTGGCGTCCGCCCGCAGCGGCAGCGCCCCGCGCGCCTCGACGGCGGCGAGGGTGTCGTCGCTCCGTGCGACGGCGGCCGCCGACCAGCCGTCGGCGAGCAGCCGGTCGAGGATCGCACCGCCGAGATTTCGTGCCCCGAGGACGACCGCCGCGGGCATCAGTCACCTCCCGCTAAACAGAACAAGAACATTGATTCTGATTCTGTGCGACAATACCGGGAAGTGGCCGAGAGCTCAACCGGCGCGACCGTCTTCCACCATGCCGCCGTCCGGGTCTCCGACCTCGACCGCTCGATCGCCTGGTACGGCACGTCCTTCGGCTTCGAGGTCGAGCACCGCGGGCGCGTGCCCGAGGGGACGCCGATCGCGATGCTCCGTACGGCCGGCGGCGCGGGCGTCGAGCTGTTCGAGCTCGCGCCCCGGGAGGATCCGCACTGGAGCGGGCCGATCGCCGCACTCGAGGAGGGCGTCGTCCACTTCGGGCTCGCCGTGCCCGACGTCGAGGCGGCCTTCGAGCGGGCCGTCGCCGCCGGAGGGCGGGCCGTGTGGCCGCCGCGCGACGCGCCGGTCTCCGGCAAGCGGATCGCGTTCCTCGCCGATCCCGACGGAAACCTCGTCGAGCTGATCGGGCCGGCCGCGCCGTGAGCTCGATGTATCGAGCCGACGTGGTCGGGTCGTTGCTGCGTCCCGACGACCTCGTCCGGGCCCGCGCGCAGCTCTTCGAGGGTCGGCTCGACCCGGATGCCTTCGAGCGCGTCGCCGACCGTGCCGTCGACGAGGCGCTCCGACTGCAGGAGTCCGCCGGCGTCGACGTCGCGACCGACGGCGAGATGAGGCGCACCGTCTTCTTCGACTTCTTCGTCTCGGGTCTGGAAGGACTGAGCCCGCTCCCCGCGTACACCGTCCGCTTCCACGGACGCCGGCCCGAGGATGCGATGGAGGTGACGATTCCGTTCACCGTGACCGAGCGGATCCGCCCGCGCGTGTGCCCCGGCGTCGCCGAGTTCCGCTACGCGTCCGCGCGCACGTCCCTGCCGGTGAAGGTCACGCTGCCGAGCCCGATGATGATCCTCGGCTTCTGGAACGAGCGCTCGCGCGACGCGTACCCGGATCCCTTCGAGCTGGCCTCGGATGCCGCGACGGCCGTGCGCGGATGGATACGCGACCTTGCCGACGCCGGCTGCCGGTACATCCAGATCGACGCGCCCGAGCTTGCCGAGGCCTACGCGGACGAGCACGTCCGCGCCGAGTACGAGCAGCGCGGGATCTCCGCCGAGCGGTTCCTCGCGGTCGGCACGGAGCTCGTCTGCGGGCTGGGCGACGTCGACCTGCCCGGAGTCACGCTCGCGATGCACCTCTGCAAGGGCAACGGCACGCAGTCGTGGGTCGCCGAGGGCGGCTACGAGGCGCTCGCGGGCGAGGTGTTCAGGCGCGCCGCCGGATTCGACCGCTTCCTGCTCGAGTACGACGACGACCGCTCGGGCTCGTTCGAGCCGCTGCGGCATCTTCCGGACGACACGGTCGCCGTCCTCGGGCTCGTGTCGACGAAGTGGACGGAGCTCGAGCGCGCCGACGCGCTGCTCGCGCGCATCGACGAGGCCGCGCGCTTCCATCCGCGGGATCAGCTCGCCGTGGCGACCCAGTGCGGGTTCGCCTCCGCGAGCGAGACGGCGGAGCAGCGGAGGATCACCCCCGAGACCCAGACGGCGAAGCTGAGACTCGTCGCCGAGGTCGCGCGAACGGCCTGGGCTACGTGATCGTCGCCTGGCCGCCGTCGACCGGGATCGCGGCGGCGTTGATGTACCAGGCGTCGTCGGAGGCGAGGAACACCGCGAGCTTCGCGACGTCCTCGGGGTAGCCGGTCCGGCCCAGCGGGTTGGCCTCGGCCAGCTTCGCCGACGGCGCGTCCGGGCCGTGGAAGAGGAACTCCGTCGACGGCGTGCGGATCATGCCCGGAAGGATCGCGTTCGCGCGGATCCGGTGCGGCCCGCCGGCGGCCGCGAGGTGGTAGGTGTAGGCGAGCACTCCGCCCTTCGCCGCTCCGTGCGCGGCCTGCTGGAAGAACGAGGCGCCGCGCACCGCGGCGATCGACGCCGTGTTGATGATGCAGCCGCCGCCACGCGCGGTCAGGTGCGGCCACGCCGCCGTCGTCACGAAGTGGACGATGTCGAGCTCGTTGCGGATCGTGTGGTGCCAGTCGTCGGCCGTCAGCTCGGTGTACGGCCCGACGCGTGGGGAGGACGCGTTGTTGTAGAGGACGTCGACCCCGCCGTAGGCGGCCACCGCCTCGTCGACCCAACTGCGCGCGCCGTTCTCGGTCGAGAGGTCGACCGGCGCCATCGAGACCATCTCGCCGCCCGCCGCGCGGACGAGGTCGACGGTCTCCTCGGCGGTGTCGGCGAGCACGTCGCAGCCGACCACCTGGGCGCCTTCGGCGGCGAAGAGGAGCGCGGCCGACCGCCCCATCCCGCGTGCCGTCCCCGTGATCAGCGCGACCTTGCCCTCGAGCCGTCCCACCGTTGCCCTCCTTCGGGTCTTGTCGGGAGTATGCGAATCAGTATTCTATTTCCAGATCGGGACGCGGCGAACAGGCGCGTCCCGGGACCCGCACGATGGCCGTCGAGAAGCCGACACTCCGCCCACCCCAGCAGCCGCGCAGCCGCGCCTCGCTCGAGCGGGTGCTCGCCGCCGGCACGAAGCTGCTCGAGGAGGACGGCTACGAGGGCTTCACGCTCGCGAAGGTCAGTGCCCTCGCGAACGTCTCGATCGGCTCCATCTACGCGCGCGTGAAGAAGAAGGACGACCTCTTCCTCGTCATTCAGGACCGGTTCATGTCGGCGTCGGAGGAGGACTCCGGCCTCGCCGAGCTCGAAGCGCGCACCGATCTGTCGGCGCGCGAGCTCGTCCACGCCGCCGTGTCCGACATCGCGACCGCGTTCCAGGCCAACCCGCGGCTGCTGCGCGTCTTCATGCACCGCGGCATCGTCGACGACACCGTCGCAGCGCGGTCGTCGGCGAGCGTCTCGACGTTCTCGGACACGTTCGAGCGGCTCCTGCTGACGCGGCGCGCGGAGATCGCCCACCCGGATCCGGAGCTGGCGGTCGACGTCGCGTTCCGCATGGCGTGGGGGACGCTGGCGCGCCAGATCATGTACTGGCCGACGTTCGAGTCGAACCGGGCGGTCGAGTGGCGCACGCTCGTGTCCGAGCTCGGCGACGCCTGCGCCGCGTACCTCCTCGGGCCCGCCTGATGCGCCCGCCGGCCGCTTGACTGGCCGCCGTGCCCGCGTTATAAAACCCGAACCCGAATACCAATTCCGATCTGACGGAGCGTCGAAAATGGCCGAGCGCCTGCTCTCTCAACTGGCCCACGTCGAGATCCTCACCCCGAGTCCAGACGAGTCGCTCCGCTTCTTCACGGACGTGCTCGGGCTCGAGGAGTCCGGCCGCTCCGGCGAGTCGGTCTATCTCCGCGGCTGGGGCGAGTTCTTCCATCACTCCCTGCAACTGACCGCCGCGGACGGTCCCGGCCTCGGCCACATCGCGTGGCGGAGCGACGGGCCGGAGCAGCTCGACCGGGCCGTCGCCACGCTCGAGGCGGCCGGTGCCGGAGAGGGCTGGTTCGAGGACGCGGTCGGCCACGGGCCCGCGTACCGCTACCGCAGCCCGGGCGGCCACGTGCACGAGGTCTTCTGGGAGGTCGAGCGGTACTCGCCGCCCCCGGAGCTCGTGTCGCCGTTCCCGAACCGGCCCCAGCGCTACGTCCCCCGCGGCGTCGCCGCCCGCTGCCTCGACCACGTCACGGTGGCGACCGCCGACCCCGAGGGCGACGCCGGCTGGTTCGCGGAGATGCTCCGCCACCGCTACATGGAGTACACGGTGATCCCGGACCGGCCGGACTTCGTCGTCTTCGCGATGACGACCGTGTGCGAGCGCGGCCACGACCTCGGTCTCGTCTGGGACCCGTCGGGCGTGCCGGCCCGCATCAACCACGTGGCCTACTTCGTCGAGCAGCGCGAGGAGCTCCTGCGGGCGGCCGACGTGTTGCTCAACGCCGACGTCGCGATCGAGTTCGGCCCGGGCAAGCACGGCATGGGCGAGCAGGACTACCTCTACTTCCGCGAGCCCGGCGGGATGCGCGTCGAGCTGAACGCCGGCGGCTACCGCAACTACGAGCCCGACTGGAAGACGGTCCGCTACGAGCCGCAGGCGGGATCGAACGTCTTCTACCGGAACCTCGGGATGCCGCACTCGATGTTCGAGTCGTTCCCGCCGGTCGAGTTCAAGCCCGAGGACGCGCAAGAGGCGAAGGCCGCGACCGGCCTCTTCCAGTAGATGGCGGTCGACCGTGTCCTCGTCGTCGGCGGCGGCATCGCCGGTCTCTCCGCGACGATCGCGCTGCGAAAGCACGGCGTCGAGGTCGACGTCGTCGAGCTCAACCCGAAGTGGGACGTCTACGGAGTCGGGATCATCCAGCCCGGCAACGCGATCCGTGCGCTCGACGCGCTCGGCCTCGCCGAGCGCGCGGTCGAGCAGGGATTCGCGATGCAAGGGTCGCGCTTCCACACCGCCGACGGCCAGCTGCTTGGCGAGGTTCCGGCACCGCCGGTGCTCGGCGAGCGGTATCCGCCGATGAACGGGATCACGCGGCCCCGCCTGCACCGGATCTTCCAGGACGCTGCGAAGGCGTCCGGCGCGGAGATCCTCCTCGGCGAGACGGTCGACCGGATCGAGGAGGTCGACGGCGGCGTCGAGGCGACCCTGACGAACGGCTCGACCGGCACGTACGACCTCGTCGTCGGCGCAGATGGGATCAACTCTCTCGTCCGCCGCACCGTCATCCCCGACGCGCCGTCGCCCGAGTACACGGGCCAGGTCTGCTGGCGCCACAACTTCCCGAAGCCCGCCGACCTCGTCACGCTCGACGCCTTCGTCGGCTCACGCGGCAAGACCGGGCTCGTGCCGCTGGCGTCGGACCTCATGTACCTCTTCCTCATCGAGGCGTGGCCCGCGGACGACGTCGCGGTCCCGGACGAGAAGCTGGGCGAGACGCTCCGCGAGCGGCTCGCGGAGTTCGGCGGCCCGATCCGCGAGCTGCGCGACACGTACATCACCGACGAGTCGGAGGTCGTCTACCGCCCGGTCGAGGCGCTGCTCGTGCCGCCGCCGTGGTACCGGGGCCGCGTCGTCCTCATCGGCGACGCCGCGCATGCGACCTCCCCGCACGTCGGCCAGGGCGCCGCGATGTCGATCGAGGACGCGGTCGTCCTGAGCGAGGAGATCACGGCCCCGGGCGACCTCACCGCGGCGCTCGACCGGTTCATGGAGCGGCGCTTCGCGCGCTGCAAGCGGATCTGGGAGATCTCCCGCCAGCTTGGAATCTGGGAGATCGAGAACGACCCAGACGCCGATTTCGTCGGCCTGACGATGGAGTCGATCATGCTGACGGCGGCGCCGATCTGATGCCGGTCGCGGACGGGCAGTTCGCGCTTGGCCGGTTCGCCGACGGAGGGCGCGTCTTCCCGGGACTCGTGCTTGCGGGCGAACGCGTCGCGGACCTCTCGGCCGCGTTCGCGTCGATGCACGAGATCCTCGAGCGCTGGGACGAGGTCGAGGGCCGGCTCGAGGAGCTCGGGGCGGAGCCGCGCGGCCTCGACGGCCTCCGGGTGCTTCCGCCGGTCGAGCCGCGCCAGATCCTCCAGAGCGGCGCGAACTACCACCGGCACGTCGTCGAGCTCGCCGTCGACCAGGGCATCGGCCGCGAGCCCGGCATGACTATCGAAGTGCACCGCGCGAACGTCATACGCATGATGGACGAGCGCGTCGCGCACGGAGAGCCGTATGTCTTCCTCGGCGCCGTGTCTGCGCTCGCCGGCGCCTACGACGACGTCGTCCTCCCGGCGCGCGGTGAGCAGCACGACTGGGAGCTCGAGCTTGCGGCGGTGATCGGCCGTGGCGGCCGCGACGTCCCGCGCGACCGCGCGCTCGAGCACGTCGCCGGTTACACGATCTGCAACGACATCACGACGCGCGACCTCGTGCACCGTCCCGATCTCGGGCCGATCGGCTCCGACTGGGTGCGCGCCAAGAACTCGCCGACGTTCCTGCCGACCGGTCCCTGGCTCGTCCCGGCGCGCTTCGTGCCGGACCCGATGAACCTGCAGATCCGGCTCGAGCTGAACGGCGAGGTGATGCAGGACGAGTCGACCGCGGACATGATCTTCGACGTCGCGCAGCTCGTCTCGTACGCGTCCGAGCGCGTCGAGCTGCTGCCCGGCGACCTCCTGCTCACCGGCTCGCCGGCGGGCAACGGGACGCACTGGAACCGCTTCCTTCGAGACGGCGACGTGATGGAGGGTTCCATCACCGGGCTCGGCGCGCAGCGCAACCGGTGCAGGGGCGCCGCGGGGGTCGGAGCGGGCGCGTGAGCGGCCGCGTGGCCGGGAAGGTGGTCGTGGTCACCGGCGGCGCGAGTGGCCAGGGTGCCGCCGAGGCGGCATGGCTCGCGCGCGAGGGCGCGACGGTCGCCGCGGTGGACGTCGCCGAAGCACCGGACGTGCGCCGCCTCGACGTCTCCCGGGCCGAGGACTGGGCCGAGCTCGCCGCCCGGCTCGAGGAGGATCACGGCCGCGTCGACGCCCTCGTGAACAACGCCGGCATCACGCATCGCGCGCGGCTTTCCGAGGTGAGACGGGAGGACTGGGACCGTGTGCTCGCGGTCAACGTCACGGGCGCGCTGCTCGGCATCCAGGCGCTTGCCCCGCTGATGCCGCCGGGCTCGTCGATCGTCAATGTCGGCTCCGTCGCCGGGCTGACGGGTCACTACACCGCGGCGTACACCGTCAGCAAGTGGGCGCTCCGCGGGCTCTCGCGCGTCGCGAGCCTCGAGCTCGGCGCGCGCGGGATCCGCGTGAACACGATTCACCCGGGCTACATCGAGACGCCGATGACCGCGAGCGCGCCGCCCGCGTTCCGCGAGGCGTCGGTCGCCGTCACCGCGCTCGGGCGACTCGGCGTGCCCGACGACGTCGCTCCGCTCGTCGGCTACCTCGTCTCGGACGAGTCGTCGTTCGTGAGCGGCGCCGAGATCGTCGTCGACGGCGGCCAGACCGCCCACGGCGGCGCGAAGTTCCTGTCCGACGCAGTCCTCGACCAGGCGGCCACGACCGCCGGAAACCCCCACGTCGACCCAAGGAGGGTCTCATGAAGGATCGTCTCGACGCCGGGCTGCTCCGGCGTCCGCGTGCACGCCTCGCCGTTCTCGGCATCGTGCTCGCTCTCGCCGTCGTCGCGGCGGGCGTGACGGCGGGCACGGCGCCGGCGCATCCCGCCAAGGCCGCGGCCGCGTGCGGCGCTCTTCCCGCAGTGGCGCCGAACGACCCGCAGAAGACGCTGGCCACCGCCACCGCCACGGCGAAGTCGTACTACAACGGCTGGCCGTTTCAGCTCCACAAGAGCCTGCTCGCGAACTGGAAGCCGAAGGGCAAGGGCCCGTACACCGTCGGCGTCCTCTTCGACGGGCTCTCGAACCCGTTCCAGGCATACACGTTCAACCTGCTGCAGAAGTTCCTCAAGCGGTCTCCGGCGATCGGGAAGGTGATCGGCGTCGTCTCGGAGGCCGGCAACGCGACGAAGCAGGTGCAGGCGTACCAGTCGCTCGTCCAGCAGGGCGCGAGCGTGATCATCGTCCAGCCCACGTCGGGGCCCGCGTTCCTCCCCGTCGTGCGCGACGCGCTGAAGCAGGGCGTGGCGACGATCGCGTACATCAACCCGCTCTCGGACGCGTCCGCGGTGAGCGTCGGGCCGAACGTCTACACCTCGTCGGGCGCGGCGTTCGCCGCGTTCCTGAAGATGCTCGGCGGCAAGGGCGACCTGCTCGGCGTCCACGGCATCCGCGTGACGCCGGTCGACCAGTCGACGTGGGCGGTCTACAAGCAGCTGCTCGCGGCCTGCCCGAACGTGAAGCTCGTCGGCGAGATCGACGGCAACTTCGCGCCTCCGGCCGTCCGCGCGGCGGTGCTCCAGTTCCTCGCGAGCTACCCCGGCAAGATCGACGGCGTGTTCCACACGGCGACGATGGGGCCGTCGATCATCGGCGCGTTCCAGCAGGCGGGGCGCACGGTGCCGCCGGTGACGGCGATGGCTGCGCAGAAGGGCGAGATGGGCTACTGGGCGCAGAACGCGGCCAGCGGCTACAAGACCACCGGCTTCGCCGGCGGGCCGACCGCGCTCTCGAACCTGATCACGCGGGTCACCCTCCGGCTGCTCGCCGGCCAGGGCGTGAAGACCAGCGACATCCCGTGGCCGCAGCCGCAGATCAACTCGTCCAACTACAAGCAGTACTCGAACTCGAGCTGGACGCTCGACACGCCCGGCACGGTCGAGCAGCCGGTCTCGACGTTCTGGACGGACAAGGACCTCGACTCGCTGTTCGTCCACCCCGAGCGCAAGGCGGCGAAGT
>Ga0335070_10003050_pt1 | contig 19477 bp, 13 predicted proteins | sample Lox_Sample_13_FD_206722 | JGI IMG/M metagenome (GOLD analysis project Ga0335070, IMG submission 206722) | Soil microbial communities from Loxahatchee National Wildlife Refuge, Florida, United States - Lox_Sample_1.3 | ecosystem: Environmental > Terrestrial > Soil > Wetlands | place: USA... | reverse complement strand
CGCGTGCGGACCGACGGGACTCTCGAACTGACTCACGACAACTCGGTGGATGGGCGCGGTCTGGATCTGGAACGCAGCCGGCGCGTGCTCGACTACGTCCAGCGCGTCTGGCGCCGCCCTATCGTGCTGCACACGGTGAATCAGGCGGGCTCGGGACTCGAACTCACCGCCCCTTGACGGCGGGGTCTGCCTCCGCGGAATTGCGCTTGCCGCCGCCGGCCTCCACGCCGCCGGCCTCCACGCCGCCGACTTCCACGCCGCCGGCCTCCACGCCGCCGACTTCCACGCCGCCAGGGTTACCCTGGGCCCCACCCGCATCCTCGCCCCAATCCTCCTCGTCCTGCGAGGTCACGATCGAGACCGGGTCACTGGCCGGAAACGACTCCGCCAAAGCGTCGTCCAGCTGTTTCTGGATCTTGCGGCGTTGCCGCTCCTGTTCTTCAGGGTTCATCGCTGTCGCTTCCCGCCGCTGTCGGCGCCCTGGGCGTCACTCAGTCCACCTTAACGCATCCGTGCCGCCGCGTTCACGGTGCTCGACGCTGACTTGGACTTGACCATACGGCCAGCGCCCCGCACCGCAAACGACCCGCACGGACCAGCTCCCCGCACGACCAGCTCCCTGCCCGGCCAGCGCCCCGCATTGCCTTTGGCCCGCACCGCCAGCGGTCCAGCGCCAACGCGGCTAGCCGGCCGCCGGGCCTCGGGAGTACGCTCTGTAACAGTGCATGCACTCCGGAGCGTCCGCCGTGGGCTATACGACGCAGGGGATTCGGAACGTCGCGCTGGTGGGTCAGGCTGGTGCCGGCAAGACACTGCTGCTGGAGTCGCTCCTGCTGGAAGCGGGTGCGATCCGGTCCAAAGGCAGTCTGCAGCGCGGCACCACCGTGTCCGATTTCGACGAGCAGGAAAAGCGCCTGCAGCACTCGCTGGACACCGCCATCTGTGGATTCGACCACGGCGCCATCCACGTCAATCTCATCGACGCTCCGGGCTATCCTGACTTTCTCGGCCGCACGCTCTCGGTGCTCGAAGCCGTCGAAACCTCGGCCATCGTCATCAGCGCCGCGAGTGGCGTGGATACCGTCACCGAACGCCTGATGGAGTTCGGCCAGGAGCGCGGCCTGTGCCGCCTGATCGTCATCAACAAGATCGACAGCCGCGATGCCAGGCCCGCCGAACTGCTCGAACAGATCCGCGACCGGTTCGGAGCGCAATGTCTGCCCCTCAACCTGCCCGCCAACGGCGGCCGCGCCGTAGCCGACTGTTACTTTCACGCGCATGGTCCGGAGGAGGGCGGTCTCACCCCGGATTTCTCCTCGATCGAAGCCGCCCACACACAGATCGTGGACCAGGTCGTCGAGCTCGACGAGGAGCTGATGGCCCTGTACCTGGAGCAGGGCGCCGAACTGTCCCCGGAGCAGCTGCACGACCCTTTTGAGCAGGCCCTCCGCGAGGGCCATCTGGTTCCCGTCTGCTTCGTATCCGCCGAGACCGGCGCCGGCATCGCCGAGCTGCTCACCGTGTTCGAGCGGCTCATGCCCAACCCCGCGGAAGGCAATCCACCGCCGTTCCTCAAGGGCAGCGGCAGCAGCGCGCAGCGCGTGACCGTCAGCCCGGATCCGAATCAACATGTCATCGCGCATGTCTTCAAGGTGTCCATCGATCCCTACGTCGGCAAGATGGGCGTGCTGCGTGTCCACCAGGGCACCATCCGCCAGGGCAGTCAGCTGTTCGTCGGCGATGCACGCAAGCCGATCAAGGTGGCGCACCTGTGGCGCCTGATGGGCAAGGATTCCACGGAGATGACGGCCGCGATCCCCGGCGATCTGTGTGCTCTGGCGAAGATTGAAGAACTGCACCTGGATGCCGTGCTGCACGACTCGCATGACGAGGACGAGTATCACCTGCGCGCCGTGAAATTCCCGCCACCCATGCTCGGAATCGCCATCGAACCCGAGCGGCGCGGCGATGAGCAGCGCCTGGCGGACACGCTGCACAAACTCACCGCCGAAGATCCCTGTGTGCGGATCGAGCATCACAAGGCGGTCAATGAGACCGTGCTGTACGGCATGGGCGAGTTTCACTTGCGCGTGCTGCTGGAGCGGATGAGTGAGCGCTATGGCGTGCGCGTGAAGACGCATCCCCCCAGTATTCCGTATCGCGAGACGATCACTCGTTCGGCCGAAGGGCACTGCCGCCACAAGAAGCAGACCGGCGGGGCGGGACAGTTCGGCGAAGTGTTCCTGCGCGTGGAGGCGCTGGAGCGTGGCAAGGGTTTCGAGTTCGTGGACGATGTCGTCGGCGGCGCCATCCCCGGTCAGTTCATACCGGCCGTGGAGAAGGGCGTGCGCCAGGTGCTGACCGAAGGCGCGCTGGCCGGCTTCCCGCTGCAGGACCTGCGCGTCACCGTGTTTGACGGCAAGCACCATCCGGTGGATTCGAAGGAAGTGGCCTTCGTGTCGGCCGGCCGCAAGGCGCTGCTGGATGCACTCACCAAGGCGGGCCCCATCGTGCTCGAACCCATCGTGCACGTGGAGATCACCGCTCCGGCCAGCTCCATTGGAGACATCACCGGCGATCTCGCCACCAAGCGGGCCCGCATAAACGGCAACAACGCGCTGCCGGGACACCGCGCCACCGTCAGTGCTCTCGTGCCGCTGGCCGAGGTCTCGGAGTATCAGTCACGCCTGAAGGCCCTCACGGGTGGCGAAGGTGCCTACGCGATGGAGTTGAGTCACTACGATCCGGTGCCGCCGCGCAAACAGCAGGAGCTGATGCAGGCCTGGCGGCCGAGTCAGGATCTCGAGGCGTAAACCGGGCGGCGACACGCCCTCGGGGCAACGGCGCAGACGCCCGGCGGGCTCGCGCCGCGCCTCAGACCGGAACCGCGTCGAACGCCACCGTCAGCCGCGTCTCATCTCCGGTGATCGCATTCGTGCCGTGCCACATATAGGACGGAAATAGCACCAGCCGCCCAGGCCGCGGTTGCACGAAATATTCCGCGCTGGCTCCGGCTACGGGTATGCCCGGCTCGCCGAACTTGATCCAACCCGACTTGGCCTGCGTATCCTCCACGTCCGGCGGAACGGCCACGTAGTACGCCGAGCTGATCCACCCCTCCGGATGCACGTGGTTGACGTGAAACCCGTTCCGGCGCAACTCGACCGACCAGCATCCCTTCATCGCCGCCCCGCCGCGATTGCGCCCGCTGATGGGGTGGTCCTGTCCGCTGCCCACGGACGCCATATACCTCGCGATCGGTGCCGCAAAGGCGCTCAGCAGCGCCTGGATCGTGGGATCCGGCTCCGTGAGCAGGCTGCGCGCGGTCTGGCTGCCGTTGCGCAAGCTCTGATCCAGTGGATGAGTGTTGAACTGATGGCGCGCGCGCAGCTTCGCGGCCACGGCCGCGTTGAGCCTGGCCATCGAGCTCCAGCCCGGTGGCGGCTCGAGGTCGTAGACCTTCACCAGCCGCTCGTAGTCGTACAACTGCCTGTACAGCGGTTCCTGCAAGAGGCGCGCGGCGGTCGCCTCGTAGGCGATCCAGCGCTGATCGTGAGGGACCCGCCGGCGCTGCGCGCGGATCAATGGCATCGCCTCATCCGGCCGGCCGCGTCCCAACATGATGCTGATCAGACTTTCGAGAATGCCGACATCCTGTGGTCGGGCGACGGATGCTTCCAGCGCCTCGATCTCCGCTTCCTTCAGTCGTCCGGCCTCGTGCAGCACCGCGGCCAGAGCAGCGCGCAGCTCCGGTATCGGTCCCTGACTGCGGATGACTGCGCGCAGCACGGACTCGGCTCCGGGAAGATTGCCGGCGCGCCGCAACAGATCGCCCAGCGCCAGGTGCAGTCCCGTATCGGCCGGGTTGGCCATGACGGCGGCCGCCATGTCGCGCGCGAACGCCGGATCACCGCGCATGTAGCGCAGTTGCGCGAGACTCGATTGCGCGATCGGGTCGCGCGGCTCGATCGCCACCGCGCGCTCGTAGTCCCGCTCCGCCTCCTCGGGGTGATAGAGCTGCAACAACGCGCGACCGCGATTGATGTGCAGTTCGCGTGCATGGAGCCCCAGTGACTGAGCCCGATTGAGCACGGCAAGCGCCTCCTCCGCTCGCTCCATCTGCGAGAGCAGCGCGCCGAGCGCATGCAAGGCGTAGACATCATTTGGCGCCAGCGCGATGGCGCGCCGGTATGCCGACTCGGCGTCGGACAGTCGCCCCTGTTGGCGCAACACCATGCCGAGAGTGATCCACGCCTGCGGGTCTCGGCCGTTGCTGGCGGCCAACGCCTGCTGACAAGCCGCTTCGGCCTCGCGGAGCGCACCCCGCCGCATCAGGTCATGAGCGGTGTTCAGGGCATTCTGCACGGGGCAGCCACGGGACCCAATTTCATGGTGCGCATTATCCCACCGCCGCCGTGGCCGGGGTGAGTCCGCCGCGCCGTTCTGGCAGACTGTCCGGATGCTGGAACTTCCAGGACAACCCCTGCTGGACAAGCAGTCGCTCGTGGGCGCCTGTGTGCGGTTGCCCCTGCAGGTCGATGCCACAACGCTGGCCGCCGAGGTCGCGAACCTGCCGGCTGCGATGTGGGGCACCACGGGTGGACGCGTGGGAGTACACACTGCCGCGGAAGCTCTTTTTCTGCGTGGACACGCGCCGGCCGAGGGCGACCTCCCCATCGCTGACCGGCCGCCGCTGCAGCGCTTGCCTTACGTCAAATGGATCATCTCCTCGCTGATCGAGGCGAGTCCCCAGCGCTGCCTGCTCGCGCGCCTGCCGGCCGGTGGCGCCATCGCCCCACACATCGACCGCGCGCCGTATTTCAGCCAGACGATCCGCATCCACGTCGCGGTCGAAACGCATGAGCAGGCCTACATGCTCTGCGCCGGGCAGTGTTACGTGATGCGCACGGGCGAGGTCTGGGCACTGAACAACTGCGCACGGCACGGCGTCTGGAATGCGCATCAGAACCTGTCCCGCACCCACCTGATCTGCGACTTCCTCCCCAGCGAGGCGTTGCTGGATCTGCTGGCTCATGGAGAGCGCACGCTTGGAACCCGCATGCCCGACGTGGAGCAGCATGTCGCCGCGGCTGGCCGCCGCTAGAGCGGCACGGGTTGCACGGAGGCTGTTGCGGTGATCGTGGCCGACCGGTTCCTCTTTCTCCACCTGCACAAGTCCGGTGGCACCTTCGTCAACGAATTCCTGCTGCGCTTCGTTCCGGAGGCGCGCCAGGTCGGCTATCACCTCCCGCGCCGCATGGCGCCACCCGAGGCGGCGAACCTGCCGGCCCTCGGGTTCGTCCGCAACCCGTGGAGCTACTACGTATCCTGGTACTCCTTCCAGGCGCGACGCCGCGAACCCAATGCGCTGTTTCGCATTCTGAGCGATGACGGCCGCCTGGACTTCGAGCACACCGTGGCCAACATGCTGGATCTCGGCGCAAGCGGCCGATTGCTCGATGCGGTCGTCTCGGCCCTGCCGCCGCGCTACCTCAACAGGGGCCTGAATATTCCGGGCTTCGCGCTGGAGCCCATCCGCGCCTCGGGTCGGGGTTTCTACAGTCATCTCTACTGGCATATGTACGACGGCCCGGGTGTCATGTATGTCAGGCGCACGGACCGCCTGCGCGAGGAACTCATCTCGATGCTCACTGCCGTGGGCCAGCCGGTCAGTGCGGCCATGCGCGCGCATGTGCGCGACGCGGAACCCAGCAACACCTCGGAGCATAAGCCCTACACGGAGCACTACGGCGAGACGCTGCGCGATCTCGTGGCCGAGCGGGACGCCCAGCTCATCGAGCGCCACGGATTCCGCTTCGGCGACTGACCCCTCGCCGCGGTTCCGGCCGATCCGCGCGAACCTGACGCCCGATGGTCCCGGGTCGTCGGCAGACCGTGACCTCCACTTGAGCTAACCGAGCGCCTCCAGCTGCCGCCAGACCGGTTCCACCAGCGGCAGCACGGACTCGATCAACGCCTCGTTGCGGCGCCACTTGTTCCGGTCGGGTGGCGTCTGCGTGAACCGCGACAACGGCAGAGGACCGCCGGTGCGCGCGATCAGCGATGCATCGCGCTCAATGCCGATGAATCGGCACAGGCGGCTGGTCTGGAACCCCGGATCGGCCACCAGCTGCGAATAGCGCAGCGATATCCAGCGCTCGCGCGGCAGCTGCTGCAAATCCTCCAGCGCGATCCGGTTGGCCGTTGCCCACTGCAGCGCCGCGATCCGTTCCAGCGGCTGTCCGTTCATGGCCTGCCACCCTGGCGGCAGCAGCAGCGACCACGGCCCCTCGAATCCCTCCAGCCCGTTGTAGGTCTTCCAGCGTCCGCTGCGCCAGGCTTCGATGATGCTGCTCAGGTTCTCGCGCGGATCCCGCCAGAGGAAGATGAACTGCGCATCCGGAAACAACCGGTTGAAGAAGGGGATGCGCAAGGCGTTCTTCGGTGTCTTCTCCAGCAGCCGTGAAGCCGCGGTCAGTGCCGCGGGCCGATCCTCCGCATCGCGCAGCCGGCTCGCTATGGTTGAGCAGATGGCAGCCGCGACTTCGGGTGTCGCGTGGGCTTCGGTCAGTCGGTTGGATTCCACGCCGGGCGCGCCCGGCCGCAGCGATTCCAGATCCTCCACCAGCCAGTGCGCCTCACCGCCCAACGTCACCAGATTGCGGCTGCACGCCAGAGTCTCGAACAGCAGCGTGCTGCCCGAGCGGGGCGCGGCGATGATGAAGACAGGGCGGGTGGGCCTGATGAGCTGTGTCGCTCCGGTCCGCCCCCCGTCCAGTGCGCCGACCGGCACGGTCCCACTCCGCGCACCCGGCGATGCGGCCGCCGGCCCCATGGGCGTTCTGCTGCCTGGCCCCGCCTGCCCGGAACCTGTACCGGCGGCGGGCTGCACATCCGGCACGGCCGGCAACAGCGCTCGCAACAGCCGCCCCTCGAGCACCTTGTGGGCATCGATGCGGTTGGTCCGCATCGACAGGCCGTCTCCGCAATCTCTGGCGGCGGCCCGGAACTGACGGCGCAGGGTCGCGTAATGCGGCCACCCTTCCGCGTTCTCACCGTGCAGCGTGTAGAGCTGGCGCCAGTCGCGCCGGAAAGCGTCCAGCAGCGCGACGTACTGGCCCAGTCGCTGCCTGCCTTCCGCATTCTCAGCCGCGACCAGTTCGGCGCGCAGGTCCAGCAGCAGCAGATCCACTTCCGCCGGGGCCATGACCGGCGCGAGTCGCGAGCGTTCGGTCAGCGGTATCACGCCATCGGCGCCCGGGTCGTAACGGTGTTCGGCTGGAGAGGCGACCTGGCCCTGGCCGACGAACTGCCAGAACGGACCGCTGCCGGTCGTGTCCGCCACGAGATGGATGCGATCGGCATCGCTCCCGTTGAGCACATGGTGCCGGCGCCAGTTGTCGAAGATCCAGGCTTCCCCGGCGGCCATGTGTACGGTCTCACCACCACACGTGAACAGCACGGACGGCTCGGTGAACACCGGAATGTGCACCCGCACCCGGTAGTACCAGTGATAGTTGATATCCGCATGCTCCGGCACATCCGCATGCGGTGCGAGCTTCATCAGGCGCGAGCGGCTCCACACCACCCCGAAACTCGCCAGGACCTGGCGCAGATAGGGCGAGCGCAGCAGATGCGGCGTAGGCTGCATGACACCGTCGACATCGTCATTCTCGCCGCCTCCGGCTGTGATCAGACGGAGCGCCGAGTTGCCACCGATGCCGTTGGGATGGCTGACCCACGCATCGGCGGGCAGCGCAGCCACTTCCTGCCGCAGGCGTGCAACGTCGAAGCGCACGGGAAGACGATGGAAAGGTCGGGACAGGCGCATGGTGGATGGGATCGGGAGCGTCAGCCGTCCGGCGGCTCGATCCTGCTCATCCGGTCGATGACCTCCGCTACCGCGACCTTTTCGATTTCGGTCAGGTACGGACTCCAGATGTCGAAAATCATGACGACGCGGATCCGGTCACTGCGGTTCCACGCCTCGTGCTCGTAAGTATCGTCGAAGACCACGGCACGTCCCTCTCTCCAGACGTGCTCTTCGCCACCGACGCTCAATGCGCAATCGGCGGGCACGATCAGAGGCAGGTGCCCCACCAGCCGGGTGTTGGTCACACCCCGATGTCGCAGCAGATGCGTCCCGGGAGTAAACACGGAATACAACACCTCGGGTCCGTGCTGGGGGACCCGGCACAGGGGCAGGACGTCAATTGCAGCGGTGGTGTCCGGACAAGCCGCACAGTTATCCTCGCGCCGCTTCCCGTGCCGATAGAAGTAGTAGCCGTTCCAGCTCGGTGCCGTGCCGATCCCGCGCAGGTTGACCCGTTCCACGTCCTCGCTCAGGAACACCCGCTCGCGACCGACGGCAGAAGGCAGCAGTCGTGCGAGTTCCGCCTGGATCTGAGTCGCGCGCGCCTCCAGCGCCTCCATCCACGGGAACAGCTTGCGGTCGAGATAGGCGCTCGGGGGCAGGTCGGGGAAATAGAAGAATGTCGGCCGCTGCCGCGGATCGGGATACTCCGGCGCTTCCTCGCGCAGGTATACCCGCAAGGCCCGCGCCACCCGAGTCAACTCCGACTCGCCGAACTTCGCGCGCAGGCTGGACATCACCTCGCCGGCCAGGTTGCGCTTCGTCTCGCGGATGAGCTGTACCGCACGCTGCACGAGCGGCTGCAGATTGCCCGGTGTCGAGCCGGGGTCCAGCCACCTGCCCTCGCGTTGCGCCGTGCCGAGCGCCCGGACGTATTCGCGCAGCGCACGGGCGCGGTCCCCGGACCGCTCGAGCGCGGAACCCAGGTACAGGCGCGCCGTATAGAAGGTGTCGCGCATCCCGAGCGCCGCCTCGTAATCCGCGACCGCGCGGGCCAGATCACCGGATTCGTCATAAGCCCGGCCCAGGTGATACCGGGAATACAGATCGCCGGGCTGGGCGGTGACGGCGCGGGTGAGCAGCGCGATCGCGCGAGCACGGTCCTGACGCCGTAGCGCGGCCAGTGCGAGGACGTTCAGAGCCTCCACGTCATCCGGGGAAGCCTGCAGGATCTGCTCGTACAGACGCTCACCTTCAGCGATGCGGCCTTCGCGCAACAGCTGTTGGGCTTGCGAGGATGCGCTCATTCCTGCAACGCTACCATAACCGGCAGGTATCCGGCGCGAGGCGGCGGCGATGGGCACACACCAGGATCTGCGTCACTACGTCAGGGTCTACGACGCTGACCTGCAGCCCCCGCTGTGCCGCAAGATGATCGAGTCGTTCGCGAGCCTGCAGCGCTTCCAGCAGTACAACGGCCGCAAGCTGCGCCGGGGTCTGGAGGACTCCGAGTGGACCGAACTCAACGTGACCCGGCTGTCCGATCCCGGTTTCCGCGACCTGTTCCGCGGCTTCATCGATCGGGCGCTCGCCCGTTACAACGCCGACATCGGGCTGACCATTCCCCTTCCCAACACGCCGTTCGTCTCCGACCTCGTCATGAAGCGCTATCGGTCCGGCACGGACGAGAAGTTCCAGCTGCACTGGGACGCGCTCCAACACGTCGCGAGCCGCTACCTCGTGTTGCTCTGGTATCTCAACGACGTCCCCGAGGGCGGCGAGACTCGCTTCCCGCAGTTGGATCTGACCGTCAGCCCGCGCGAAGGCCGTCTGCTGATGTTCCCGCCTTACTGGATGTATCAGCATGAAGGCCTGCCGGCGCGCACGGGCGAGAAATACATCGTGTCCACGTATCTGATGTTCAGCGAACCGCCGCCATCGGCCGTGCAGAGTCCCGCACCCCCGGGCGCTCCGGCGCAGGGCGGCGCTCAGCCCGGCTGACTCCCAAGTGGTGACGGATCAACCCTCGTAACCCCACCGCCTCAGGTAGGGTTCGAGTACGGGGCGGGCCGGCTCCAGATAGGGGCGATAGGCCTGCCACTTGCCCACGGCCTTGCGGTTGACCGGCTGCACCACCTGCGAATAACTCGGGGTGCTGATGTAGCCCTTGGCGCGCGCCCGCTCGGCCGGCGCCAGCATCGCGTCGCTCCACGGCAGCTGCAGGAAGTCCACGATCCGCCTGACCTGGGGCTCCAGCTCGGACACGAAACTCTCGTAACGCACTTCCAGCACCCGCGGCTTCAGCAGTTCGACGTGGTCGTACCAGAAATCGAACGTCTTGCGATACCCCACGGTGAGTGAGGGCATGTCCGCGCACAGCAGTGCGAAATCCGGTGCGCGGAAGTGCTGCATGTAGCAGCTCAGCAGCACATCGTACGGGTGGCGCACGGCGAGCAGGATCGGCGCGTTGGGAAACACGCGCCGGATCACCGGCAGCCGCAGAATGTTCAGCGGGTTCTTGTCCACCAGTCTCTGACCGGGTTCGAGCTTCACCTTGCGGCCCACACGGCCGTGGTACCGCTTGCGCAGGTCTTCGAGCTGCTGCGCGTTCAGCCTGCCCAGCTGCTCGGGATACTTCACCCCCAGTGCCAGCACGTCCTCGAGGATATTCTGTACGAACGGTTGTTCGTCCATCGAGCGCAACAGCGGGTGAGAGTCCAGTGTCAGTTCAAGCAGCGTCGTGCCCGAGCGCGGAAACGCGACCACGAACACCGGGCTGTTCTCGGCTGACGGTGCGCCGGTGTGGTCCCACGTCGCCACGTCAGCCGGGTCGCACGGGAACTCAGTGACTTCCATCTGCGGCGTGCCGCGAATGGTGGTCAGCGGCCGACTGCGCTTGATGTAGGCAACCTGCGAGCGATGCGCCTCCAGCAGGGTGCGGATGGTCTCATCGTGTCGCCCGAGCGCGTGCAGCGACTCGGCGAGCGGAAACTGGATGAAGTGCCGGTCGTGCGGCTGGGCGTATTCGACCAGCGCCTGGCGGTACAGCTCGATGGCCAGTTCGTGATCGCTACGGCGCTGCGCCAGCTTGCCGCCCACGCGCTGCAGGTCCGAACCGAGCAGCCGGGCATCCGGGTGGCCGCGCAGGCGATCGAGCAGAGCCTGGGCTTCCGCCAGGCGGTTGGTGCGCTCGTAGATCTGTACCAGGATGATCAGTGCGCTGACGCCGGCATCGCTGCCCACCGACGTGCGCAACATGGTTTCGGCCTGGGCGAACTCGCCCATGTTGAGGAGCACCTGGGCAATGCCCGCGACGGTCTCGGGTGAAGCCCCGGGTGGGGGTGTCCAGTTCTCCAGGGCCGCGAGCGCCGGCTCGAACTGCATGCACTCGTAGCAGCTCATGATGTAGCGGTGGCGGATCTCCGCATCTTCGGGAGCCTGCTTGAGTGCATTCCCCAGCACCGCGCGCGCGGCTTCGAAGTCGCCGCGCGCCATGTGAGTCAGTCCCAGGTTGAACTGAAAATTGACGGACGCCTCGCCGAGCTGCGCGGCGCGGGCCAGCGCCTGCAGTGCCTTGTCCGGCTCGCCCGTGCCCCGCAACGCGTTGCCCAGATTGAGCCAGTGCGAAGGCTGCTGCGGCTCGAGCTGGCACAACTGCTCGAACGTCGGCAGGGCTTCGCCGAAGCGGCCCTGGGTCAGCTGCAGGTAGCCGAAGAGCGCCAGGGCCTCCGTGTGCCGCGGCTGCTCACGCAGGATGTCCCGGCAATTGGCTTCGGCCACTTCCAGGTTGCCGCTCTCCACAGCGTTGTAGGCGACGCCCAGCAGGGCGCCCAGGTCGTCGGCGGACAGGGTCATGAATCCAGACTACTGTTAATTACGGTGCCCTTCAAAGAGAAAAGGCCGCGTGGGCGAACCCACGCGGCCTTGCACGGCGGATACCCGCCGGCTTTAGAACTTCTGCGTGAAGCCGATGAACCACCGTCGGCCCAACGTGTCATACGTCGACACGTCCGTGTCGGCGTTGAGTGACGTGTTGAGCGTGATCAGTGGCGGCTGCTTGTCGAGCAGGTTCTGTACACCAGCCTGGATCTTGGTGTTGGTCTGCTTGATCGTGTAGCCCAGCGTCATGTGGATGTAGCTGACGCTGCCCACGCTCCAGTCGGTCTGGGGCCTGCCGAAAGCGGCCGGGCTCTGGGTGGCGGGGTCGTGCACGACCTCGTGACCGATGTACTGCCACTGGATCAGGCCATCCAGCGGACCCATCTCCCAGCCCACCGAGGTGAGGCCGCGCCACTTGGCATAGTTGCCGAACTGGCGGTCGAAGGTGCCCGCCACTTCCTGCGGCGCTTCACCCGCGATCGGGATGCTCAGATACTTGTTCAGCCAGGTAGCCGCCGCGTTGAAGCGGAAGGAGCCGATAGGCGTTCCGGCGAGGCGGTAATTGGCCTCGAAGTCCGCGCCGTCGGTCTTCAGCTCACCGAGGTTCACCGTGGGCTGGTCGAACACCTCGATCTCGCCCTGGTTGTTACCCACCAGGAAGCGGTGGATCAGGCTGCAGAACTGGTCCGCACCCGTGGCCACGCACTGCCGGCTGGAGTAGTTGGGGTCGAGAGCCGTGATGATGTTCTTGATGTCGTAGTTCCAGTAGTCAGCCGTGAATGACAGGTTCTCGACGTACGGAACCTGCAGCACGAAGCCGCTCGTCCAGACATGACCCGTTTCCGGCTTGAGGTCCGGGTTGGACAGGATCAGGCCGGTGACCTGGCTGGTGCCGTTGTACGCATACGTGCCGCCGAGCTGGTAAGCGCCGTTGCAGGCCTTGGCCAGGTTCGGGTTGGCGGCCACCGCGGCCGCGTCCGTTCCGTAGCAGGGGTCGGCGTAGGTGGAGCTCGTGTTCAGCGGCGCCGCATACAGGTCGATCAGCGTCGGGGCGCGGAACACCTGCGCGAACGTGCCACGCAGCAGCAGGTCCGAGGTCGGCTTGTACTCGAGCTTGATCTGCGACTTGGTGGTGCTGCCGAACAGTGAGTAGTTCGAGAAGCGCACGCCGAGGTCGAGGTTCAGAGACTTCACGCCCGGCATGTCCTTCAGGACCGGGACCAGGGCTTCCAGGTAGCCTTCCTTCGAGTTGTAGCCACCCCTCGAATCGCCCGTGCAGGCCTCTTCCGAGATGAGGCAGCTGATGTAGAGCGGCGGTTCGCCATGCACCAGGTAGTCGCTGCTGTAGTCGGCCTTCTGGTCCTGGTACTGGAACCCGACTGCGGCACGCAGGTCGCCGGCCGGCAGCGTCACGACCGTACCGTTGAAGTCCAGGCTCGCGGTCTTGTACACGAACGTGTTGTCCGTGTGGTAGCTCGTGTTCAGTGCCTTGAGCTGGGCGATTGTCTGCGGTGAATCCAGGTCGAAGAAGTTGATGGGCGTGCAACCTGCGATCTGATGCGCCGCGTCCGTGCCGCACTGCGGGTTGCCCGCACCATCGACGTACGACGGACCGACTTCCGCGGCCAGACCGGGGAAGTAGACGTAGCCGAACACCTGCTGCGACTGGTCTTCGCGGTTGTAGCCGATATTCGCGTCCCACTGCCAGTCCTGGACAGGCAGCTTGCCGCGCACACCCAGGTTGATCAGCTTGTTGTCGGCGTCCGATTTGCTGAAGCGGTCGCCAAGGGTCACGAAGCGCGTGCGGTAGTTCGAGTTGAGCGTGTCCAGTCCGCCGAAGTCGATGCCGAACGGGTTGTAGAAGTTGTCCTTCGAGATGACCACGTTGTCCGCGGTGGCGTCGAAGGGCAGCGGCGCGATCTCGAAGCCCGAATGGGTCTTGTTGTCGAGTACCGTCGCGTACGCCTCGAGATCATCGGTGATGTGATAGGTCGAGGACGCGAAGATGGCGCCACGCTCCTGCGGAGTCATCAGGAGGTTGAACGGCTGGTAGTTGTAGCTGCCATGCAGACACTCGTAATCCGCAAGCGAGGTGCCGTCCGTGCCAGCAGTGCGCGTCACGTTCGTGCAGCCGAGTTGGGTACGCAGCGGGTAGCCCTTGGGCAGGCTGGCGCGGCCGCTGGGCACACGGCTCGAACCCGCCGCCGTGATGAAGCGTCCCGAGGAACCGCTATAGAGGTACAGCGCGTTCTTCGAGAAGTCACGGGCACCAGCGTAGACCGCCTTCTGCTTCGTGTAGCTGCCCGAGATGACGAAGTCGAACTTCTCGGTGCTTCCTCCCCAGAGAAGGCCGATCGAGTGATGCTGACCGTCGCTCTTGGCCGTCTCACCGAACTCGCCGGTGATCTCGAGGTCGTGAATGCCCTTGCGCGTGACGAAGTTGACGACACCAGCGATAGCGTCGGAACCGTAAATCGCGCCCGCGCCTTCCTTCAGCACGTCCACGTGGTCGATGATGTTGACGGGGATCTGGTTGATGTCCACCGCGCCGCTCGAACCGGGTCCGCCAACGACGCCGATACGACGGCCATCCAGCAGGACCAGGGTACGCTTCGCGTCGAGGCCGCGCAGTTCGACGTTGGATTCACCGAAACCACCGCCGTTGTTCACGGCCGGGTTGGTAGCGGCGCCGGAAATACCGGGCAGCTGCTGCAGCAGCTCGCCAGCGGTCTGATAACCGGACTGGGCGATCGTATTGGAATCGATCACGGTGATGGGGCTGGCAGTCGCCTCATCCACCGTTCGCCGGATGCGCGTACCGGTGACGACGACTGTTTCTGGCGCTTCAGCTTCGGCAGCTGCTTTCTCCTGTGCCGGCGCCGGAAGGCTAATCACGCTCGTTGCCGCGGCCGCGCCCCCAACGAGCGCGTAGCGCACTGCACGTGCGACATCTGGGTTACGGATCATCGACATCCTCCTCGAGACGGTTGGCTCCGTTCTGGAAAAGGGTCGCCGTCCCGTCCATCTCCGGAGCGGGGCGGCGTCTCCCTGTTGTTTGCTATCCGAGCCGGTCCTTCAGAGGAACAGCCCTGGTGCGTGAGGTGGATGCTAGCAGCGACGCCACGAGGTTCCTAGATTTTTTTGCAGAAAAAACAACAGAGCGATGCAGAACTTGACAAGCTGCGGTGAAGGTATCCAAGCCCTTTTCCCACTCCAGAGTGGCATTCCGGCCCCGGAAAGCAGGGGCTCGTCCCAGGCGGTTGGCCCCCGCCCCAGATCGGTGCAGGTGTCGCCTATCCATGTGGTAGCGACGCAACGATCATATATCATGTTGCCGTTGCGCAAAAATGGGCCCGGGTGTGCGCCGGGACTGGCGTATTTCGTCCCCGAAAGTCGTCGTTTCGACCCAGATCCTCGCTGTGCTCAACGGGTTGGCGTAGGCTCGATACGGTTGAATGTGAAGAGGGGCTGGGTGTGGGCGCGGACCCGGAAAGCCGTCTGTCTCCGGACAGCAGTGCCCTGGTCGGTGTGGGTGGCCGGCGGCCGCTGCGTCTCGGGGCCGTCCGGGGGCTGCTCGCCTCTCTAGGGGTTTACCTGAGCGCGTCGCCGGTCGCGGCTTCTCCGGCTCCCCCGGCTCCGATGCTCTCTCCATCCCCGGCGCTCGTCTCGCCCTCGGCGCTTCCCTCAGCCCCGGCGCTTCCCCGGACTGAAGTCTCTTCCGACCGCGTTCCTGCTGGCGGCGCAATGGGGCTCAAGGCTGGCGCGGAGAAAGCCCTTTACGCCGCGCCCACCCGCCTGGACCAGATCGGTCGGGTGGTGGCGCCGGTGATGATCAACGGGCGTGGGCCGTACCTTTTTATTGTCGACACGGGAGCCACGCGTTCCACGATCTCGCCGCAACTCGCCACCGAACTCAGTCTCACTCCGGCCGCCGAGCGCAGCGTGACGGTCAACGGCATCACCGGCACCGGCGAAGTTCCTACCGTGCCGGTCGACTCCATGCAGGCGGGTGACCTCGTCGTCCGCGACAGCGACTTTCCGGTCGTCTGCGCACCGCCGATGGACTGCGCCGACGGCGTGTTGGGAGTGGCCGGGCTGAATGCCGAACGATTGCTGATCGACTTCCAGCACGACCGCGTGGCCATCCTGCGCTCACATCGGCAGGGGGCACCGCCCGGTTTCCTGACGATCGCGGCGATGAGGCTCGAGGGAGGCCTGATGGCCATTCCCGCGAAGATCGGTGGTGTGCGGGTGAAGGCGATCATCGATACGGGTTCCGAGCGCACTCTCGGCAATCCCGCTTTGCAGGCCGCGCTGCGGGCGCGGCGGGCGCACGACCCCGCTCCCCGGGTTACCACCGTCTACGGAGCGACCACCGATACCTCGGATGGCCTAGTGCAGAACGCGCCGCCCATCCTGTTCAAGACGGCGACCATTTCCAATACGGCGATCGTGTTCGGCGACTTCCATATCTTTGATGTGTGGAACCTGCGCGATGAGCCGGCGATCATCGTGGGCATGGACGTACTGGGCACGCTGCGCGCGCTCATCGTGGATTTCCGCGAGTCGGAGTTGTATCTCGACAGTCGCGAGCAATCGGCAACCGGAGATGACAAGACAGTCTCGCGTCCAGAGCGTCTGGATCCGTTCCACGCTCTCTCGCAGCGCTAGTTCGCTTGCGCTGCTTCTCCTGGTCTGCGCCGCTGCGCGGGCGGGGGCGAATGCGCTTGCCCGTACGGAAGAAATCGCTACCACGGAAGCTGTCCGCGCGGACGATGCCTCCCGCGCGGAGCAGCCTTCCCGCACAGCGCCGACCGGTGTGACCGAGCCGGCTGCGATCGAGCAACAGACGCTCAGTCCGCGCATGGCCCCCGTTCTGCCGACCGCCGCCAGTACTTCGGCGCCGGAGCCGGTGTTACGCCCGGACTTCGAAGCCACCAGCCGATCGGATCGGGCGGGCCGGATCATGATTCCGGTCAAGGTGAACGGACAGGGCCCGTTCCGGTTCATGCTCGATACGGGCGCCAACCGGACCATGCTGACTCCGCGATTGGTGGAGAAGCTCGGCATCCAGCTCGACCCCGACACGATCCGCCTCAACGGTGTGACCGGCTCCGCGATGGTACCGGCGGTGACTGTGAACGAAGTGGCGGTTGGTGACATCACCATCGCCGGGCAACAGCTGCCGGTTGCCGATGCCCTGACCGCCGACATTGACGGCATCCTCGGAGTGGATGGCCTCGAGGGCGAGCGGGTGCTGGTCAACTTCATGGATCACAAGGTGGAGATCCGCAATTCGCGCCAGTCGCGTCCCATCATCGGCGCTGAGCGGCAGGCGGTGCGCGTCAAGTTCGGCCGGCTGATGGTCGTCGACGGTCGCGTCAACGGCGTACCTGTCAAAGTGGTCGTCGACACCGGCAGTGAGCGGACCCTGGGTAACGCGGCTCTGCGCAACGCCCTGCATCTGTCCGTCCCGCGCAATCCCGCCCAGCACATGACCGAGGTGATCGGGGAGACTCTCGAGCGGCAGGAGGGCGAGCACCGCCCCATCCTCGACATCCGCGTGGGCGACCTGCAGATCTCCAATCTGAGCGTGGTGTTCGGCAATTTCTACGTGTTCCATCTCTGGGAACTGGAGCACGAGCCTGCCATCGTGCTGGGCATGGACATGCTCGCCCTGCTCGACACGTTCGTGGTCGACTACCAGCGGGGCGAAATCCAGCTGCGGGGTCGCGACACCCTCGATTCCTTCCACATGCGCTGGTGATCCGGCCGAGCCACCCTGGCGGTCCGGCCCGCCCGCGCTCATGATCCTCTCATCCGGTCGATCAGCGCTTGCGCCTCGATCTCAAGGGAGGGCCATCCGGGCTCGCGAAAGCGCATGCCCGTCCGACCGTCCCTCGAGCTCAGGACGCCGCGCCGGATTCGGTCCGCGATGACGCGTGCACTCTATGCGAGGCGTAGCAGCGCAGCGCCACCCGCAATGATGCAGACGGCAAACGCTCTCCTGCGACCGATGCGCTCGCCCAGGAATAGCCACGCGATCAGAGTGCCGAAGAGAATGGAAGTCTCGCGAAGCGCGGCGATGACAGGAACCGGGGCCTTCGTCATGGCCCACAGGGCCAGTCCGTAGGATGCGGTTGTACCAATCCCGCCGACAAGACCCAGATGCCAGTAGCGAGCAACGTACGGTAAGAACGAGCGATGTTTCGCCGCAATCGCCCAGGCGGCGAGAGGCAGGCCCGTAAAAAGAAAGACGAGGAGTGTGTACGCTGCTGGCGCCCCTGACCGACGTACACCAATTCCGTCGACCACGGTGTACCCGGCAATGACGACGGCATTGAGCAGGGACAGATAGATACCGGCGCGGTTACGCACCGGACTTCCGAGAGCCATGCTGAAGATGCCAAGACAGATCGCAAGGATTCCGGTCCAGGCCATCATCGAGAGCGGTTCATTGGCCTGAAAAGCCGTGACCAGCGCCACGATCAGAGGGGCTGCTCCCCGCATCAGCGGGTAAGTCTGGCTCAGGTCGGCAATCTCATAGGCGCGGGCAACCAGGAGGAAATAGGTCACCTGGAGGACTGCTGAGAATGCTGCATACGACCAGCTGTCCGGGTTCGGCCTCCCCAGGAGTGGCAAAACGGCGACGGCGATCGCGGCAGCGATACTCGTGACCAGAACGGTTGTCAGCAGCTTGTCCGGGGCCGCCTTGACGATCGCATTCCACGTGGCATGCAGAAGGGCGGCTCCGAGGACGATGGCAAATACACTCAGTGGCATCGATTGGTTCATGAGCGCAGGGGTGTCGCCAGTATCCGTTGTCACGAGGCGCGCAACAACTCAATCCAGGCATGTTGAAAGCTCTGCTGGCCTGGATCCGCAACGTACGCTATATCTTCCAATACCGGTGGGTAACCCACCTTCCATGCGGCCCGGAATGAATCGGAAAATACTGACGTTCGCCTTTCTGGTGATATCCGGCGCGGTGCATGCAGCTGTGCCGGCCCCCGAGCACTCGCACGGCGAGAGGCTGGGCGACGTTCACTTCGCTACGTCGTGCAATGAGCCGGCGCAAAAGGAGTTCAATCGCTCGGTTGCGCTGCTTCATTCCTTCCAGTTCAGCAAGGCCATCGATGGCTTCAATGCGGTCCTGGCCGAGGACTCGACCTGTGCCATGGCCTACTGGGGGATCGCGCTGAGTGACTGGAGCAATCCCTTTGCGCCTGGAATCAAGGATGCCGGTCAGCTGAGGTTGGGACTGGAGAGCGTTGAGCGCGGCAAGGCTTTGGGTGCGAAGACGGATCGCGAGCGCGCCTACGTCGCGGCAGTCGGCAGGCTCTATGTCGACTTCGACAGCATGCCCCAGAAGGTTCGTCTGGCTTCTTATCGTGATGCGATGGGTGAGTTGGCGGCGAAGTATCCGCAAGACCATGAGGCGCAGATTTTCTACGCGCTTGCGCTCTCAGCGGCGGAAGATCCGGGAGACAAGACCTACGCGGACCGGCTCAAGGCCGGGGACATTCTCGAGAAGCTGTTTGCGCAGGAGCCGACACACCCCGGACTGGCTCACTACATCATTCATACTTACGACGTACCGGCTCTCGCAGAACGAGCCCTGATCGCCGCGCAGCGTTACGCGAAGATTGCCCCGGACGCGCCTCACGCTCTGCACATGCCTTCGCATACGTTCACGCGCCTTGGATATTGGCAGGAGTCGATTGACAGCAATATCGCCGCCGCAGCCGCAGCCCGGCGCCAGGGACAGACGGCGGAAGAGCTGCA
>Ga0335070_10003049_pt1 | contig 19481 bp, 13 predicted proteins | sample Lox_Sample_13_FD_206722 | JGI IMG/M metagenome (GOLD analysis project Ga0335070, IMG submission 206722) | Soil microbial communities from Loxahatchee National Wildlife Refuge, Florida, United States - Lox_Sample_1.3 | ecosystem: Environmental > Terrestrial > Soil > Wetlands | place: USA... | reverse complement strand
AGAAAGTGGAGCCGCCACAGGCCACGCCGAATGCCGCACACCGCCCAGGCAGCAGTGTCTGCCGAACGCGCCCGGACGTACAATGAACGCGCCAGACGGCACGGGCTACGGTCTTCTGCTTGGTGGGGTACCGCCGACGCAATAGCCGACAGGCATCGGCAAGCCAATGAATATGGCAGACGGCACAGAGTTCGGCATTGGCGGCATCCCACGGCCACCGCCATACGAAATGCAGTGAAGGACCTTGGAGTAGCGACGGCCGATGAAATGGTGTTGGCCTTCCTCAAGGCCGAACTCGCATCGCATAGATGGCCGCATCTTCACCAGCAAGTCAGGGTTCACGGTCTACGCGCTGTAGTCGAGTCCCCGGACCTGACTGACGCGACACAAAATAGGATTCGAGCGGCACTCTTGCAGTGCTATCGGGGATACGGCGCGAACGCCGCACTATTTGCAGGTTTCCCAACAGATGTCGCTTGGCGTCGCATGGAGATTGACCATACCGAGTTGTCGATGTTTCGATATGCCAAGGACAAAGACGTGTGCGCGGCATCAGGTCCAGGCCGCAGGGTGATTGACGCTGCCCGCAACGTTGCGGATGGCAAGGCCCCCGCTGCGTTTAGTACGAATGTAGATGCAGTCGCGGATCGCACAAGGAATGGAGAGAGTTTTCCTGAGCTAATCGCGGTGGATGACGGGGGCGGCGGGTTTATCTTGGTTGAAGGTCATACACGCGCGGCCGCGTATGTGCTGGCCAAGCCGATCTATCCGATTGGCGTCCTGATCGGGTCGTCGCCCAACATGTCAGAGTGGGCTTACTTTTAGCGCTACGAAAAGACCAGGAGGTTGCGGGAGTTTTGCGGGGATCAGTGGTGCCCTGTTGTGCTCTGTGATGCTGAGTCTGCAACGGTGTCTCAGTGGCGTGGACTAAGAATGAACTACTTACGAACCACAAAATCTGCGATCTGACGTTCCTTTCAAACTACGAACCAGAAGGTCGGGAGTTCGAATCTCTCCGGGCGCGCCAATAATTCCAAGCTTGATTCGTTGATTCCATACGATTTCGTCATCCGGGTTCTGGTGCATCGGCGGGCACGCGCGCCACATCCGGCTGTTGGCGGCAGCCAAGGAGGTGTTGCCGCCGCGCAGGGCTTCTTCAGAAAGGGTCCGATGACCAATCCAATTCGGCAGCCAAGGGAATTGACCCTGTATGGCCCTGTGGCGAGTCACTGCGAAGTGCGGCCTCTGCGGCGGGAGCATCCGGAGTGGGAGGTGCGTGGAACCGCGCTGGCGCAAGCACCCCCAACAATCTCGTTCAACAGGACCACCGAGCCATCGAAAGGGCGCCGCGCGCCGATGACGGGTCTCAAGTCATTCGCTGACGCGTCGATCGCGATCTCGCGGATCGAACGGGCACATCGGATCCACAAACAGCCGTACGCGCCGGGGCCTGGCCGCCGGCCGCGGCACAGGTCCCTCAAGCAACAATGGGCGCGGGCCCTGGCGCAAGGAGCATCCGAGCACCAGTCGGGGAGTTCCGTTTCTGCGTCCGCGGATGCACGAGGGCGCTGAACCTACCTGGCAGCCGCGGCCGATCCCGCCCTCGGGCTGTCGGCGACCTGAACCCGCGTGCCGTCGCCGACGCCATCGGGCGGACTGTCGATGACGCGATCGGTCGCATCCAGCCCCGAGCCGATCTCGATGAACTTGCCGAGGTCGCGCGCGATCGTGACCGGCTTGAGCTTCACGCGTGAATCGGCGTCGACCGTGGCGACGAACAGGCCGCGTGAGTCGAAGATCAGGGCGCTGGCGGGCACGCTGAGCGACTGCACCGGGGCAGCCAGGCTCAGGTGCACGTTCGCGAAGCTGCCGGGCATGAGATCGCCCGCTGCGTTGTCGACCGAGAGCTGCATCAGTGTCGTGCCGGAAGCGGCGTTGACCGCTTGCGCTGACGATACGACGGTGCCTGTGTAGGTCTTGCCGGGGTGCTCGGGCACCGTGATGGTTGCCCGAGTGCCCGGCACAACCGATGGCACCTGGTTCTGCGGCACGTTCACGTATACGCGCAAGGTGCGGGTGTTCGAGACGACAAACAACTGCGGGGCACTGCCGCCGCCGGCACTGACCAGCGCGCCGACATCGGTGTTGCGGGCGGTGACGGTGCCGTCGAACGGCGCGACGATGCGGGCGAAGCCCTTGGTCGTGGCGAGCAGGTCGACGTTCGCCTGCGCGGCCCGCACCATCGCCTGCTTGGCGGCGAGATCGCTCTGCTTCTCGTCGACGTCCTGTTTCGCGACCGAGCCCGAGGCGAGCAACGCCGACCAGCGCGTGGCGGTCGTCTGCGCGAGCGCGACGTTGGCCTGCGCGCTGGCGAGCGCGGCGCGGGCCTGGAGCAATTGCTGGTCGAGGTCGGGGGTCTCGATCTCGGCCAGCAGTTCGCCGGCCTTCACGTGCGCTCCGATGTCCTTCTTCCAGCTCTTGAGATACCCGCTGACGCGCGCATAGATGGGCGCGGTGGCGTAGGCCTCGATGCGGCCGGGAAGCTCCAGGCCCGCATCGCCGGCCCCGCCGCGTGGCGTCGACACCGCGACGATCGGCAGCGCCTGCGCTTCGGTCCAGGCGCGCAGTCGCGAACTCTCGATGGCGCGTACGGTGATACCCGACGCGACGATGACGATCGCGATCGTGCTGCCGACGATCGCGGCGGTGCGCAGGACGCGGCGCGGCGCGGCAGGATGCGATCCGGTCTCAGGCGCTGGCATGGGCTACTCCGGGAACGGCGGGCGGCACGACTTTTCGATTGTGGTGCCGGTGGATGATGCTGAAGACGACGGGCACGAAGAACACGGTGGCGACGGTCGCGAATACCAGGCCGCCGATCACCGCGCGGCCGAGCGGCGCGTTCTGTTCACCGCCCTCGCCGAGTCCGAGCGCCATCGGCGCCATGCCGATGACCATCGCCAGCGCGGTCATCAGCACGGGGCGGAAGCGCACGAAGCCCGCTTCCAGCGCGGCCGCGGTCGCATCGCCGAGTTCGTCCAGCTTCTCACGCGCGAAGGCGACGACCAGCACGCTGTTCGCGGTGGCGACGCCCATGCACATGATCGCGCCGGTGAGCGCCGGCACCGACAGCGTCGTTTGCGTGGCAAACAGCATCCACACGATGCCGGCCAGTGCCGCCGGCAGTGCGGTAATGATCACGAACGGGTCGCTCCACGACTGGAAGTTCACGACGATCAGCAGGTAGATCAGCACGATGGCGCCGGCCAGTCCGAACAGCAGGCCCGAGAACGAATCGTTCATCGTCTGTACCTGGCCGAGCATGAAGACCTTGCCGGCCTTGGGCAGATCGGGCCTGGTCGCATCGATGATCCTCTGCACGTCGGCGGCAACGGCGCCGAGGTCGCGACCCTGCGTGGTCGCGTAGATCTGCACCATCGACTGGATGTCGTACTGGGAGACGACCGAGTTGCCGGCGGCGCGATGGATGTCGGCGAGCCCGCCGAGCACCTGCGGCGTGCCGGCACCCGAAGGTGTCACCGGCAGGTTGCCCAGATCCGCGAGCGAATCCACCTTGTATTGAGGCGTCTGCATGACGATCGAGTACGACACGCCGTTCTGCGGATTCAGCCAGAAGGTCGGCGCGACCTGGCTCGAGCCGGCCAGGTCGACCACCAGGCTGTTGGCGACGTCGCGCTCGCTGACGCCGGCGTACTGCGCGCGCGTGCGGTCGACTTCGACGCGGAACGCCGGCTGCCGGCGCGACTGCTGGATGCGGGCATCGGCGATGCCGGGCACGTGCCGGATCTTCGCCAGCAGCTCGTTCGCGTACGCGAAGCTGGCCGCGACATTCGGGCCGCGCACCTGCACGTTGATCGGCGCCGGTGAGCCGAAGTTCAGGATCTGGCTGACGATGTCGGCGGGCAGGAACGAGAACGTGGTGCCGGGAAAGCGGCGCGGCAGCTCCTCGCGCAAGCGGCGCACGTACACTTCGGTGGGGCGGTGCCCGGCGCGTAGCGCGATCTGCACGTCACCGTCCTGCGAGCCGATCGTGCCGGTGTTGTTGTAGGTCATGTTGATGCTGCTGATCGGCATGCCGATGTTGTCCGCCAGCGTGGCGAGGTCGCGCGGCGGAATGACCTCGCGCACCGCCTGCTCGACCTGGGCGAGCCGGATGGCGGTCTCCTCGACGCGCGTGCCGACCGGCGCGCGCACGTGCATCAGGATCTGGCCGGCATCGACGGCGGGGAAGAAGTTGCGGCCGAGCAGCGGCAGCAGCAGGAACGAGGCGGCTACGCAGGCGGTGAATCCGGTCACAAAGGCCCGGCGATGGGCCAGGGCGAGCTGGAGCAACTCGCGGTAGCCGCGGCGGATGCGCTCGAAGCGTGCACCGAACCGGCGCTGGAAACGAACCAGTGGATGGAGCGAGGCGATGTTGGCTGCGGCCGCATCGGCGAGCGGGTCGTGCGCGGCATGCGGCTGCAGCAGGTAGTTCGCCATCGTCGGCACCAGCGTGCGCGACAGGATGAACGAGCAGGTCATCGCGAACATCACCGCCTCGGCCATCGGCACGAACAGGAAGCGCGCGATGCCGTCGAGGAAGAACATCGGCACGAACACGATGCAGATGCACAGCAGCGACACGAAGGCCGGCGTGACGATCTGCGCCGCGCCATCGAGGATCGCGGTCTGCACGTCCTTGCCGTGCTCGAGGTGCCAGTTGATGTTCTCGATCGTCACCGTCGCGTCGTCGACGAGGATGCCGACCGCGAGCGCGAGGCCGCCGAGCGTCATGATGTTCAGCGTCTCGCCGAAGGCCGCGAGCAGCGCGATCGCGCCGAGCACCGACAGCGGGATCGAGATCGCGATGATGACGGTCGAACGCCAGCTGCCGAGGAACAGCAGGATCATCAGGCTGGTCAGCGCCGCGGCGATCACGCCCTCCTTGGCGACGCCGCTGATCGCCGCGCTGACGAACAGCGACTGGTCGCCGACCGGCGCGATCTCGATCGACTCGGGCAGGCCCGGCTTCAGCTCCGCGACCTTCTCCTTGATGCCCGAGACGATCGCCAGCGTGGAAATCGACCCGCTCTTCAGCACCGGCATCAGTACGGAGCGGCTCCCGTTCACGTGCACGATGTTGGTCTGCGGCGGATTCCCGTCGTAGGCATGCGCCACATCCCCCAGATACACCATCGCGCCGTTGACCGCCCTGATCGGCAGCTGGTTGAGCTGGTCGATGGCGGTCGGCGCGTTGTTGAGCAGGATGTTGTATTCGAAATCGCCGATCTTCTGCGTGCCGACCGGCGTGATCAGGTTCTGTGCGGCGAGCGCCGCGGCCACGTCCTGGCCGGAAAGGCCGCGCGCCTGCAGCGCGGCCGCGTCCAGGTCGATCTGCACCTGGCGGGTCTTGCCGCCGAACGGATACGGAATCGCGGCCCCGGGCACCGTGACGAGGCTCGTGCGGATCACGTTGATGCCGAGGTCGGCGAGGTTCTGTTCCGACAGGCCTTTGCCCGACAGCGCCAGCTGGATGATCGGCACGGTCGCGGCGCTGTAGTTCAGGATCAGTGGCGGAGTCGTGCCCGGCGGCATCTGCTTGACCACGGTCTGCGAGATCGCCGTGACCTGCGCGTTCGCGGTGCGGATGTCGACGTTCGGCTGGAAGTAGATCTTGACGATGCCGAAGCCGTTGTACGAGGTCGCCTCGATGTGCTCGATGTCGTTGACCGTCGTGGTCAGCGCGCGTTCGTACGGCGTGACGATGCGGCCGGCCATCTCGTCGGGCGAGAGGCCGGTGTACTGCCAGGCGACGCCGATCACCGGGATGCGGATGTCCGGGAAGATGTCGACCGGCGTGCGCGACGCCGCGAGCACGCCCACGATCAGGATCAGCAGCGCGAGGACGACGAACGTGTAGGGCCGGCGCAGTGCGAGGCCAACGATACCCACCATTGGCGCCAGCATAGAATCAGTCTATCCACGCTGCAAACCTATATCTTTCGATACGAAGTATCGAAAAACACGATGGACAGGCGGTTCAGCGGTGGCGCCGGGCGCGCGTCGAGCGCACGCGCTGCGGCTGGTCCCCGGATTTCAGGCGGTCGATGAACCAGCGGCCGGCGGGGCCCGGGGGATTGTCGGTGCGATACACCGCCGACATGACGACGGTCTGGTCCTGCGGCGACAGATCCTCGATGAGGATCTGCACCAGCGCGCCGGTCGCCAGGTCCTGTTCCACCAGGTGCATCGGCAGGCTTCCGAATCCAAAGCCCGCGCGCAGGAATGCATGCTTGGCGCCGAGGTGCGAGAGGCGCCACATGCGCGGCGAGAGCACGCTGCCCGCGCCGCGTGCGCGGTCGGATACGTCGGTGTGCACCAGCTGGATGTGTTCGGCCAGCGCCGCCATCGGAATCGGCTTGCGGTGCCGGGCCAGCGGGTGCTGCGGCGCCACCACCATCGGAAGCTTCACGGCCAGCAGGCGCTCGCGCGTCAGCTGCGGCGGCGCCACCGACCAGGAGCCGACGATGCCGAGCGCGCAGCGGCCGTTCAGTACCGGCTCGACCAGCGCGCTCGATTCCACGTCGAGTCGCAGCAGCGTCGACGGAAACTGCTCCTGGAAGGCGGCCACGGCGGAGGTGAACACCGAGGTCGGCAACATCACGTCGGCGATCACGCTGAGTTCGGGCTCGAGGCCGCCGGCCAGGCTCTTGGCCTGCGCCTTGAACAGATCCGCAAGGCCCGTCACCGCGCGCGCATCGGCGAGCAGCGCGCGGCCGTGATCGGTCAGCACCGGAAAGCGCGCGCTGCGGTCGAACAGCTTGAGGCCGAGCTGTGATTCCAGGTTGGCCAGCGTCAGGCTGACGACCGACTGCGCGCGCCGCAAGCGGCGGCCGGCCGCGGAGAAGCTGCCTTCATCCGCCGCGGCGATGAACGTACGCAGTTGATCCAGTGATATGCCGTCGAGCATTCCGCTCCGCGTGTGGATGGTTCAGCCGGTCAGCCTGCCGGTCGCAGCCGCGATATTGCTCTTGGCGATCGCGCCCTGTCGAGCATCGGGGCGCGAGACGCGCATGAACCTGGATTGCGCCATCGGCCTGCCCGTTTACGGGCTCCGGCAAGAAGCTCCGGGAGATTAGGACGGGAACGCCGCTTCCAGGTTCCGGATGTCCCCGGGTGTCAGCTGCAGCGAGAGCGCGGCGGCGTTCTCGCGGGTGTGCTCCGGGGATCCCGATTCGGGGATCGCGATGACGTTGCCGCTGCGGATGACCCAGGCGAGCGCTACGGCGGCGGCCGAGCAACCGTGGGCGGCGGCGACTTTCGCGAGCGTGGGGTCGTTGACCACGAGATGGTGGTCGCCACCGAGCGGGGAGTAGGCCATGACCGGCATGTTGTGCCGGGCGCACCAGGGCAGCAGGTCGCGTTCGATGTCGCGATTGTTGAGGCTGTAGGGCACCTGGTTCGTGGCGCAGCGCTGGCCGTCGGGCACGCGGAACAGGTCTTCCATCTGGCCGACATCGAAGTTCGACACGCCCCAGGCGCGGATCTTCCCGGCGGAACGCAGCTGCTCGAAGGCCGCAACGACGCCGGCGAACTGCGCACTGGGAATGGGCCAGTGCAGCAGGTACAGGTCGATGTGATCGGTGCCGAGGCGGGCCAGGCTCGCCTCGCAGGCGCGCGCGATGCCATCGCCGGCGACTTCATCGCCCTCGACCTTCGTGACCAGGAAGATCTTGTCGCGCTGGTTGCCGATCGCCTTGCCGATGAATTGCTCGGAGCGCCCGTGCCCGTAGTTTCCCGAGGTGTCGATCAGCGTCATGCCGAGCGAAACGCCGGTGTTCAGCGCCTCGGTCTCGACCGCCGCCGGATGGCGATCCTGGCCCAGGTGCCAGGTGCCCTGGCCGACCGCCGGCACGACCGCGCCGCTCGGGAATCGAACCACGCGCCGCAGCGGCGCGGACGCAGCGGGCTCTGCTGCGCCAACCGGGCCGAGCGCGGGCAGGGACAGTGCGAACGCCGCGCAGCGCGCGTTGAATTGGCGTCGGCTCAGCAGTTGCTTGTTCATGGTGCGCCCTCCAGTGTTCGCCTGGCCCACGGGCAATTGTATCAGTGCATGGCGCCGTCGCCGCGGCTGTGCTCGTATTGCCTGCCGAGCCGATAGGCGACCGGGAACCAGACCGACGAGACCACCACGCCGAACACGGCCAGGCCCAGGATGCCGTGCGGCAGGATCGCGGCGCTCACCCACGCGGAACTGAAATCACCGAAGCGGTAGACCACCGTGTCGATGACGTTCTTGGCCTTGTAGCGGCTGTCCTGGTCGACGACCGTGAACAGCATTTCGCGCGCGGGCTTGGCGATCGCATACTCGGCCACGCGCCGCAGGATCTGCATGCCGCCCAGAACCAGCAGCACCGGCGAGAACGCGATCGCCAGGAACGCCAGGATCATGATGACCGGATTGAGCAACAGGCCGGTGCCGACGCCGAAGCGCGCAATCAGCCGGCCGGTGCCGAACAGCTGGATGACCAGCGCGCAGCTGTTGACCGCCAGGTCGATGGTGCCATAGGCCTGCGTGCGCGCATCCTTGCTCGTGAAGGTGTGTGCGATCAGGTCGCCGAGCTGGAAGTACACGATCGTCGAGATCCATGTCATCAGCAGCAGGAACAGCGCGAGCAGCAACAGGTAGCGCGAGCGCAGCAGCAGGCGGAAGCCATCGAAGGGATTGCCGGGGAGCGGTCGCGCCAGGCTGCTGCGTTGCGCCTCGCCGCCCAGCGCCAGCAGCCGCACCTTCTCGGCGGCCAGCAGGCGCACCACCAACGCCGTCGCCGCGAAGCCCGCGCTGCAGATCAGCACCAGGTTGTTGTTGCCGATGCGCGTGGCCAGCAGCGTCGCGGCCGCCGGTCCCGCGATGCCGCCCACCGTGCCGCCGGCCGCGATCAACCCGAACAGGCGCTTGGCCTGCGCGCTCGAGTAGAGGTCGGCCATGAAGCTCCAGAACACCGAGATGATCAGCAGGTTGAAGGTGCTGACCCACACATAGAAGCCGGCCGCGACGGCACGCTCGTGGCCTCCGCCGGCGAACAGCGCGTAGAAACCCAGCATCGTCAGCGCGACGAAGCCGTAGACCCAGGGCAGGAAGCTCGCCAGGCGGATGCGCGCTGCCAGTCCCGAGTACAGCGGCGCGAACACCAGGCTCGCCAGCAGCGTGGCCGTGAACAGTTCCTGCAGGCGCGACACGCCATAGACGGTGCCCATCGCATCGCGCACCGGCTTGACCAGCGAGTAGCTGCCGAACAGCAGGAAGAAATACAGCACGCTGAGCGCCACGGCGCGCGATTCGTGCGGCGCGACCTGCTTCATAGGGTATTCCCTGCGGCGCGATCGCCACTGCGGCGCAGAGCCTCGTATCCGCGGCCGAGCAGTACTGCCACCGCGCCCCAGGCGACCGAAGCGCCGATGCCGACCGCGACCGTGCCGCCGAGTGCGACGCCCATGGCGCGAAGCCCCGCCTGCATCCAGGCGGAACTCACATCGCCGAAGCGGTATACGACGGTGTCGAGCACGTTCTTCGCCTTGTAGCGGTCGGCCTGGTCGACCACAGTGAAGCACATTTCGCGGCTCGGCCGCGCGATCGCGTACTGGGCAACGCGGCGCACCACCTGCAGGGCCTGGATCATGAACAGAGTCGGCGACAGCGCCGTGGCGAGGAACGCGCCGACCATCAGCAACGGGTTGAGCACCAGGCCCGCGGTCACGCCGAAGCGCCCCACATACCGGCCGAGCCCGAACAGCAGGACGATCGCGGTGCACACGTTCACGACCAGGTCGATATCGGCGATCGCCACGGCGCGGCTGGCAATGCCGCTGACGGTGTGCGCGATCACGTCGGTCTGGATGAAATAGGCCACGGTGTTGACCCAGGTCATCAGCAGCATGAAGCCGGCCTGCTTGAGCGCATAGCGCGACTTGAACAGCTGCCGGAAGCCATCGAGGACGTCGCCGGAGAGCGCATGATCGAGCGTGGATCGCTGTGCCTCGGCGACCCGCCGCTGCAGCTGCCGCTTCTCGCGCATCAACAGGTGCAGCATCACGATCACCAGCGCAAAGCCGGCGGCCGCCACGGCCAGCATGCCGCTCAGGCCCAACCGGCCGACCAGCAGGTGCGTGAGCACCGGGCCGACGATCGAGCCGAGCGCGCCGCCGGCGGCGATCAGCGCGAACAGGCGCGTCGCCTGGCTGGCCGAGAACACATCGACCATCAGGCTCCAGAACACCGAGATCATGAACAGGTTCGCGACGCTGAACCACACGTAGTAGCTGGCGCCCAGCCAGCGGCTGTCGGCGTGGGTCCGGAACAGCAGCTCGAACAGCAGCACGTTGCCGAGCCAGAACCAGAACAGCCCGGGCAGCAGCCGCGTCAATCTGATGCGCGTCGCCAGTGCCGCGTAGATCGCAGAGGCGAGAATCGTGCCGACAAACGTTGCGGTGAAGAGCCGTTGCAGCTGATCGACGCCCAGCACCGTCGCGACCGTGTCGCGCAGGGGACGCAGGATGTAATAGCTCGCCAGCAGCAGGAAGCCGCACGCGGATGCGAGCGCGACCGCCTTGCGTTCGTGGGGCTTGATGCCGATGGCAGCGGATGGCGTCGACATTCGCTTGCGGGCGGGTATCAGTTGACCGTGACGGGCACGGGTGCCGAGGCAATGCCATTGGCCACGACAACCAGCGTGCTGGCTCCGGCGTCGGCCTGCGCAGGCACGTCGAAATGGGTGGATACGACGGCATTCCCGGTCGCCACCGCCATGGTGCTGTGGCCGTGGGTGCGCGCATACACGACCTTGCCGGTTGCGGTGTTGGTGATGCGCACCAGCGGGTAGTTGGTGGCCGCGCCCAGTTCGTCGCCGAAACTCGCGGCCTGTGACAGCCCGTTGAATTGCGTGCCCGAGATCGCGTAGCTCGCGCCGCGCGCCACCGAGGCGGGGCAGGCCGTGACGGCGGGCGCCCAGGCGGGATCGGCATTGCCGGAATCCCGGTAGACCTGCGTGACGCCACCGGTGACGAGCACCTGTCCGTTCGGCAGCGGCAGCAGGAAGTACTGGGTGTTGCCGCCGTCATCCGGCAGGGCGCCCGTGATCGGCATGCGTGCGCCGTCGTACTCGTAGAAATGTCCGGACGTGGCCGCGACAAGCACGTGACCGGAGGGCAGCAGAGCGGCGCTGGTGTCCTCGGCGTCGTCGCCGGCCTGGAAATCAGGCCCTGCGATGAATGTGCCGGGGTCCGCGACCGTCTTGCCAGGCGAATAGATGGCGGTATGCGCGGGCGCGGCGCCGTTCGCTGCCCCGGTCGCGAACACGGTTCCGTTCGGCAACAGCAGCGCCGGGCCGATTTCCCCGGGCGGGTAGTAGGTACCCGCGGGGCCCGGTCCGTAGCTCACGCCGCCGACGACCTGCAGCGGCGCCGGCCCGTAGCCGAGGCCGCCGGGTGTATCGGTCGGCGACGGCAGGCGCGCGGGCGTGTTGCCGTCGCTGTACCACTGGCCGGCAGTCGGATCGTAGTGTTCCGCGTGGTTCGGATTGCCGACGTCGATCGTGAACACATCGCCGTCCGGCAGCAGCGTCCAGCCCTCTTCGGCGAAATCGTCGGCCTTGCCGGCCGCGCTGACCGGTGACCAGGTCAGGCTGGCCGGGTCGAGCCGCCACATCGCGCGGCCGAGCTTGTCGCCATAGACAAAGCTGCCGTCGGGCATGATCGTCGAGGACACGTCGCCGATGTAGGGCACGCCGGGCGGAGGCGCGATCATCGTCCAGGAATCTGCCACGGGGTCGTACACCGCCGACATGTTGGTGAGTCCGCTGGGGGCGAACGGCAGGTCGTACTGGTTCTGGTTGTACTCCCCGCCGACGAACAGCACGCGTCCATCGGCGAGCACGGCCTGCGATCCGGCGTAAGGTGCGTAGCCTGCAGGCATGTGCGCGAGGCGCTGCCACGTGCCGTTGACGTAGCTGCCCTGTGCATCGGGCGTCAGGCTGTAGAACACGCCGGCGTCGTTGGATGACTGCATCATGACCCGGCCGTCCGTCAGCAGGAGGCTCAGGAACCCGACCTCCGGTGGCGGGTTCGCGAGTGCCGTGAATCGCGGCGGCGCGCAGTCAACGAGGACGGTGGTGACGTTCGAGGTGGCCACCGAGCCGGTGCCCGCGGTGACGCCGCAGTACTGCGCCGGATTGCCGGGCTGCACCGCGACGGTCACCACGTAACGCGTGCCGCTCGCCACCGCACCTGGGAACGCGAATTGCCCGGAGGCCGGCACGGCCAGCGCGCTGCCGCCGTTGATCTCGAGCACCAGCCCAGAGCCCTGCAGTCCGGAAACGGTGCCGCCGATCGTGTACGTGGGAGCCGGCGGCGGTGCCGGCGTGGAGCCACCACCGCCGCATGCGCATACCAACGCGACGATGGCGCCGCACAATGCGGGAGCGGTGATACGGGTGCCGATCATGACCAGTGCTGCAACGGCGGGTTCGGGCGCATGCGCCGCGATTATGGGCGCTCGTCCGCATGGCGGCCACTTCCCCCCGGCTTAGACATTTTGACCTGGATCAATCAAAGTGTCGGCCGCCATCAGGCTTGGCGCAATCGATCTGGGAGAGGCCGGTCATGGGTTCGTGGGGTGATCAAGCGCTGGTCGCGTGCGGCGCCGTGGCACTGCTCGTCGGCCTGGTGGTCTACTGGTTCATGTACCGCAGGCAGCGGCGGTTGACCGCCGAACTCGAGTCGCTGCGCGCGGTGGCGGCCGACGCGACGGCCCGCATCGCGGAGCTGCAGCGCTATGCCGGCGAGCAAGCGCAGCACCTCACGAACGCGTACCAGGAGCGCGAGGACCTGCTCGCCGATGCTGCCGAACTGCGCCGCAAACTCAAGGAACGGAGCCGCGGATACGATGACGCCATCCAGCCGGACTGACATCCGGCTGCGCAGCAAGCGGTACCTGCCCTGGGTCGTTGCGACCGCGCTGTTCATGGAGCAGCTCGACTCGACGATCGTGAACACCAGCATCCCGGCCATGGCGGCGAGCCTCGGTGTGACGCCGCTGAGCCTGAAGGCCGTGGTGACCAGCTACATCCTGAGCCTCGCGGTGTGCATCCCGGTGAGCGGTTGGCTGGCGGAACGCTACGGCTCGCGGCGCGTGTTCCTGTCGGCGGTGGCACTGTTCACCGCCTCGTCGATCGCGTGCGGGCTGTCGGTCAGTTCCGCGATGCTGATCGCAGCGCGCGTGCCGCAGGGAATCGCGGCCGCCATGATGATGCCGATCGGACGGATGGCGATCGTGCGCACCTTCCCGAAGGCCGAGCTGCTGCAGGCGATGAACTTCGTCATCATCCCGGCGCTCATCGGGCCGCTGCTCGGGCCGACGATAGGCGGCGTGATCGTCCATTGGCTGGGTTGGCGCGACATCTTCTTCGTCAATGTCCCGGTGGGCCTCGCGGCCCTGTGGTTCGGAGGCCGGCACATGCCGGACTACCGCAACGAGGACTGGCAGCCGCTCGACCTGCCGGGGTTCCTGCTGTTCGGCACTGGCGCCGCGTTGCTGTCGTGGTTGCTGGAGATCTTCGGCGAGCACCACCTCAGCGTGATGCAGGGCACTGCGTTGCTGCTGCTCTCCACGGTCCTGTTGCTGGCCTACGCCTGGCATGACGGGCGCACGCGGTTTCCGCTGCTGCGGCTGGCGCTGTTCAGGACCCGCACCTTCCGCATCGCGGTGCTCGGCGGCTTCATCACGCGCCTCGGCGTGGGCGGCATGCCGCTGCTCCTGCCGCTGCTGTTCCAGCTCGGCATGGGCTTGCCCGCGTGGCAGTCAGGCCTGTTGATGATGCCGATGGCGATCGGCGCCATGGGCATGAAGGTGCTGTCGACCGCGCTGCTGCGGCACTTCGGATACCGCCGCGTGCTGGTCCTCAATACGGTGCTGGTCGGCGCGACGATCGGCAGCTATTCCTTCGTGGGCCCGGGCACGACCTTCGGCCTCATCGTGGCCCTGGGCCTGACGCTCGGCCTGGTCAACTCGCTCCAGTTCTCCAGCATGAACTCGATGGCCTATGCCGACATCAGTGACACGGAGACCGCCCACGCGACGGCGCTCGCCAGCACGATGCAGCAGATGTCGATGAGCTTTGGCCTGGCCTGCGCGTCGCTGGTCACGGCATTCTTCCTCGGCAAGCTCCCGCAGAGCAGCCACGAGATGGTGACCCGCGCGCTGCATCATGCCTTCCTCGTGCTGGCGGCGCTGACGGCGCTCTCGTCGCTGTCGTTCCGGGCGCTGCGTCCACGCGATGGGGAAAATGTCAGCCACGGCAGGGAAGAGATCGAATCCGCGCATTGAAATCCTTTGGTGCACAGCCCCGAGGTGGCGGGGATGAAGCCATCCATCGCATCCGTCGCATGGATCGGCCTGCTGGCCGGCACGGGAGTTGCGCCGACGGGACCCGCCGCAGCCCGGCGGGGCAAGTTGACATAGTGGGGTTCCCGGCCCTGCCGCAGCGGCATAACCTGCAACCCGTGCAGCGCCTGGCATCGATTGGATGCTAGAGTCTGGGCGTTCGGCGGCCGTGGCTTGCCGGCACATCCGCGGAAGAAAAGCAGCGACATTTCCCGAATGGTCACCCGACTCGGCTTGGCAGCACTGATCGGCGTGGGTGCCCAGGCTCATGGCGCCGACCTGCCCGGCGACCGGGCGCGACTCGCGCAGATCGCGCTGGGCAAGTCGGTATTCGAGACGCGGTGGCTGCCCGCGGGCGCGCATTCGGCCGCGGGGCGCACCGGCCTGGGTCCCTTGTTCAATGCGCCCTCCTGCGATACGTGCCACGCAGGCGGCGAACGGGGCCGAGGGCCCGTCGGCGACGGCCTCGCGCCGGTGGCCCTGGTCATCCAGCTCGAATCACCGGGCCGTGGCGGATCCACGGGCGTGGCGGGCGATCCCGTGTACGGGCACGTGTTCAACACCTCGGCTGTCGCAGGCATCGAGCCCGAAGGCGTGGTCTCGATCGAGTATCGCGAAGTCACCGGGTACTACTATCCATTCGGCGGACAATGGAGCCTGCGCACTCCGCACTACCGCTTCACCGGCTTGAGCCGTGGCCCGCTCTCGCCGAGCACCGTGATCAAGCCGCGGCTGGCGCCGGCGCTGTATGGCGTCAGCATGCTGGAGGCCGTTCCCGAGTCGGCCATCACGCTCGAAGGCGGCGAGCCGCCGCATGGCCGCACGGCCGGAGTCGTGGCCTGGCAATCGCGCCTGGGCGAACGCGTGCTCGGACGGCTCGGATGGCAGGACGGCGCCGTGTCGATCCGCGACCAGGCGGCCAGGGCGTTCGCGCGCGAGATGGGCCTGACCTCCGCCGAGCGCGGCGTCGATGATTGCACGCCCGCCGAGGCGGACTGCCGGCGTGCGGTCGATGGCGCGGCGCCCGAAGTATCGGCCGATCTGCTCGACGCCGTGGTGGCGTATCTCGATACGCTCGGCGTGCCGCAATCGGCGGCCGACGCGCGGCAGGATGCTGCGGGGGCAGCGTTGTTCAGGGATACCGGTTGCGCGTCGTGTCACCGGCCGAGCCTGCCAGTCGCAGCCTACGATGCCGGCGCGACCGGAGCGGTAACGCACATAGCCGCGTATACGGATTTGCGCCTGCACGATCTCGGCGCCGACATGGCGGACGAGACCGTGGCGGGCGAGAAGGTGACCAGCCGGTGGAGAACGGCGCCGCTGTGGGGACTGGAGCATCGCCTGTCCATCGACGGGCATCCCACGTTCCTGCATGACGGACGCGCGCGAACCATCGAGGAGGCGATCCTATGGCACGGTGGCGAAGCGGCTTATGCCAAGCGCAAGTTCGAGTACCTCGGGCCGCGCGCCCGGGAGAGCCTGCTCAGCTGGGTTGCGAGGCGATGACGCGGGCGATGGCCGGTTCGCGCGCGCCGCATCGATTCAGGCTGCGTCGACGTGACGCTTCGGGATTCAGTGGCAGGAGCAGGCCCATGATGCGGTGGACGTTGGTGGTGATGCTGGCGAGCGTGGCGTGCGTCGGCACGGCGCATGCCGACGACATGGACGGTTACGGCCACATGCACGGCGACAGCCATCCATCCAGCGAGCTCGTGCTGTTCGCCAGCCTGGAGGGGCACGAATTCAGCGCGCCGGCGTCGGCCAACCAGCTCAACGAAGACGCCACTGCCATCGGCGATGCGGTGTTCGCGATCAACCGCGGCCGGTTCCGCCTGTTCGGCGAGTACCAGTTGAGCGACGAGGAACACGATCTCGAACGCATGCAGGTCGGCATGGAAGTGGTGCCCGACACCGTCGTTTGGCTCGGCCGCTTCCACCAGCCCGCCAGCGCCTGGAATACCGAACACCACCACGGCCGCTACCTGCAGACCGCGATCACGCGCCCGTCGATCGAATTGTGGGAGGACGAGCAGGGGATCATCCCGCAACACCTGTCCGGACTGCTGGTGGACTCGCGCCGGCCGCTCGGCGACGACGCCGGACTGCAGGTCTCCGTCGGCGCGGGGCTTGGCACGGTCGTCGAGAATACCGGGCTGGCGGAGTTCGATCTGCTCGATCCCCACATGTATGGCCGGCGCATGGCGTACACCGGCCGCATCGCCTATCTCCCGGACTACGTGGGCACGAGCAACTACGGCCTGCTGTTCGCACGCAATGACATGCCCGTGCACGACGCCCAGGCGGCCGTGCTGCTGCACGCGACCGACGTGCGCCAGGATCTCGTCGGCGCCTATGCGGACTGGAATGGCGGGCCGTGGCAAGTGCACGCGGCGCTGTATGACGTTGCGATGCACCTGGACGGTCCCGATGCCTCGCGCGCCGAGAGTTTCGTCGCGGGCTATGTGCAGCTCGAGCGCCAATTGCCGCACCGCCTGACGGGCTATGCGCGCGAGGAGAATTCGTCCAGCGCGGCGGACTCCATCTACATCCAGGTCAACCACCCCGATTTCCAGTTGCGGCGCGCCACGATGGGCCTGCGATGGGATTTCCATCGACGGCAGGCGCTGACCGTCGAAGTGACGCGCGGGCACTCCGTGCGCACGGACCAGGATGCGTTCAGGATGCAATGGAGCGCCGCGCTGCCGTGACGGCCAACCGCCCCATGTGCCGATTCGCCGCGCTCGTCGCGGTGCTGCTCCTGTGCGGCCCGCGCACGGCGTTGGCGGCCGATCGCCTGGTGCTCGTCGTGAGCGCGAACGCGCCGGTCACCGCGCTGAATTCGCTGGAGGTCCAGAAGCTGTTCCTCGGTCTGACGGTGGCGAGCAACGGCGTGGACCTGCATCCGCTGCTCAATGAGTCCGATGAGGCGATCCGCCAGCTCTTCTACCAGGACGTCGTGTCGATGTCGGAGCCCGTCTATGAACGCCGCCTGCTCGCACTCACGCTGCAGCAGGGGCGTACGGCTCCGCCCGTCTACCGCGATAGCCGGGCACTGCTCAATGCCGTGGCCGCCGACGGCCACGCCATCAGCTACGTGTGGGCCAGCGAGGCCGCGCGCGACGGGCGCGTGCGCATCCTCAAGTTCCTGGGGCGCGAATGAAATCCTCGCTTGCCACGCGCATCGTGCTGGTCGTCATGGCGATGCATGCGGTGGTCTTGCCGGCGCTTTACTTCGGCCTGAGCGTCGTGGTCAGCCGCAGCCAGGTCGATGTGTTCATCCAGCATGTGCGCACGCTGTCGCGGAACCTGGCAGAGGAACTGGAACTGGGGGACGCGATCGAATCGCGCCAGCGGGTGGTCGACATGCTCGACCACACGCTCCTCAACGGCGATGGCGTGTATGCCGAGTTCATCGACAATGGGCAATCCATACTCAGCAACCTGAATGTGCGTGGCGTCCGCTGGCCGGGCAAGCAGGATTTCAAATTTGGCCAGCTCGGTGACCACGCCTATTTCATCGAGATCCCGGTATCGCGCCCCGGGCACGTCGCCAGCCTGCGCCTCGGGTTCGACGAGGACCCGACCACCGACCAGATCCAGCTGGCCATGCACCAGACGGTGCTGGTGCTCGCGGCCTACCTGTGCATTGCAGTCATGCTCGCCGCGGCCTGGGGATACCACTTCACGCGGCCGGTGGTCCGGCTCCAGCATGCCTCGCGCAGCATCGCGCGCGGCGACTATGCGCACAGCCTCAGCCTCGAGAGTGGCGTGCGGGAACTGCATGACCTGGGCAGCGACCTCGAGGCCATGCGCAGGGAATTGGTCGGCATCAACGAGAAGTTGCGCGAGGAGATGCTCGAGAACGAGCGCGCCGAGGAGCGCCAGCGCAAGCTCGAGAATCGCCTGCGCCACCGGCAGCGGCTGGAGACGGTGGGCACGCTCGCGGGCGGCGTCGCGCACGAGTTCAACAACGTGTTGCTGCCGATCGTGCTCTACGCCGAACTGGCATTGGCCGAAATACCCGCGGGCAGCAGCGCGCACCAGGACCTCAAGGAGGTGCTCGCGTCCGCCAATCGCGCGAAGGACGTCGTCAACAAGATCCTCACCTTTTCCAGGGACGCGGGCACGCCGAAGCTGCGGGCGATCGACCTCGAGCCGGTCGTGCGGGAGGCCTTGCGGCTGTTCAGTGCGCTGATTCCGCCCAGCGTGGATCTGCAGTCGGAATTCCGCGGTCCCTTCCCCGCGGTGAAGGCCGACGCTGCCTTGACGATCCAGGTGGTCATGAATCTTTGCACCAACGCCTATCACGCGCTGCCGGATGCGCAGGGCATCGTGCGGGTCGAGTTGGCGAATGGCAGCGATCCGGCGGGCGCCGATGGCGACAAGGCGATGCGCAGTTACGTGCTGTTGTCGGTGACCGACAACGGCACGGGCATGGACGCGGCGACCGCGGAGCGGATCTTCGAGCCCTTCTTCACGACCCGCAAGGTTGGATCCGGAACCGGCCTTGGCCTGTCGGTCGTCCACGGTATACTTGAAAGCTTCGGGGCGAGGATCACGGTCGATACGGCTGTCGGGCGGGGCACGTCCTTCAAGGTGGCGTTCCCGGTCACCGAAGGCCTCGACGCCAGCGCGGCGTCGAATGGGTCAGCACCAGGAGTTGCCGCATGAAGAGCGTGTTGGTCATCGACGACGAGCCGGCCATTCGCACCGTGCTGCAACGCGTGCTGGAACGGGCGGGTTACTCGGTGCGGATCGCGGCGAACGGCGCCGAAGGACTCGAGAGCCTCGAAGCGCAGGAGCCCGACATCGTCATCACCGACATCATCATGCCCACCATGCACGGCGTCGACGCGATCAAGGCGATCGTCGCCCGGTTCCCGGCGGTGCGCATCGTCGCGATCTCCGGCGGCGGCAATTTCGGCAACTCGGACTACCAGCCGCACACCATCAAGACCGAAGCCTATCTTGCGGCGGCGAAATCTGCCGGTGCGCACGCGGTGCTGAACAAGCCGTTCCATACGCAGGACGTGCTGCAGGCCAT
>Ga0335070_10003048_pt1 | contig 19483 bp, 18 predicted proteins | sample Lox_Sample_13_FD_206722 | JGI IMG/M metagenome (GOLD analysis project Ga0335070, IMG submission 206722) | Soil microbial communities from Loxahatchee National Wildlife Refuge, Florida, United States - Lox_Sample_1.3 | ecosystem: Environmental > Terrestrial > Soil > Wetlands | place: USA... | reverse complement strand
GTCGATATCTTCAACCTTCCCTTGATCTCATCCACCGCGCCGGGATCTCCCCTCCGACCCAAGGCGTGGAAGGCCATGGCGACCACATTGGGATGAGGGTCATCGACAAGACGGATGATCTCCTGGTAGGTCTCCGGTTGCCGGCTTACCCCGAGAGCCCTGGCCAGCCAGTAACGCTCGGCGACGCAGGGGCTGTCCATGAGCTTGCGGTGAGCCGGAAAGTTTCCAATCTCCAGGCCTTGCGTCTCCACGAACTTCAATGCCGCAACTCTCTCCTGCCAGCGTGGGGCCTGGAGAGCGGCGGCCAGACGGCTTGGGTCGATCTTAGCGCCTCGCAAAGATGCCACGGGAACCACCGGTGCCAAGCCGATGATGGCACAGAGGACTGCGGCCGTCACCCCGGCGGTGCCCAGAGTCACTAAGAAGGAGAGGAAAAGCCGCAGCAGGGAATAGAGGAGAACGTAAAGGGTGATGGGAAGGCCGATAGCAAGGGAGAGGAAAGTGAAGCGCCGGAAAAAACCGTAGCGGTCGGTCTCGACGGAGAACTCCAGCAGCGCCTTGCCCGGATCGGCAAGGAACCCCGAGGCCGTGGTCCGGAGCACCAGCCCGCCCCGCTGCAGAAAGGCAAGGCTGTCGCCGACCTTCTTGATCTTCAGGTCTGCTCCCCCTTGGCTTCGCACCGGCAGGTAATCATGGCCGAGGAGCGCCGGCTCGAGTGAGCGGGCGAGAGGGGTCTCCCCGAGGTCCTCCAGGTCGCAGGTTCTGAGAAGCCTCTGATCCAGGGACTTGAACGCCTCTGCCGAGTAGAGGGTGTAGTCGTAGTAGAAGTCATTCACCCTCATCCCCAGAGGATTGGAGAGAAGAAGACTGTCTCTCATATCCACAAAGAACGTGCCGTCCATCTGGGCTGCCCATACCACGGCCAGGACGGAAAACGGCACGGCATGGGCGAGCCGCTTCAACCACACCGGCCTGTCGGGTGGCGGCGGCATCCAGCGGCAGGTGGCGGCGAAGACCACCGGGGGAATGACGATGAAGTACGAGCTCACCATGGCGCACAGGCCCTCGCTGTTCGCCGCCGCGAGGAGCCCCGCCCAGAGAAGCACGAGTGGCAGCAGAAGAATTCGCCTGCGGTAGAAGAGCCGCTCCCAGGTCCAGGCTGAAGCGAGAGAGAGGAGGGAGATCCCGGCGCCGACGGTCAGGGCGAAAAAGACGCCGCCACACCAGGCCGGGCCAAACTCCCGGAGACTCTCCATGATCCTCTGGTTGGGCACCACCAGGTAGCCGGAGCCTCTGAGCACGACCAGGGTGACATACAAGTTCAGGTTTGAAAGGTAAACCTGGAGCGTGGCCAAGACCTGGGCTATCCCCAGCCCAAGGAGAAGTGCCTTCGCGGCATAGCTCAGTCGATCCTTTCCCATCTTTTCTCCAACTCGGGTACCCCTTCAGCCGCCGGTAAGGCTTTGCATGTTACGTGCCCCGCCCAGTGTCTTGTCCCACCAATGCCTGCCATTACCTGAAGAACGGTACGTTGCCTGAATGGAGAGAATGGAAATCCGAAATTCGAATATCGAAACCCGAAACGAATCCGAATATCGAAATGATCAAAATTGAAGACCCCTGCGGCCAGCCGCAGGGAATCTTCGAAATGTATGGAACGGATTCCATTTTGTTGTAGTTCGCTCGCTAACCCCGCAGTCCCGCCCGAAGGCGGGACGGGGAACGCGCTCGCTGAAGCATTTTCAAAACATGTTTAAGACATTTGGAAGTTTGAAGTTTGTGCTTGTTTAGGATTTCGGATTTCGTGCTGCGAATTTTGCCCGTGGCAGCCTCCCCCGCCATCATGAAAAAGAGTTTTTCAGCATCCTGATAGACCGACCAGGCGAAACGATTATGCCAGAGATTAGCGCCCTGTCCAGCTCCGTTCGAGGGGCTCTTGGCACAAATCGTGCTGCCCCCTCGCCACGAGGAGACGAAGAGAGAGGCCAGAAGGGGATGATCTCACCCGAAGGGCGCATACTTGTCTGTGCAGCGGTTGCAAACGCCGGGTACCGGGGCGAGGACCGGCTGCGCCGGCTCATGGCAGGCGGGGTCGACGGGGACCGACTCATTGACGTGGCCGTGAAGGAAGGTCTTGCCGGCCTTCTCTACCGGGGCCTCGAGCAGGCAGGGGTGCTGGAGACACTCAGCGGCGACCACAGGGCTCGCCTCCAGTCGCTCTACTACCTCACCGCCGCCTCGAATCTGACCCTTATCCACGAGTTGAAGGGCCTTCTCGAGCATATCGAGCGGGAGGCGATTCGGGTTGTGCTCCTCCAGGGGGTTGACTTGCTTCGGGACTGCTACACCGACCCGGGTATCAGGCCGACGACCGACATTGACCTGTGGGCATCGCCTAGCGACTACCCACGGGTGGCGGCCATCCTCCGCAGCCATGGCTATGCGGGGGATACGCTCAACCCGACGACCTTCACGCGGGGCTCGACGAGCTTTGATCTCCACACTCACCTCTTCTGGGCCGACCGCCTTCGCGTGCGAGCACGTCTCCTTCCGAGAGAGGAGGAGATCTTTCAGAACACACGAAGTGTCACCTTCGATGGTCATGCGGTTCACGCCCTGGGTACCTACGACCAGGTGATCTACCTGATCCTCCATCTGCTGAAGCACGGAGTGGAAAGATTGATATGGCTCGTTGACATCATGAGACTCGTCTCCCGATGGGGAGCGTACGACTGGGATGGTTTCCTGGTCCGCGCCGGAGGCCTGGAACAAGAGCGGGCGGTCTCGCTCGTTTTCTCGCTCCTGGCCGACCTCTTCGGATATGAGCCAGCCGCTCCCGTCCTCAGGCTGCTGGAAAGGCGGGAGCCCCAGGCCCTGGAGAGGGCGATCCTCAGAAGGCGGGTGCCGGGACGCCTGCTTCCGGCCTGGGCCCATCTCGTTCTGCTATCGTCAGGAAAGGACTGGCAAACGCGCCTTCTCTTCATCCTCGAGAGCCTCTTCCCGAGGCCGGAGATCCTCCGGCAAAGCTTCCCCGATCTCCCAGAAGACGGGAGGTGGGCGCTCTACTGGAGAAGGGTCCTCCAGATCTCCGGCGCCCTCATGGGAAACGGCGCCACGGGAGGCTAGGGAATCGTGGAAATCCAGCCCTATGAAACCTGGAGCCTGAAGGTCCACAAGGACGGGGCGGCCCGGCGGACCCCCCTCAACGGGACCATCGAGGTCACCCGGCGCTGCAACTTGAGCTGCGCCCACTGCTACACCAATCTGCCGGTGGGAACTCGTGACGCCCAGGCCGGCGAGCTCAGCACGGAGGAGCACTGCCGCCTCATCGATGACATCGCCGAGTCCGGCTGCCTGTGGCTTCTTTTTACCGGCGGGGAGATCTTCGTGAGGAAGGATTTCCTCGACATCTATACCCGCGCCAAAGAGAGGGGGCTCATCATCACCCTCTTCACCAACGGCACCCTGATCACCCCCGAGATCGCCGATTACCTCGCCGAGTGGCGGCCCTTTTCCATCGAGGTCACCATCTACGGCCGCACCCGGGAGACGTACGAGGGGGTCACGGGGGTTCGGGGTTCCTACGACCGTTGTTTCAGGGGCATCCGGCTTCTCATGGAACGGCGTCTCCCCCTGGCCCTGAAGAGCCTGGCTCTGAGGAATAATGCCCATGAGCTCTGGGAATTGAAACGGTTCGTGGAAGATGACCTTGGGCTTGAATTCAGGTTCGATGCCACGCTCAACCCGAGGATCGACGGCTCGCTAAGACCACTCGCCCTTCGCCTTTCCCCCGAGGCGGTGGTTCGGCTCGACCTCGAGGACGGGACGCGGGGCAGGGAGTGGCAGAGGTTCTGCGCCCACTTCGCCGGGCTCGATCCCCAGGACCGCGCGTTCCGGTACCAGTGCGGCGGCGCTCTCCACTCCTTTGCCGTGACGCCGGAGGGCGCGCTCGTGCCTTGTGTTCTGTCGCGACGATCCGGCTACGACCTCAGGGGCGGGAGCTTCCGCGAGGGATGGCGGAGTTTTCTGGGGCCCTTGCGGCGGCGGAAGGCGAGACGACAGACCCGGTGCAGCACCTGCCAGATCAAGGCCATGTGCGGGATGTGCCCGGCGAATGGCGAACTCGAGAACGGCGATGCCGAGGAGCCGGTAGAGTTTCTGTGCCGGGTGGCCCACCTCCGGGCCTACGCTCTCGACCTGCCGATCCCTGACCATGGCGACTGCGACTACTGCCAAGGTGGACGCCAGCACGAGGAGCTCTCGCAAGCGGCGCGTCTCTTGCGAGAACAAACCAGGTGACGGGAGAGCCATGAATCAGACACAGGCACAGCCGGGGGAAGGCCTGCCTCAACTCTTCGCGGAGGTCTGCACCGACCTCCTCAGGCAGGGCTTCAGCGTGACGTTCCGGGCGCCGGGATGGAGCATGCATCCCACTATCAGAGATGGCGAAGTCATCACGGCGGAACCCGTGGCACCCGGGCGGCTGAAGTGGGGCGAGATCGTGCTCTATCGGGCAGGCGAGGCCCTCCTCGCCCATCGTTTTGTGGGGCGGAAAAGAAGTGACGGATCTTCCCAGTTGCTGCTGCGCGGGGACGCGCCGGGAGCGCAGGACGAGGGGGTGACCGCAGGACAGATCCTGGGGCGGGTCGTCTGTACAGTCCGCGGGAACAAGAGTCTCAGGCTCTCAACGGCGAAGGCGAGAATCCTCTGGGTGGCGCGCCACGCGGCGCATCGTCTGAGGGGGTGGCTTGTGCACCGCATCCTCCCCCATGCTGAGGGCTCGTTGCCCTGACCGGAAGGGAAAGATGGTGAGGAACGGCTGGTTCACCTACCTGAAGCGCGGCCTCTCTCGGGGACTGGCTGAGGACCCTCTTGCCGGTCGGAGCCGGCCTGTCGGGCTGCGATCCGGCCTCGGGAATCTTCGACCATTCGTCGGGAGGCACCGGCGCAACGGCCTGCTGGGCGTCGCCCTCGTGGTGGTCACGTCTCTTCTCGCCTTTCCCCAACCCCTCATCATGCGCTACCTCGTGGACGAGGTGATCCTCAGTCGGCAACTCCATCTCCTCCTCGTCGCCCTGGGCCTGATCCTGGCAGTTGCTGTGTCTGAGCGACTCGCCCGGCTCGTGGAGGAGTTCTACTTCGCTCGTTTCGAGCAGGGCGTCATCCTGGACATCCAGGAGGATGTTCTCACGCGGGCTCTTCGGCTGCCGAAGGCCTTCTTCGACGAGAACCAGACGGGCTACCTCATGGCCAGACTGTCGTCGGACGTCCAAGGGTTACGCTGGTTCTTTTCGAGCACCATCGTCCACCTGATCAATAATTTTCTCCGGCTCTGCGGCGGGGTGGGTCTCCTCCTCTACCTCGAGTGGAGGCTTGCCGCCGTCATCCTTGTCATCCTCCCGGCCGTCCTCCTCTCCATGCACCATCTCTCGAAGAGGGTCCATGCCCTCTGTCACCAGACCATGGAGGAACAGGCTCTCGTTGCCAGCCATTTCCAGGAGTTTCTCGCCTCGATCCCTCTCGTCAAGGCCTTCACCTCGGAGGGACGCACCGTGAACCGCCTCATGTCCAGGCTGAAAGGAGCCCTAAACGTGTCCCTGGAACAGACGGCGGTGAACGCCCTCGCCACCCTGGCGGCCGAGACCCTGCCCGGGCTCGGACGGGCCGTGGTTCTCGCCTTTGGCGCCTACTTGGTGATCACAGATCGATGGACCCTGGGGTCGTTGCTCGCCTTCCAGGCGTACCTCGGATACGTTTTTGGTCCGGCCCAGTTCCTGGTTGCCGCCAACCTGCAACTCCAGAGCGCTCGGGCGGCCCTGGAGCGGGTCTCGGCCCTCTACGACATCGTACCGGAGGAAAACCTGGGACAGGGTGAGCGGGTCGAGCGGCTCAGGGGAGAGGTTGAATTCAGAAACGTTTCCTTCTCGTACAATGGTCGCGAACCGGTTCTTCAGGACCTCTCCTTTCTGCTCCGTCCCGGGGAGCATGTTGCTGTTGTGGCACCGAGCGGAGTCGGAAAGACGACCCTCTTGAGTCTCATCCTTCGCTTTTACCGGCCAACCGCAGGAGAACTCTTTTTCGACGGGCGACCGGCATCGGCCTATGACCTAATCTCGTTGCGCCGCCGCATCGGCTACGTGGCTCAGAGCCCCTCTCTCCTCTCCGGGACCATTCTTGAGAACCTCCGCTACGGCAATCCCGAGGCGAGTGAGGAGGAGATGTTCCGGGCGGCGCGGGTCGCGGGAATCCACGACTTCATCGTAAGCCTCCCGGAAGGCTATCTCACCCAGGTGGGCGAGCGGGGCATCAATCTCTCCGAGGGGGAAAAGCAACGACTCGCCCTGGCTCGGGCCCTGGTCAGGGACCCTGACATTTTCGTCCTGGATGAGCCGACCTCCGCCCTCGACGGGCAGACGGAAGAGTCTCTCCTTCGCTCCCTTCCATCCATCCTGCGCCACCGCACATTGGTCGTGGCGACTCACCGGCTCCCGACGATCATGGATGCAGATCGGGTGCTCCTCCTCGACCATAGCCGTCTTGTCGCGAGCGGTACCCATCGGTCGCTGTGGGCGACGAACGACGCCTACCGCTCTCTCGTGGTGAGCCCGCACTGCGAGTCTATCCAGTAAGGGGGGATTTCTCCGGTACGGAAGGTTCGGGATTCACGGCCCTCCCAAAATCCTGCCGCCAGCCCCTTGAGAGGCTACCCGTTCGGTGGCTTCGGTCTTCGACCTTGATCCACCCTACGTGTCTGCGCGCATCCCTCTGTCAAGCCGACGGACCAGCCCAAAAAACATTCTCCTCTCCCCCTCGGGAGGGGATGAAGGTGAGGGGGTGAAGTGTGGCGCCCATCCCCCTCACCCTTGCCCTCTCCCCCAGTGGGGGCGAGGGAACCAGGAAGGGCAGTTGTCGGACAGCCTGCGACCGCAGGATTTCTCTCGCCATGACCCGAGTGAAGAACATTGGGCTTAATTCAGCCCGGGTGTCTGGAGGAGCAACTTTCGACAGTGTTCTCTGAGGGGAGACTCTTGCGGGGAACGCCATTCCCACTGCTCAATAGAGATCCTTCCAGGCCTCTTCCACGTGGGCGGTGGCGACGAGCTTCTTGTCGGCGAGGTAGGCGGCAAGGAGGCTTCGATCGCAGAGATTGTTGATGTCCCGGGGAACACCCTTACTGCAGCTGTACATGACCTTGAAGGCGTCGCGGGTGAAGGGGACGCTCTTGCATCCGACCACCTCGAGACGTCGTTTCACATACGCGAAGGTTTCGGCCAGAGAAAAAGGTCTCAGGCGATAGCGGATGGGAACCCGCTGCGACAGAGATTTGTTTCTGGAGACCAGCTCTTCGAGCTTCAAATGGCCGAGGAGCACGACACTCACGAGGAACCTGGCATCGGACTGAAGGTTCAGGAGCATTCGTATCTCTTCGAGGGTAGCCTCCTCCCTGATTGTCTGGGCCTCGTCGACGATGAGTACCGAGCCCTTGCCCTGATCCGAGTTCCAGCGAAAGTGGCCCTCCAAACACCGCCATGCCTTCGCCTTGGAGGGCGAGTGATCATTGGAGAGGCTGAAGAGACCCATGAGTGACTCGAGGAATTCCGCGGGAGAGAGCGCCGGATTGGTCATGGCCACGACCTGGAGGTTTTCCTTGCTCAGTCTCTTGAGGAGGACCTGGCTGACCATGGTTTTGCCGCACCCGATCTCGCCGGTGATCAAGGCAGCGCCTTTCCCCTGGACAATGGCGTAGACCATGCGCTCCAAGGCTTCCTGATGAATCGGCGAGGGGTAGAAGAAAGCCGGGTTGGGCACGTTCTGAAAGGGAGGAAAGTGCATGTTCCAGTGCTCGAGATACATATCCACCTCACCGCGGCAGGGCTTCGACAGCCACCGCATCCACCACGTAGAGGACGTGCTGCTCCCGCAAGTCGATCACCCGGGGAACCGGTACCCTTTTGCTCTGTGCATCAACGATGACGGCAACCTTGGGCCGGAATGGGTGCTCCGGATAGGTCTGGATCACCTTGCCCGCGGCGCCGGAGTTGAGCTTGACGTAGCTCGCCACGGGGAAGAACGCGAACGTCGTCAAGAGGGCCTTGAAGAGGTCGCGGTGGAAGGCATGCTTGTATACCTTGAGCATCTCCTTGACCGCATGGAAGTGGAGCATCCTCGGGCGGTATGGGCGGCTATGGGTCATCGCCTCGTAGACGTCGACGAGCCCCATGATCTGAGCGTAGGGGTGAATCCCATTCCCCTGAAGACCCTGGGGGTAACCGCTGCCGTCGAGTTTCTCCATGACGTGAAGGGCGCACTCGGCCAGGTAACTGTAAGCGCCCCCCAGGGGGTTTAGGATGGCGTGGCTTTCGTATGGATAGGTCCTGATGGCCCCCCGTTCTTCGTCGCTCAGGGGCCCGTTCTTGAAAAGGATCTCCTCGGGGACGCGGAGCTTGCCGATGTCGTGGAGCAACCCGGCAAGACCGAGTTCCACCAGGTTTTCCTGAGGAAGCCCCATGGTGGCGCCCACGAGGACGCTGCAGGCGGTGACGTTCACCATGTTGGCAATGAGGAATGACTCCTCCTCCTCGCGGTGGAGCACTTGAACAAGGAGATCTTGGGGCAGATCGTCTTGAACACCCACCTCGACGAGCTCCTGGACGAGCCGCTCCGCCGGCGACAGGTCGGGCGTCTCGCCGTTCTTTACCTGGGCGCAGAGTTGGCGAAGAAACTGACAGGCCCGCGGATACCAGTTGGACGACTCCCTGAGCTTCTCCTCTCGTTTTTCGAGATGCTCAAGGACCGAGGCACCGGGATCTAGCGTGCCCTTCGCAGCTTTCTGTGGGAGGATGGAGAACCTCATGGGCGATCTCCCGGCTGATGGAGGTCGGCCGTGCGCAGCTTCATGCCCCGGCGTTGACGCAGGCCGTCTCTTCCCGTATGGTTGCCCGCCCCGGCCTGCCTCCTATGTTGCGGCCAGGGATTTTCTGTGATTAAATGCCTGTCCATTCCAGGGGCCATGGACTCATACCCGTAACTACTCATACAAGTAAGGAGAAAGCACCATGCAAAAAGTATGCTCGTTCCGGCTGGTCATCCTCATTATCACCATACTGGTCTTCCCGGCTGTCGGCCTGGCGCAGCCGGGCGGTCAACTCCAGGTAACCACCGCCGCCGTCTGTGGCGACGTGGTGAATCGAGAGCCCGTGGACGCCGGCACCACGTTTCCCCTCTCGGTAGGCAAGCTCTCCTGCTTCACCAAGATCATCGGTGTCGAGGGCTCCGGCAAGATCGCTCATGTCTGGTACTTGGGAGACCAGGAACGGTTCCGGATCGATCTGACCGTGAACGGACCCACGTGGCGGACCTACAGCACCAAGGCGATCCGACCTGGTGATGCAGGCTCCTGGCGCGTAGACGTGGTTGACTCCGCCGGCGCGGTGCTGAAGTCGGTTCCCTTCGAGGTGACGCCGTAGCGCGCATTATGCACGAGCCACCTGCTGCGTCCGCGGACCTCGCCGTCCTTCTCTGTGAGCAGGAACGCTGTGGGAGCGGCTTCCAGCCGCAATCCGATGAGACGGGGCAGGGAGGTCTACTCTGCAAAGGCGCATAGTCGCGCTATTGATAGTGAAGAGCGAGGTCGGGTCTTTCGGGCGGGGTGGTGGTGGAAAGCCTGGAGGGCCTTCCTGTCGGAGAAGGAAGGTAGATGCTCCGAATGCGCTTTGCGCCGCAGACCATCCCCGCCCCTGACGCCGCTCCGTCTCGGGGGGCGGGTGGCACGACCATCTCCGCGATCTCGCTACGGCGTCTCGTGCACAATGCGGGCTAGCCCACCTGTATTTCGGCACATGGCAAGGCAGCCCGGCCGAAGGCTGAGAAGGGCTGAATCGAAAGGCGCACCCATGACCTACGGGAGGCGGTGTGTACTGTCCGCGGGGCCCGGCACCAGGATAGTCCGCGGGCGCGTGGTGGCGGTCGAGGCCGAGGCCCTTGTCATTCGAGACGAGGAACGGCTGGAAAGGCTGATACTGAACCCCGGCACCGAAGGGCCGCGCTGTGGCGACATCGTCGAGGTGCTTGTCGACGACCGCGCCCAGGAGCCGAAGACACTCCGTGTCCACCAATTGGTAGCACCGCTGCGGAGCCCGGTGGACGACCCGGGAAGCCTCTACACCCGCCTTCACCGGGATGGGAGTCACATCCAGAAACTCCTCCTCTTCAAGGCCAAGGCCCTCGGCTGCATTCGGCGCTTCTTCGACTCCCGCGGGTTTGTCGAGTGGCCGACCCCGCGGCTGGTTGTCTCGCCCGGCATCGAAGTCCACCTCCAGGGATTCGTCACCCACTACCTCGATAGCCGCGGCGAGGCCAGAAGCCGTTACCTCCCCACGTCCCCCGAGTTTTCCTTGAAGAAGGCGCTTTGCGCCGGCATGGAGCGCATCTACGAGCTCTGCCGCTGTTTTCGCAACGGCGGCGAAGCGGGTCCCCTCCACCACTGCGAGTTCACCATGCTCGAGTGGTACCGGGCCTTTGTCGACTACCAGTCGATCATGGTGGACGTGGAGGAGCTCGGCTGGTTTCTGGCGGAGGAGCTTGGGCCCGAGGTGGCGCCCTCCTTCCGCGGCATTGCCGTAGACTGGCGGCCACCGTGGCCGCGGCGAAGCCTCAAGGAGGTCTTCTCCCACTACTGTGGCATCGACCTGGAGCGGGGCGTGCAAGATCCGGAGTACCTCCGGAGGGAGGCCACACGTCTCCTGGGGGAACAGAGGGAGGGAGAAGAAGACTTTGAGACGTTGTTCTTTCGGCTCTCACTCCAATTCATCGAGCCTCACCTCGGGCTCGGGAAGCCCGAAATCCTCTATGATTATCCCATCACCATGGCGGCTCTCGCCGCCGGCAAACCAGGGGACCCTCATACTGCCGAGCGCTTTGAGGTCTACGTGGCGGGCGTGGAACTCGCCAATGCCTTCACGGAACTGAATGACCCGGTGGAACAGGAGGCCCGTTTTCACCAGGCCCTGGCCGAGAAGCGGCGGAGAGGGTTCCCCGAAGTGCCGATTGATGCCGAGTTTCTCCGCGAGCTCGGCTACGGCATGCCGCCCGCCGCCGGAATCGCCCTGGGGGTCGAACGTCTCCTCATGGCCCTCACCGACACCTCCCACATAAACGATCTCTTCTTTCTGCCCCACTGCTGGGACGAGAAGGACGATCAGCGTCTCTGGCCGCTCGGGAGTACCGAGGACTAGGGACCTGGCAGCAGCCAGCGGGGCGTAGGGAGCAAGCAGGAGGCAGTAGACAGTACGCACGAGGCAGTGGACAGGGGAGAACGAGCAGCCGCGAGCGGGGTTAGTGCCCGCCCGCGGGGCACTCCCTTGGTGAGAGGCGGACAGTGGCTTGGGATCTGCGAACCGACGTTCTTGTGGTGGGAGCCGGGCCGGCTGGCGGCATGGCTGCCTTGGAACTGGCCCGGCAGGGGATCGGCGTGGTAGTCCTGGACCGCTCACCTTTTCCGAGGGAGAAGGTTTGCGGTGATGGACTCCTCGAAGAATCCCTCGAGATTCTTGGCGCGGTCGGTCTCGACGCTGTGCTCCAGAGCCGCGCCCATCGTATTGACCGCATCCGTTTCTCCGCTCCCGACGGTCGAGAGTTCCTCCTGGAGGGACGTTTCGCTACCTGCAGGCGGCGGGAGCTGGATGCCCTGCTTGTTGAGGAGGCCTCTCGCTCCGGGGCTCAGTTTGTCGACGGCATCCGAATCAACGAGCCGCTGTTCGAGGGAGACACGTGTGTCGGAGCGAAAGGCGTCGACGGGAGAGGGCGGTCCTTGACCATGGCGGCGAAGGTCGTCCTTCTGGCCACCGGCGCCAATCCCAGGGTGCTCGGCGCCTTTGGCGTCCTCGAGGAGAAGAGGCCGCCCGCGTACGGCATACGAGGGTACTTCCGAGTTCCCGAGCTCGGTGATGAAAGGGAGATGCTCGTGGCGTACGAACGCTCCTTCCTCCCATTCTATGTCTGGTTTTTTCCCATGGGAGGGCAAGTCTTCAATGTGGGCTGGGGCATCGTTCCCGATGGTCGCGGCGGCATCCCGAAAGCCAAGTGCCCCGCCTCCCTGACTCGCGGCTCCCCGCGGGTGGCGAGGATCATGGCTGGCTCGAGCCAGGAGTCGCCAATCCGCGCCGCTCCCATCCGTACCGGGTTCCGGGGCGCACGGTCTTGCTCGGCCGGGCTCCTGGTCCTCGGTGAGGCCCTGGGGCTTACCTTTCCTTTCGTCGGCGAGGGGATCGGTAACGCCCTGATCAGCGGCAGGCTTGCGGCTCGGGTGGCGGGGAGGGCTCTGGCGGCGGGTGACGTGAGCGTGTCATCCCTGCTCGAATACGATCGGGAGTTACGATCCCTGCTCTATTCTCGCCATCGGGGTTATCTGGCCGCAGAGCGATGGTTCCGTTCCCCTTGGGTGGCGAACCTTTTGATCTCTAGAGCTGCCGGGAGCCCCGCCCTCGGCCGGGCCACGGGCGAGATTCTCCGCGGCCGACGGAGCGCTGGCGCTATGTTCTCGCTCGAAGGCATGCTTCGCGTTCTCCTCCGGCGCTATGGCCCGCTGGGCAGGGAGAAGCCGGCAGGGGGCGGCAAGCAGTAGGCAGGAGGCTTACTTGGTGGAACGTGGGTAAGACCTCACCACCACACTCCCGGGCTCGAGATCCATGTCGAGGAGGCTCAGGGCATCCCGGAGCACCAGCAATTGCAACTGCGGGTTATGGGCCTCGCCCAACGGATGGCCGAGGCCAAAGCCGGGATAGAGAGATCGGGGCGGTTTCACCTTCTTGGTGATGGCCAGGTTCAGGGAAACAGAGACGGTCGCGATTCCCTCCTCCTCGATGACCCGCTGGATCAATCCCACGGATTGATTGCAGAGCCCTCAGGCCGGAGTGAGGAACACGGCGTCCACCCCGTCCGCTTTTAGGAGAGCGGCCGCTTTCGGGGCGGTGGTTCGGACGAGGGTGGTGAGATGCTCGCCCAGGATGTGGCCCATGAAGCTGAAGAACCTGGGAGCGATGGCGCCGATGGTTCCCTCCCGGGCGAGCTGGCGCAGGGGTTCCACGGGGAGGACGAGATTCGGATCCGCGAGAGCGTCAGCTTTGGGGAAGTAGTCATGGGTGATGGTGAGCTCCCCGACCTCGATGCTCGAGGGGATCTCTCGGTAGGAGGGATCTCCATGCTTGTCGGTCATGTCGAAGGGTTCTTGCTGGGGGAGGTGCAGGCCGGCGGTGGTAACCAGAGCGACGCGAGAGGTTCGCAGAGGCCGTGGGAGAGGGGTAAGGGGAGCGGCGGCATTCACTACGAGGTCTGCTCTCTCGGCGTACCGGTCGAGGAGCGAAGGGATCTTGGCGTAGACCTTGGCCAGGGTCTGATCTTTGAATTTCTTGAAGGTGCTCATGACGCCGCCTAGTGTAAGGGCCTTTTCGCCTCAGGGCAAGAGTGACGGCTTCGTAAGAAGTCCATCTGCGGCGTTGCGCTTCATCTTTCGTCATTGCGGCGTACCTCTCTGTACGCCTCGTTCCTCAAGACTCGCGCGCCTTGCATCTGGACCTTCTCACTGTACCGTCAACCTTGGCGCCTTATTACGAAGCCGTCAAGGCTGATGGCCCTTCGTGGTGCGGAACCGATTTCGATTGACATCGACGGAGGACTTTGCTAGAAACGCCGTGTTGTCTGAAAAACCTTCGTTACCTGGAGGTGTAGTCCCATGATCGAGCTCCTCTGCGTCGGATTGAAGCGAAGCCTCGCCAGCATGTTGCCCTGGGACATTCCCTGGTACGACCCCAGCCATACCGTGTTCTTCCTCGCCCTCTACGGCGCGCTTGGGGTTATCGGTCTCGGCCTAATTATCGCTGCGGCTCTTACCGTTGCGAACCTGAAGGGTAAAGGCGGCCACCACTAGCCCCAGGCCCTCGACAAAGAGTCTCACAATCCCTGCAGGCCCCCGGTGACGGGAAGGCCTGCTTTTTTTTGGTAGGGTAACAGCCTCTCTCGCGCCGGCGACAAGTATTTTTCAGGAGCAGGTCGGGAACTGCGGGAGATGATCAGACTCTACCGGAGGAACCGCCTTCGATGGCTCAGCCTGGTCGCTGGTCACTCGGTGGTGCCGCCGAGGAGATCCATCTGGCGGGGAGCGTGGGGCGTGAGGTTGAAGTGCTCATAGGCAAGCCGGGTGGCGACCCGACCCCTCGGGGTGCGGTGCAGGTAGCCCTCCTGGATCAGGTAGGGCTCGTATACATCCTCAAGGGTGTCCCGCTCCTCGCCGACGGCGGCCGAGATCGTGTCGATCCCCACGGGGCCGCCGTCGAACTTCTCGATGACGGTGAGAAGGATCCGCCGGTCCATCTTGTCGAACCCCTTGTCGTCCACGCCGAGCATCTTGAGGGCGGCGTCGGTGACCTCCCGGGTGATCACGCCGTCGGCCCGCACCTGGGCGTAGTCGCGCACCCGTTTCAAGAGGCGGTTCGACACCCGCGGGGTGCCCCGCGAACGCCGGGCTATCTCCAGGGCACCATCTTCCTCGATGGCGATCCCGAGAATGCGAGCCGAACGCTTGACGATGACAGCAAGTTCCGACGGCGCGTAAAACTCCACCCTGAGGGCCACCCCGAATCGGTCTCGGAGCGGCGGGGTGAGAAGGCCGGCACGGGTTGTGGCTCCCACCAGAGTGAAGTGGGGCAGATCCAGCTTGATGGTTCGGGCACTCGGCCCCTGGCCGATGATGAGGTCGAGCTGGAAATCCTCCATGGCCGGGTAGAGAAGCTCCTCCACCACGTGGTTCAGCCGGTGAATCTCATCGATGAAGAGGACGTCGCGGGGCTTGAGATTTGTCAGGATGGCGGCGAGATCGCCGGGCCGCTCCATTACCGGCCCCGAGGTGGTCTTGAGGTTCACCGTGAGTTCTTGGGAGATGATGTAGGCGAGGGTGGTTTTGCCGAGGCCGGGGAACCCGTGAAGGAGCACGTGGTCGAGGGGCTCGTTGCGCGCCCTCGCCGCCTCGATGAAGACCTTGAGGTTCTCCTTCAACCGCTCCTGCCCTATGTATTCATCGAGACTCAGGGGCCGCAGGTTGATTTCAAACCCGGTTTCCTCGGGCCGCCTGAGGCCGTTTACCAGACGTTCTTCCATAGAATGGGTCCGTTGCCAGTGGTCGATGGTCCGTAGCCCTCAACCCAGACGGGCCTGAGTCCTAGCCCGCATTATACACGAACCACCTGCTGCGACCACGGATCTGGCCGTCCTTCCGGGCGTCCTCGGGTGTCGATCCCTGCGACGTACCGTTCAAGTACGCCTCGGGACCCACACCCTGCGATTGCCCGGTGGCACGGCCATCTCCATGATCTCGCCACGGCGTCTCGTGCATAACGCGGGCTAGTGGGGTCGCAAGCTGCGCTCAGGCAAGAGAGCGGAGGCATTTCTGGAGCAGGCTCTCCAAGGTGATGTCCCGCTCGAGGATCTTACAGGCCTGGTCAATGGCGCGCTGGGCCACAGCCCTCCTGTAGCCGAGATTGAGCAGGGCGGAGAGCGCGTCATCGACAACGGCCGTGCTCGTCTGCTGTCGCGCCGGAAGGTCGCTCTCTCCGGCGATATCCAGGCCGGCCAGCTTGTCCCTCAGCTCCACGATGATCCGCTCTGCCGTCTTTCGGCCAACACCCGGAATGACCGTAAGCCTCGCCACATCCTCGTGCCGCACCGTGGCCACCAGTTCGCCGGCACTGATCCCGGAAAGAATATTGATTGCCAGGCGGGGGCCGATGCCGTTCACGCCCATGAGGCGGACAAAGAGCTCCTTCTCCTGGGGAGTTCGAAAGCCGTACAGCTGCAAGGCATTCTCACGCACGTGGGTGTGAATGTGGAACGAGACCGTGTTTCCTAGGTCCGGAAGCTCGTAAAAGGTGGTGAGGGGAACGGTCACTTCGTAGCCGACCCCATTGACATCGAGGACAAGGTACCTCGGGGATTTCGACTGAAGGGAGCCCCGGAGGTGAGCAATCATCGTCTCGGCCTCCTGCAGGGGAGTCCCGCTCCCTGAGAGGAGTGGAGGTGGCAGACGGCCACCGCCAGGGCATCGGCGGTGTCGGACTCGGGCAAGGACTCGAGGCGGAGAAGGAGCCGAACCATCTCCTGGACCTGCTCCTTCTGCGCCCGTCCGTATCCCACCAGGGCCTGTTTCACCGCAAGGGGCGAGTACTCGGCGATGGGCAATCCGGCATTGAGACCGGCCAGCATGGCGACACCCCGGACGTGGCCGAGCTTCAGGGCAGTCTTCACGTTCCGGGCGAAAAAGAGATCCTCGATGGCCATGACCTCTGGATTGTGCCGGGCGATGACCTCGACAAGGTGAGAGTAGATGGTCCTGAGGCGGCCGTTGAAGGGCATCCCGGCGGGTGCAACCACCCTACCGCTCGCCACGTGACCTGGGCGACCGTCGACGGGCTCAACGATCCCGTAGCCGGTAATCAGGGAGCCAGGATCAATGCCGATGATCCGCACGAAGATCCTCCTCTTCGCTCGTGCAGTCCGGGGCTACGCGATACGCCGGAGAATCTCGTCGGCGATATCGAAGTTGGCATAGACCTTCTGCACGTCGTCGGAGTCTTCCAGCGCGTCCATGAGCTTGAGCATCTGGATGGCCTTGGCCTCCGCGAGCTTCACGGAGTTCTGCGGCACCATGGTGACCTCGGCCATGGTGGCCTGCAGCCCCTTCCCCTGGAAGTGCTCTTTTGTCGCCTCGAAGAGTTCCGGTGTGGTGTGCACCTCGTACTGGTCCTCGGTGGTGACCACATCGTCAGCGCCAGCCTCGAGGGCCGCCTCCATGACCGCGTCTTCGCTTGTCTGCGCCCGGTCGAAGGCGATCAGCCCCTTTTTCTGGAATATCCAGGCGACGCAGCCAGCCTCCCCGAGACTTCCCCCGTGTTTGCTGAAGTGGTGCCGAAGATCGGCAGCGGTACGGTTCTTGTTGTCGGTCATGACCTCCACCAGCACCGCCACGCCGCCTGGGCCGTACCCTTCGTACGTATACTCCTCGTACCTCGTGCCCTCCAGTTCGCCCGTACCCTTCTTGATGGCCCGTTCGATGTTCTCCTTGGGCATGTTTTCAGCCCTGGCCGCGGCAATGGCCTGGCGAAGTCTGGCGTTGCCCGCCGGATCCCTCCCACCCACCCGGGCGGCTACCATGATCTCCCGGTTGAGCCTGGAGAAGATCTTGCCTCGTTTGGCGTCAGCCGCACCTTTCTTGTGACGTATGCTGGACCATTTTGAGTGTCCGGACATGGTGTTCCCCCCAGTTCAAGTGAGCCTGCCTCTGCCTGACCCCTGCGAGTTCTCGACTCCCTGTCGATTCAAGACCGGTGGCAACCCGGACGTGCCGCACCGAGAGCGGGTGCCGGCTCAGGTTGTCTTCTTGCTATCAATCTTTGGTGAAAAGTTCTCATCGAGCCGAGCCGCTTCACCGCAGTGCCGCCGGTAGATCTCCGGACGGTGCCGCAAGAGCCAAACCGGTCCTTTTCTCCAGGCCCAGAAGGTAGATCTCCTTACTCTCTTTGCGGATGGCGCGAGGTTTCATCCCCCGAACCCGTCGGAACATGCGTTTCATTTCCTTGACCATGCTATCAAAATCGGTGCCCTGGAAGATCTTGCCGAGGAAGGAACCCCCCGGCGCCAGAAGCGTTCCGGCCAACTCCAAGGCCCGTTCGAACAGGAGAGAGGAGCGAGCGCTATCTGCCGCCCGGATGCCGGTGGTAGCCGGGGCCAGGTCACTGAGCACCACGTCGAAGGTGGAGGAAAGGTGCTGGAGGTCGGCGGGCTGCAGCCCGAAGACGTCGGCCCGGAGCACGTGAACGTGCGACGGCAGTTCCAGAGCCAAGGGACGGAGATCCACACCCACCACGAGACCGCGGTGGCCGACGGCGCGAGCAGTATACTGGAGCCACGAGCCCGGATGGCACCCGAGATCCAGGACGCGCTGGCCGGGCCGAAAAAGCCGGACACGGCGGTCGATTTCCTCGAGTTTATACACCGAGCGAGCCGGGAACCCCTCCTTTTTTGCCCGCTTAAAATAGTGGTCTTGCGGCTGCCTTCGATTCATGGAACTCCAGCCCGCCCCGTCGTGCAAGGCTCTTGTAACATAGTGGAAAAGAGGTTGTAAATAGGTTGGTCCCAGGGAAGCGGCGGCCGGAGTAGAGGCTGCTGGTCGGCCCTTCAAGAAGAGGATACCGGGGCCGGCGTGTTCCCGGCCGAACGCCGCTGCTTGCGGGGGCATCCGGAAGCGCCGCTCAAAACCGTTTCGTCGGTTGCCTGACGGCTCAGCAAACGCGGAAAGCAATGTGATGTAATAAGAAGAAAGTTTCGGCAAAATTTTGTTTTTGGAAGAAAAAACCGTATTCTTTTGAATATCCTTCTCTCCAAGTAGTCTAATTCAAGAATTCCGCCGTTGCCTTTGTCCCGGGTTGCGGATATCCTCGGCACGCGTTAGCACTCATCGAAAGCGAGTGCTAATATCAGCGCTCGCTTCCCGATGACATCGTGAACCTCTCGGAAGAGAAAAGGAGTTGAGGGCTATGAAGCTGGTGCCACTGAATGATCGAATCATCGTCAAGCGGATGGAAGAGGAGCAGGTTACCAAGGGCGGGATTATCATACCCGATACCGCCAAGGAGAAGCCCATCCGCGGAAAGGTCCTGGCTGCGGGAAGCGGCCGGCTCCTTGAGGACGGCAAAAAGGTTGCCCTGGACGTGAAGGAAGGGGACACGATCCTCTTCAGCAAGTATGCGGGAAACGAGGTGAAGATCGAAGGCGAGGAATTGCTGATCATGCGGGAAGAGGACGTGTTGGCCGTGGTAGAGAAGTAGCGCCCCGGCGGCGACGCCGAGACCTCTTCTCGTGGCGGCTTTTCCCGTGGTCTAAGGACACCACAAAGCAGCTTTCCATGGCGAGTGAGGAGCATGGGAAAACGTCAGGGAAGGGGCTGACACAGTTCCGAAACTTTAGAAGGAGTTGGAAAAATGGCTGCAAAAGAGCTCATGTTTACCACCAAGGCGAGGGAGGCCCTGATTGAAGGGGTGAACGCCCTCACAAACGCGGTGAAGGTCACCCTCGGGCCGAAAGGTCGGAACGTCATCCTTGAGAAGTCCTGGGGTTCCCCGACGATCACCAAGGATGGGGTGACCGTGGCCAAGGAGATCGAACTGGAGGACAGGTTCCAGAACATGGGAGCCCAGATGGTGAAGGAGGTGGCCAGCAAGACCTCGGACGTTGCCGGCGACGGCACCACCACCGCCACGGTTCTTGCCCAGGCGATCATCTACGAGGGCTCCAAGCTGGTAGTGGCAGGTCACAACCCCATGGGGATCAAACGGGGCATCGACAAGGCGGTTGCGGCCGTGGTCGAGGAACTCAAGAAGCTGAGCAAACCCACCCAAGATCAGAAGGAGATCGCCCAGGTGGGAACCATCAGCGCCAA
>Ga0335070_10003047_pt1 | contig 19487 bp, 17 predicted proteins | sample Lox_Sample_13_FD_206722 | JGI IMG/M metagenome (GOLD analysis project Ga0335070, IMG submission 206722) | Soil microbial communities from Loxahatchee National Wildlife Refuge, Florida, United States - Lox_Sample_1.3 | ecosystem: Environmental > Terrestrial > Soil > Wetlands | place: USA... | reverse complement strand
TGTTCGCGGTCAAGCTCATCCCCGGCATCATCATAGGCAGCATCTCCCTGATCGCCGACGCGTTTCACTCTCTCGGTGACGTAGCCTCCTCGATCTTGGTGATCTGGGGGTTCAAGATCGCCGCCAAGCCTTCCGATAAGAGACACCCCTTTGGCCACGGGCGCGTCGAGAGCATCGCTGCGCTGGTGATAGGCATCATGCTCTTCGTTGTGGCGTGGGAATTCGCCCAGAACTCCGTGATCCGGCTGCTTCACCCCAAGCCGGTCACGGCCTCGCTGGGCCTGCTGGCCCTCCTGGTGGTGACGCTCGTCCTCAAGGAGTGGCTCTCGCGATTTGCGCTCGTCGTGGCCAAGACGATCGGATCGAGCGCACTCCAGGGTGATGCCTGGCACCACCGCAGCGACGTTTTCGCGACGGCAGTCGTAATCGTCTCTCTGATCGCAGCACGCTTCGGAGTGGACTGGGTCGATGGGGTCGGCGGGCTCGCCGTCGCCGGCTTCATTGCCGCCCTCGCCTACAGGCTCACCCGGGATGCGGTCAACCCGCTGCTTGGAGAGGCTCCTTCTCCGCAGCTGCTGAGCGAGATCCGGGAGACGGCACTCGCGGTGCCGGAGGTAGACGAGATCCACGATGTCATCGTCCATTTCTACGGCAGCCTTCTCCTGACCTCCCTCCACGTCGAGATCCCGTCGGAACTCGACGTGACCCGCGCTCACGACGTCGCTGAAGCGGTCGAGACCGCCCTCAACGAGCGTTTTGGGGGTTGGTCCGTCGTCCACATCGATCCCGTGAACCGCCGGTACCCGCTCTACCCCGCAGTGTGGTCGTTTCTCAAAGACGCGGTACCGACGATCCAGGGCGCCGAAGCCTTCGACGATCTGCGGATTGTCGGTGCCGAGGATCCGTGCTACGTGATCTTCGACCTCAAGGCGGAAGGTGGGCATGCCCAAACGGTCGCCTCGCAGCTCCGCGACGCGGTGGAGGCCCGTTTCCCCGAGGTCGCCAAGGTCGTGGTCAACATCGACCCGCGCTACGTGTACTAGCTCTTTGTCGCGCTTGCCGCCATTGACTCGGGGCGACGGCCTGTGCGAACGTCACCGGGAACCCGGGAGGCCAGTATGCCCGACATCGCACGCATCCAGAAGGAGCTCAAAGCGGTCAGCTTTGACGGCTGGCTGCTGTACGACTTTCGCAACCGGGATCCGATCGCCTATGGCGTGCTCGGCCTCGAATTTGGGGGGTTCACCACCCGCCGCTGGTTCTACTGGATTCCGACCAAAGGCGAGCCCGTGAAGCTGGTGTCGGCAGTCGAATCCACCAAGCTCGACTCGCTCCCCGGCGAGAAGAGAGTTTATCTCTCGTGGCGGCAGCTGCACGACGAGATCAAGTCCATGCTCGGGTCTTCGAAGAAGGTCGCGATGCAGTTCTCCCCGCTGGGGAACGTCCCGTACGTCTCCATCGTGGACGGGGGAACGATCGATCTCATCCGTTCCTTCGGGTACGATGTCGTCTCTTCTGGCGGTCTGGTCCAGACGTTCCAGGCGGTGCTGGACGATGCGGCGTACCGCTCGCACCTGGAAGCGGCGGAACGGGTGCAGCGCATCAAGGACGAGGCGTTCGCCCACATCGGAAGCGAGATGCGGGCACGCCGCACGATCACGCAGTACGACGTGCAGCAGTTCATCGTGAAGCGGTTCGGCGAGGAGGGACTCACGTACATGAACGAGTTCCCGATCGTCGGAACCAACGAGCAGCCGGCTGACCCGCACTTCGAGCCGACACCCGAGAACGCACGCCCGATCCGCAAGGGCGACACGCTGCTCATCGACCTGTGGGCCAAGCTCGACCGGCCCGGCTCCGTCTTCTACGACATCACCTGGTGTGCCTTCCTCGGCAAGAACCCGCCCGCCAAGTACGTCGAGATCTTCAACGTCGTGCGCGATGGCCGCAACGCAGCGCTCGAGTTCATCCACGCACGGTACGCAGCGAAGAAACCGGTGTACGGTTGGGAGGTGGACGACGCCTGCCGTGCGGTGATCGAGCAGGCCGGCTACGCCAAGCAGTTCGTCCACCGCACCGGGCACTCGATCGGGGAGGACGTGCACTGGAGCGGGGTGAACATCGACAACCTGGAAACCCGTGACGATCGGCAGCTCGTGCCCGGGGTGTGCTTCTCGATCGAGCCCGGGATCTACCTTGAGGGGGAGATGGCGGCCCGAACCGAGATCAACGTGTTCATCACTCTCGACGGCAAGGTGGACGTCGCCGGCGAGATGCAGAAGCACCTGATCCTCATCGATGTTCCCTGAGCAGCGATGACCGATCGCGACGAACAGGTCGAGATCCTCACCGTCAACGGCACCACCAACGCCGAGCCCGTCCTCGCTGTGTTGCGGGCCAACGGGATACCCGCCGCGGCGATCGGTGAGTCCGTTGGCCGGGTGTACGGACTGACGCTGGACGGGTTGGGGATGGTGACAATCGTCGTGCCGAAGGAGTACGAGGAGCAGGCTCGCGAGCTGATCGAAGCGGGCGAAATGGAAGAGCTGACGATTCGAGAGAACGAGAATCTCGAAGGGTAGCGGCAGGACAACGATTCCGGTTTCCGGCCCTTGGGGGGCCGAAAAGGAGCGGCGATGAGCTGGTACCTGTGGGTGATTCTCGGCTACCTGTTGGTGCTGACCGGTTTCAACTTGTACCGGTCCCGGCAGATCAAGACGCAGGAGGACTTCATGGTGGCGGGGCGAAAGCTGTCGCTCACCACCATGGTATTCACGCTGGTTTGCACATGGATTGGCTCCGGCACGTTCATCGCGGGGGCTGAGTACGCCTACTACGCTGGCTGGAGCGCGATCTGGCAGCCGGCCGGCGCTTTCCTAGGGATAGCGATCATCTACTTCGTTGCCGCCAAGATCCGCACGTTCGGGCAGTACACGGTTGGCGACATTCTGGAGGTCCGCTACGGGAAGTTCGCGCGTCTGTTCGGGGCCATCGCGCTGATCATCGCGTTCACGACCATCGTGTCATATCAGTTCCGCGCCGGCGGCTATATCCTCAACGTCGTGACCGACGGCAGGGTTTCGCTCGAGGTTGGGCAGACCATCGCGGCAGGCTTCGTGATTCTCTTTGTGGCGATCGGAGGCATGATCGCGGTGGCCCACACGGATCTGCCGAACGGCATCATCATCGTGCTGGCCTGCTGCCTAGCGCTGCCGTTCGTCGTCCTCGCGGCGGGCGGCTGGTCGCACGCTGCGCAGGTTCTCCCGCCAGGGAGCTTCGAGGTCTTTTCGCCGGACTTCGGGAAGTACCCGGCCCTCAAGGGGCTCTCGTACTTCCTGTCAACGCTCCTGCTCCTCATGGGCGTGCAATCCATGTACCAGAAGTTCTACGCGGCGCGTTCGCCGAAAGAGGCGAGACGGGCGGTAGCGATCTGGATCGTCGGAACCATCGTGGTTGAGACGGTCGTGATTGCCATTGCCGTCTATGCCTCCGTCTACAACGCTGAGCACCAGGCGAACTGGGATCCGAGGTCGTTGGTGCTCAACGCGGCGCGCCACATGGTGCCCGCCCCGGTGGGCATCCTGTTGCTTGCCGCTGCCTGTGCGGTCGTCCTGTCGACCGGCATGAACTATCTGCTCTCTTCGAGCTCGAACGTGATTCGGGACATCTACCAGCGCATGATCCGCCCGGACGCAGATCCGACCAAGATGGTTGCGCTCCAGAAGGTCTTTGTCGTCGCGCTTGGCCTGTGTGCCTTCTTGATGATCTTCATCCCGACCGTCCTCAAGCTGCAGATCTCGGTCCTTCAGTACGCGTACTTCGCCTACACAATGTACGGGGTGTCCGTCACGCCGGCGCTCTTTGCGGCGCTGACCTGGAAACGCGCCACCCGTCAGGGCGGCCTGGCCTCGATCGTCAGCGGGGCGGTGGCAACCGTTTTCTTTGAAATCATCCTGCCGCGGATCGCACCATCCGTGATGCAGGCGGCGCAGGGCAAGACGGGTGCGCAGGTCTTCGGCGGGGACCCGTGGGGGATCCCGAGCATCTACCCGGCGGCGCTCATCTCCATCGGGGCACTGGTGGTCGTGAGCCTCCTGACGCCGGCGCCCGGACCCGAGCAGCTCGAGCCTCTCTTCGGGAATCAGAAGGCCAGGGGTTAGCCCGACGTGGGGGTGCTTGCAGGTTTCGCCTTGGTGTGAACTACAATGGCCGGGCGAGAAAAGGGGGTCGACGTGGAAGGAGTGGGAACACCACCCGTCACGGAATCGGCGGATCCGGCGCTCGCAGAGTTGTTCGAGGCGACGCACGTCATCCCGGAGCTTAAGGCGACCACGCGCGAAGGGGTCATCGCTGAGGTGGTCAAGCAGGTGGCCCAGCGCGGTCTGGTGAGTGACGCCAAATGGCTGGAGGCCGCCCTCACTGAGAGAGAGCGCATGGTGCCGACGGCGATGCCGAACGGGGTGGCCTTCCTGCACGCCCGTCACCGGGCCGCGGAGAAGTTCCCGAAGCAGTTCCTGTTCCTTGCGAGGTCCAGTAAGGGCATCGCTTTCGGGTCCCCGGATGAGCGCCCTACCCAGCTGTTCTTCCTGCTTGCCCTTCGCAAGGACATGGCCCACCTACGGTGGCTGGCGCGCCTCTCGTGGATCTGCCGCAACCGCGGCACCGTCGCCAACCTGCTCAAGGTTTCGGGGGCGGAGGAGCTGGCGCGGGCGCTACGGCTTGCGGTCGAGGAGCTCCCGGGCAACCTCAAGCAGAAATAGGGGACAGGGCACAGGGAACAGGGAACAGGGAGCAACAGAGGGAGACTTAGAAACGTGGCAGAAGTTGCCTCTAGCTGACCCCTGACCCCTGACCCCTGTCAGTTGAGGTAGCCCTGGAGCGCGCGCGATTGGGCTCCCCGCCGGAGCTTGGCCAGCGCCTGGTTCTCGATTTGCCGGACCCGCTCCCGCGAGATCCCGAGCGCGTCACCGATCTCCCGCAATGTGCGCGGGTTGTCGTCGGAGAGGCCGAAACGCATCGTCAGGATCTGACGCTCTTTCTCGGAGAGCTTCTCAAGCGCCTCGCTCAGGGTCTCCGCGAACGACTGGCGAAGCATCTTCTCGTCGGTGTCAGGGATGACGTACTGCTCCAGGAGGTCGCCGAACTCTGCCTCACCCTCGTCGTCGATGGGCTCGTTGAGTGAGAGGATGTTCTGGTTGGAGGAGAGCAGGAGACGGACCTCCTCCGGCTCCATGCCCAGCTCGTCGGCGAGCTCCTGCTCGCTGGGGGCCCTCTCGAGCTCGCGGCCGAGAGCCTGTCGGGAGCGCTCGAGGCGGTAGAGCACGTTGGCCTGCTTCTGCGGCAGGCGGAAGGTGGCACCGTGCTCCGACAGGGCGTGCAGGATTGCCTGGCGTATCCACCAGACGGCGTATGTGATGAACTTGACGTTCTTTTCCGGATCGTACTTCTTCGCGGCCTGGATCAGGCCGATGTTGCCCTCGTTGATGAGGTCGAGCAACGACACTCTCGAGTGGCGGAACCGCTTCGCGTATGCAACCACGAACCTGAGGTTGGCCTCAACGAGCCTCCTCAGAGCTTCAGCGTCGCCGGCCTGAACTCGCGTGCCAAGTTCCCTCTCTTCGTCGGGGGTCAGCTGCTTGAAGCGGCCGATCTCCTGCAGGTACCGGCGGAGCAACGAGCCTTCCGGGTCCCCCTCGTAATCGTGGTGGCTCATTCGCCCTCGTCGGGGACGAGGCCCGCGCGAGGCCGAACGGCCAGGGCCCGCTCGCGCGGCACCTCTTTGCGGCGGGCCGCCTCCCGCTGCATCGCAGCCAAGAGGCGCTGGACCTCCGCCTGGAGGCTGTCGATCTGATCCTTCATGTTGAGGATAACCTCCACCCCCGCCAAGTTTACTCCAAGGTCTCGAGTCAGCGTCAGGACGACCTCCAACCGCTGGCAGGTCTCGTCGTCGTAGAGCCTCGTGTTGCCCACGCTCCTGGTGGGCTTGATGAGGCCTTCGCGCTCGTACAGGCGGAGGGTTTGCGGGTGGATCTCGTAGTGCTCCGCCACCCAGCTGATCATGTGGAACCGCTTCTTGCGCTCGCTCACGCACCCTCCCTGACGATGTTGACGCGGCGGCGCGGCGGAGCGGCCTTTGGGAGCCGCACCTGCAGGATACCGTTGCGAAGAGTCGCGGTCGGCTCGCCCGCGACTTCGGCCGGGAGCGGGACCACGCGGTGGAAACGACCGCGAGGCCGCTCGATCCGCAGGAAGGAGCCCCGCGGTTCTGCTTTTTCTGGCAGTTCGCCGGAGAGGACCAGCGAGCCGCCCTCGAGGCGGAGGTCGACATCCCCGGAGCGGGAGCCCGGGAGCTCAGCCTCGACGATGACCTCGGCGTCGTTTTCCCAGACGTCCAGGAGGGGCTCGAACGTCGCCTGGCGGGTCAGAGAGACGCCGGAGGAGGGGAGGAGCGCTCGCTCGACGACCTCGCGCAAACGGGCTCCGACCGCCATCAGCTCGCGAACGACGCGCCAGTCAAGATCGCCCATACCGTCCTCCGTGGGCCAACTGCTTCGCTCCTTCGGTGATCACGGGTCTTCCAAAACCACGGGATCCTTCGCCCCGCCAGAGGCGGGGCGAAGGATGACCCCGGCCCGCCCCAGTGGGCCGGGGTCAGTTTGTCGGCTTCGACTCCACGTCCACGTACTCGGCATCCACCACCTCGCCTTCGCCGGAGGGTGGGGGAGTCGGTCCGGTCCCGGTTCCGGTGCCGCCCTGCGCCGCCGCGCCGGAGGTGCGGTACATTTCCTCGGCGAGCCGGTGCGAGGCCTTGGTCAGTTTCTCGTATGCCGAGTCCATCGCGTCCTTCTTACCCTCCTCGAGGGTCCGCTTTGCATCGGCGATGGCCGCCTCGATGTCTTTCCTCTGGGCTTCTGGCAGTTTCTCCTTGTTCTCCGTGATCAGCTTCTCGGTCGAGTAGATCAGCGAATCAAGGCGGTTGCGCGACTCGACCTCCTCCCGTCTCCTACGGTCGTCGTCGGCGTGCTGCTCGGCCTCGCCGACCATCTTCTGGATCTCGGCCTCGTTCAGCCCCGACGAGGCGGTGATCTGGATCTTCTGCTCCTTGCCTGTGCCGAGATCCTTGGCGGTCACGTGCAGAATTCCGTTCGCGTCGATGTCGAAGGTGACCTCGATCTGCGGTATGCCGCGCGGAGCCGGCGGAATCCCGATCAAGTGGAAGTTGCCGAGTGTTCGGTTGTCGTGGGCCATCGGGCGCTCGCCCTGCAGGACGTGGATCTCGACCTGGGTCTGGTTGTCGTCGGCGGTGGAGTACACCTTGGACTTGCGGGTAGGGATCGTGGTGTTGCGAGGGATGACGACGTCTGTCACCGACCCCAGGGTCTCGACGCCGAGCGACAGCGGGGTAACATCGAGGAGCAGAAGGTCCCGGACCTCGCCCCCCAGCACTCCGGCCTGGATGGCCGCGCCCACCGCCACGACCTCGTCGGGGTTGACGCCCTTGTGGGGCTCCTTCCCAAACAGGTCCTCCACCAGCTTCTGTACCCGCGGGATGCGGGTCGAGCCGCCCACGAGCACGACCTCGTCGATGTCCTTCGGTTCGAGGCCGGCGTCCTTGAGCGCCTGCTTGCAGGGGCTGACGGTGCGCTGAATGATGTCCTCGACGAGCTGCTCGAACTTCGAGCGCGTGAGCTTGATGTTGAAGTGCTTTGGTCCCGAGGCGTCGGCCGTGATGAACGGGAGGTTAATCTCGCTCTCCTGAGTCGTGGACAGCTCGCACTTGGCCTTCTCGGCAGCCTCCTTGAGCCGCTGCAGCGCCATGCGGTCCTTGGACAGGTCGATGCCCTGGTCGCGGCGGAACTCTTCGACGAGCCACTCGATCAGGCGCTGGTCGATGTCGTCGCCACCCAGGTGGGTGTCGCCGTTCGTGGACTTGACCTCCACGACGCCCTCGCCCACCTCGAGGATCGAGATGTCGAACGTCCCGCCACCAAAGTCGTACACGGCAATGGTCTCATCCTTCTTCTTGTCCAGCCCGTAGGCAAGTGCAGCGGCGGTCGGCTCGTTGACCAAGCGCACGACCTCGAGGCCGGCAATCTGGCCGGCATCCTTCGTGGCCTGGCGCTGGGCATCGTTGAAGTAGGCGGGAACGGTTATGACCGCCTTCTCCACCTTGCCCCCCAGGTAATCTTCGGCCGCGGCCCGTAGCTTCTGCAGGATCATCGCCGAGATCTCGGGCGGGGAGTAGGCCTTCCCGTCGACCTCCACGCGGGCCGTGTCGTTCTCCCCGCGCACGACGTGAAACGGGAACATCTTGATCTCCTGCGTCACCTCGTCGTAGCGGCGGCCCATGAAGCGCTTGATCGAGAAGATTGTCTTCTCGGGGTTGGTGATCGCCTGCCGCTTCGCCACCTGGCCGACGGGACGTTCGCCGTTCTTCCCGAAGGCAACCACCGACGGCGTGGTGCGGCTCCCCTCCTGGTTTGCGATGACAGTCGGCTTGCCGCCTTCCATCGTGGCAACCACCGAATTGGTGGTGCCCAGGTCAATTCCTATGATCTTGGACATTGATGCAACCCTCCTCAGGTCAACTGCACAAGTGCAATATAGGACCTGAGTGAGTTACTGTCAAGGTGTGACGAGCGTGGCCCCTGGCCCTCCGGTCGCTTCCTCGGCTTCGGTTCCTAAGTGCCGCGAAAACAGGAGGTTGGAGTCCGGCGCTCCGTGGGCATTGTTGCCGGCAAGGAGGACGGATTGTTCGCGCAATACGTACCGGTACGGCCGCCCCCACGGATCCTGGAGGTCGGCGGGCGCCATGAGGCGCTCGCGGACAAGGTCGGCAAGGGTGTCCGGGAAGCTCCCCACCAGCAGCGAGCGTGACTGGAGCATGTGCCAGATGCCGGCCATGCGGGCGAAGGACGAGGCCCCCCGAACACGGGGGGCGAGCTTTGGGCCGGGCCCGAGCAGCGGGTTGGCCGGGTTGCGAGGTGCCAGGAGGACTGTGAGGGCCAGGAGGGGCATGAGCGCGATCGCGAACCACGGGAACTGCACCCGCCAGGTTGGGCGCCTGCCGACATCCGCCGTGGCCTTCTGTGCCGCGCGTGCGACCTCGTCGCGGGTGGCGGCGCGGATGAGGGAACGCGTGAGCAACGTGTACAGCGCCTTGCAGGTGTCGAATTCGCTGTGCGGGCTCTTGCGCACGATGTCGTCTACCGCGTTGATCCCGTTGACGTGGGCGAGAACGTCGCGCTCGGTCGGAGTGATCTTCACCCGTCCCGCGGTCGAGGGCTTGGCGGGGAGCGGCTCGAGGTTCATGTCGAACGTGTCGAGCGTCTCCTCCTCCTGCTCGAGCGTCACCTCGGCCTGGCGAGCCACCGGCAGCGCTACGAAGATCATGCCCCGGTGAGGTATGCGCTTCTCGATGATCGGCCACTCATCGAGCATCCGCGCCCCTTCCATGAGGATGCTCTCCGAGCCCAGGGGCGTGACTAGCTCCGCGTCGTAGTCGACGCTCGTCTCCTGGGAGAAGTGGTAGTCGCCGTCCTGCCACCGGAAGACCCGGTAGATGATCTGGAGAATCTGCTGCTCAAATGCCTTGCGAAGCTCCTCCTTCGAGATCACGGTGCGGTCGAGCAGGATGTGGCCGAGGCGCTCGAGGGTCTCCATCTGAGTCTTGAGTGCCGCATCCAGCTCCGCCTTGGTGACGGCACCGGTCTTGAGGAGGACCTGCCCGAGGCGGTCCTCCAGACGTTTGTTGAGCGAATCGGCGCCGACGACCTTGCCGTCAAGAAACGAGACCGTCACCACGTCCTCGGATGCGCGTAGGGTCAGCACGCCGGTCTTTCGCTGCAAGCCGATCAACTGGAAGATGTCGGAGAGAGAGAAGTCGCGGAGGGTTCCTTCGAGCGCCATCCCTACCTCCATTCCACCGGGAGGAGCTGAGCGACCACGGCGGACGCGACCCAGACTCCTGTGAAGAGCCACCTGAGAGGCCACATCGGGGTTGCCATCAGGGCCGGCGAAATGAAGCCCGGCAGCCACAGGAGCACCAGCATGGAGCTGAAGAGCGCGAGCAGTACTAGCAGACCTCCCAGCAGCGGCCGACCGCCGAAGCCGACGCCGGTGCCCGGCAGCACCAGATCACTCACGCGACGTTCAGCACGCAGCCAGAAGAAGCGACGCGCCAGTTGCTGACGCTTGGCGAGCTGGGCGTCGATTCCGACCATGTCCTTCCTGAGGAAGATGTTTATGCACTGAGTGCAGTAGCTCTGGCTCTCGTGCGACAGCTTGCACCGCCGGCAGAACGCGCGACCGCACTTGAGGCACGACGACGCAAAACCTCCGCTCCGGAGGCGGACCAGGCGGTGAAGCACCGCGAGGATCAGGGCAAGCACGCAACCGATTGCAAGCGGGTGCTGGATCGTGCGCTCGCGCAGAAGCGGCGGGGCGGAGAGCCCGCGGTTCAGGAGCAGAAGGGCATCCTTGCGACGGAGCATCGTGGCAGCCTCGCCGCGGGAGAAGGCGGGAAGGATGATGTCGTGTTCGCGACCGCGGGTCAGAGCGTCCAGGCGCTTACCGCCAACCTGGCGCGCCGCGGCCATGGTTTCCTCGCTCTCGCGAAAGTGGTACGTCTGGTTGTACGCAAGAGAAAGGTTGTAGTTGGCGATGGCAGGGTCGTAACCTGTCTCCTGAGCGGTCTTGAACCCTTGCAGCGCGGCGTTGTAGTCGCCCTCGATGTACTGGACCGTTCCGAGCGCCTCCGAGAGGGCCGGGTTGCGGCCCGCGGTCCGCAGGCCCTCGCGGTACGCGATCGCGGCGCTGTCCAGGAGCCCGAACTGCCGGTTGAGGTCGCCCACCAGACGGTGGAAGTCCGGATCCTCGCCAAAGACGTCCGTCAGCGCGTCGAGTTGCTCGAGGATTTGGGGCTCGTACCGGTGGTCCGCGAGGACCTCGGTGGCGGCAAGGATGGCGTTGGGAGGGTGGGTGATGTTACGGAACCCGAGCTCGACGAGCGTGGGCGCCGCGGCCAGGACGAGGAGACCGATTGCCCCCACGAGCCTCTGGCCGAAAGGCATGTACGCCCAGCACAGCGCGAACAGCCAGATCAGCACCCAAACCGGGTCGCCACCCGCGAACACGGGCAGGGCGATGATCAGCACGCCGAGCACGATGCCGTTGGGCCCCAGGCGCCACTGGGCGCCCATCTCGGTGAGGTCGTGCCAGAGGCGCGGCACGGTCCGCCGAATCGCCAAGAGCCCCCAGATCGCAAACCCGGCCGCCACCGTCACCACAACCGCGATGATGACGCTCGAGCCCACCAGTGTTCCAAGGCGGGGGTCGGCGAAGAGGCTGTAAATTCCTCGGCCAAGGGCCACCGCTCCCGAGCTGACGTTGGCGCGGCCCAGGCGGATGTTCGCCAGGGCGAACCACACCTCGGGGCTCATCGGGTCGAGCCGAGCGGCTTGGTTGAGGGTCAGCTCTGCCTGACTGGGGGGCTGGGTGCGGGCGTGAGCGACGAGGGCGAGCGCGAGCGGCGTCATGCGCAGGATGTCGCACTTCCCCGCCACCTGGATCAGCTCGTCGGTGCGCTCCTTGAGGGTATCCGGATTGGACTTCTCGAGACTTTGGGCGAGCTGGAACCACGCCTGTTCGATGTCGCCCCCGCGACCACGCTCGCTTGGCCCGGCGGCAAGAGCCACCGCTGGCACCAGGACGAGTGCGAGTGCGCTAGCGCGTTGCAGCCACGAAAAGCGAGCGCAGTTGATAGAGGATGTCCTCAAGGTAGCGGTTCTCCTCCGGGGCAAGCTGCCCGGCTGTCTTCTCTTGCACCACTCCCAGCAAGTCGATGAAGAAGCGGGCGGTCGAAGGGTCGCGACCGCGACCCGGGACCTGCCCGGACAAGAGCGCCACTGCCTGTTGTGCCAAGAAGTCGACCAGGTCCAGGAAACTGACCTTGTGCGGGTACGGTTCAGCGTCAGGGGCCGCCCCCTGTGGCTCGGTCGGCGCTGGGGCCAGAGGAGCGGTCGGCGGCGGTGGGGGAGGTATCGCGGTCTCGGACGGCTTTGGGTCCTTGAGCTCACCGTGCTCGTCGAACCACCGGCGATCGACGACCCTCACCTTGTCGTTCTTCTTCTCGTCGGCCACCCGCCCCTCCGAGTTGCGAGCCTGAAGCCATCTTAAGCATTTCTAGGCGGCGGAACAAGCGCAACCCCCCGCGCTATACTGCGCAGCCGTGAGCGAAGAGCACCCTTTTGACGCCCTGCGCGCGCTGAGCGCACGGCTACGGGCACCCGACGGCTGCCCGTGGGACCGCGAGCAGACGTTGGAGACCCTGAAGACCTACATCATCGAGGAGGCCTACGAGGTCGTCGATGCGATCTCGAGCGCCGACCAAGCCACGCTCGCCGGCGAGCTCGGGGACCTCCTGTTCCAGATCGTCTTTGCGGCACAGATCGCGCAGGAGCGGGGCCTGTTCGACATCGAGGAGGTCTGCCGGAAGATCCACGCCAAGATGGTCCGCCGACACCCCCACGTTTTCGGTGACGTCGCGGTCTCAGGCGCGGGCGAAGTCGTGCGCAACTGGGAGACCATCAAGTCACGTGAGCGGCGCGATGCGGGCGCTCTGGCGGGCGTCCCGCGACAGTTGCCGGCACTCCTCAAGGCTTTGCGCATCACCGAAAAAGCGGCGGCGCTCGGTTTCGACTGGGAACGTGCCAACGACGTGGTTGCGAAGCTCGAGGAGGAGGTCCGGGAGCTCTCGGCCGAACTCGGGCCCGACCCGGCCGCCCTTCCCAGCGAGGGCGTGCGGGAGGAGCTCGGCGATGTTCTCTTCGTTCTCGCCAACCTCGCCCGCCAGCTTGGGGTCGACCCGGAAGCCGCGCTGCAGGGCGCCAATGAGAAGTTCGCCAGGCGCTTCGCCGCCATGGAGGAGCGCGCGCGCGAGCGCGGAGTCGCCCTGGGGTCGCTCAGCCTGGCCGAGCTCGATGCGCTCTGGGACGCCGCCAAGCGGGACGAGCCCGCCCACGAGTGAAGGATGTTGTAGTCTCGGTTTGACTTTTCCGCGCCCTGGGCCTAAGGTTCGTCGGGTTTGCTCCGTCCGGGGCAACCAGGGAGAACACCCATGCGTTCATTTGCGATGGTCGTGATCCTCGCCGCTCTCGCGGCGTCAACAGCGCTGTCTGCGACGCCGGTGCTCCGGGTCAACGGAGATCAGATCACCGATGTGGATCTCAAGCTCGCAGAGAGGGCGATGTCCGCTCAGATGCACGGGATGGGGGGCAGCGATGCACTGCTGTTCCGCCAGACAGTCGACCAGATGATCAACGTCACCCTTCTCATGCAGGCGGCCCGGGACGCGAAGGTGGCCGTCGATCCGAAGGAGGTCGCGGCAGCCATCGACCAGCAGCGCCAGCAGTCGGGGGGAGCCGAGGGTTTCTCCAAAGCGCTCGCGCAGGCCGGGCTCACCGAGCAAGACCTCACGCGGATGGCCGAGCAACGTTTGATGATCCAGAAGTACATCGAGACGCAGGTCGGGACCACGGCCACGCCGACCGAGCAGGAGCTCCGCGAGTACTACGACAAGAACCCCGATGAGTTCAAGCACGACCAACAGGTCAAGCTGCGGATGATGATGTTCCAGATACCCCAGGGGGCCGACAAGACGCAGCAGGACGCCGCCAAGGCGCGCGCCGAGGCAGCCAGGAAGAGGGTCCTCGACGGAGAGGACTTCGGGAAGGTGGCCCAGGAGACATCCGATCACCCGAACAAGGCGAACGGAGGCCAACTCGGCGGCTGGGTTCGGGAGGCCGCCTTGCCGGAGTTCGAGAGCAAGCTCAAAGGCGTGCCGGTCGCGGGGGTCTCTGAGATCCTTCAGAACCAGTTCGGGTATTTCGTCTTCAAGGTGGACGATCGCCGCGCCGCGGGGACGTCGAGCTACGACGAGGTGAAGGACGGCCTGGCGACCTTTCTCAAGGGGCGGAAGGCCGACGACAGCATCCGTCTGATCATCTCGAGCCGCCGTGCGAAGGCGAAGATCGAGCCGTTGACCCCCGAGGTCAAGGCAGCCCTCGAGCCGCCCCAACCGGCGGCGGAGCCCTCAGCGAGCGCAGCGGCGAAGACCCCGGCGGCCCAGCCCAAGGCCGTCGCGAACCCCACTCCGAGTGCGCCGCCCAAGCCCTGAGCGAGGGCGCCGCCTGGTGGTTGCGGCCGTCGTGCGGCGTGACGACGGCCGTTTCCTTCTTTCGCGTCGCCTGCCCGGGTCCCACCTGGGCGGTCTGTGGGAGTTCCCCGGCGGCGCGGTTGAGGACGGCGAGAGTCCGGCAGAGGCCCTGCGGCGCGAACTGCTGGAGGAGCTCGGCGTGGCCGTCACCGTCGTGGCTCCGATCACCTTCGCCTTTCACCAGGATCCGAAGCGGGACGTCGTGTTGCTCTTCTACCGGACGTGCATCGAGTCCGGCGAGCCCGCGGGAAGGGAAGGGCAGGAGGTGGGATGGTTCACCGGCCCGGAGCTCGCTCTCCTCGCGACGCCACCCGCGGATGCGGAGCTGATAGCCACGCTTACCGGCGGCGAGGCAAAGAGCTAAGAGGAAACGGAGAGAAGTAACGTACAGATCCGGGGGCTGTGCGAGCCCGGCCGGCACGCTTTCGGTCCTTCTTCCCCGTCTTCTCGTGCGCGTGGCCCTCAGGAGAACTTGGGCTTCCCGTCAATGAGCAAGGGTTCGCCGTCGAGCGTCAACGTGGGTTTCAAGACGATCCCGTCCACGTGGAAAGGGACGTCGACGCTTCCACCCATGGAGGCGTTGTTGCCGAAGGCGATGTGGACCGTCCCGAGGATCTTCTCGTCTTCGAGGATCTTGCCGGTGAGCACGGCGCGGTCGTTGGTTCCGACACCGAGCTCGGCAACCGTACGAGCGGCAGGGCCCACATATTCGAGCTGCGCGGCAAAGCGCTCGGCCGCCTCGCCCCCTTCGACCGTTACGGCGCCGCCCTTCTTGACGGTGATGCGCACGGGCTCCGTCACCAGTCCGAGCCCGGCCAGCGAGCCGTCGACGACCACCATGCCGTCCGACGCTCCCTCCTCGGGCCGCAGATAGGCCTCACCCGAGGGCAGGTTGCCCCAGTCGCCGGCCTGCAGGATCAGGCCGGTGGAGGCGATCGCCGAGATCCCCACGATCGGAAGCGTGATGTCGGTACCCAGCCTTGTGGTCAACCGGGCGACTCGTGCCCGGGTCAGGAGGTCGGTGACACGCCGGGTCCGGTCCGCGATCGCGTGGTAGTCGGCGTTCATGGTCCGGATAAGACAATCCGCGGTGATGCCCGGCATGGTTGCTACGCGGGCGCCTGCAGAGGTGGCGGCGCGCCGCGCGGCCGTGTGCGTGATCGACTTCGAGGTCACGGCGAGCACCGCATTCACCGCGGCCATCGCCGCAGGCACGGGCGGGGGCGGCTCCTGACCGTTCAGCTCCCGCTCGTCGTACTGGACGAGCACCACCTCTCGCGCCAACGGGCGAGCGGCTTCCGCCAGCACACTGGCGAGCCCGGCGAGGGGCGGGTCGGTGACCACCAGAAGTGTCTCGTGTGGTTTGATACCGAGGCAGTCCCGCACTGCCGTGAGGGCGGCGCTCTCCAGGTCACCCATGGGGACCTCCGGTCCGCATTCTATTCTCTTTGATGCTTTCGCAGGCCGTCCCTCTTCACTCTGTTCTCGCCGCGTAGCTATGTTTTGCCGATGCCGAGGCGGTCCGTTGCTCTTCATCTTTCCACTCCGTGGAGGTGCTGTTTTGCCCCGCGGGCCGGGAGCGGTCGCTCGGGCTGGGCATCGAGCCCAGCCCTCCGACCCACCTCCGCATGCGACCGAGCAGGGACGTCCCGCGGAGGGGCCCCTCGCTGTTCGAATGAAACCCCGCCAGCGACACCCCACCGCGAGACGCCCGCCCGGTGCCCGCACGCTCCGGCGTGACGGCTCCTGAGGCCCGCGGGGCGGATTTCAGCGCCACCCTCCCGTTGCCCATGGTCTTGCTTGAGGGGTGTGAGGGGTGTTTTCGGGTGGGCGGGCATTCAATCCGCTGGTGGCGCGGGTGGTCGATCACTCCGGAGCCCGTGGGCACCGGACGCGCGAGCGGTGCTGGGGAGACGGCGGCGCCGCTTCATGCGAACGCCGAGGGGCCCCGGCGCGGATCGCGCCTTCCGGTCGCGGGCGGAGGAGTGTGCGGCCGCAGCGGCTGGGGAGACGCAAGGCCGCACCTGGACCACCGCGCCACCAGCAAAACAAAGACCTCACGCAGTGAAAGGAAAACACTCGTTAAGGGGTCTGGGCCGAAGGCCCTGGACGAATCAGGCGCGGGTGACGCACCAGACCGGAACGGCCGCCCGCCTGGCCACGTACTGGCTGGTCGAACCGAGGGCCAGCTCGACGATCCGGCCGTGGCCGTGAGCGCCCAGGAAGAGCAGGTCGAAACCTTCCGGTTGGGCCATGGCCAGCAGTTCCTTCTCGACCTCTTCCCCGTGACGGAACTCGAACGTCACCTGGACGTCGTACGGGGCGAGGTAGCGCGCGGCTTCGTCCAGCCGGGCACGCGCGCGTTCCTCCTGCTGGTCCACGGTCACGACTGCGAGCGCGAGGCCCAGCGCACGGGCCAACTCGGCCGCGTGCTGGAGGGCGCGGACGGCCTTCGGGCTGCCATCGTACGCGACCAGAGGGCGGCGCGGCGTCTCGGAGTCCTGGTGAACGATGAGCACCGGGAGCGGGGAACGTCGGAGCAGCAACTCGGCGGCGGACCCGAGAAGGTCTTCGTGGAAGCGCGCGTTGACGCCACGCTGGCCGACCACGAACAGCTCCGCGAGCTTCCCGGCCGCCAGGATCCCGTGGACGACGCCTGCACGTTCGAGGTGAAACTCGCCCTCCACGCCCGCGGCCTCACAGCGCGCCGTGAAGTCGTCGCGGATTACCCCCGCCACGTCGTCGAGGGTCGCCCGCATCTGGGCCTGCAGGTTCAGAAACGGCTCGAAGCCCATCGCGCCGGAGATGTCCGTGATGAAGGCCCCCTCCAGGAACGTGGCGTCGACGACGTGGATACCGTGCAAGACGGCGTGCAGACGCCGCGCCAGGTCCAGGGCGAGGCGCTCGGCTGCGGCAGCGTTGGCCGAGCCGTCGAGACCCACCGCAATGTGCTTGACCATGGGGAGGCCTCCCTGCGAGCAAGGTAGCGCGCGAGTCGGGCCGCGGCAAGGGGCGGGAATGCTCCGGTCCGGGTGAGGATTCAGCTTAGAATGAGAACCTCATGCCGGCTGCGGGCACCTCTCGGCCGGTCGCGAAGGGCAGCGGCAAGGAGGGTGTAATGGCCACGGTGGTGAAAAAGAAATCCGCAGCCCTGCCGCTGGCAGAGGTCCTCGGCGCGTACCGCGTGATGCTCACGTCGCGTCGCGTGGACGACAAGGAGATCCAGCTCAAGCAGCAGAACCTGGCCTTTTTCCAGATCAACGGCGTCGGCCACGAGGCCGCGCTGGTTGCCGCTTCCCGCCACCTCTCCGCCGAGAAGGACTGGTTCTTCACCTACTACCGAGACCGTGCCCTCGCAATCGCCCTGGGCATGACACCGTACGAGATCTTCCTGGGGAGCGTTGGAGCCGAGGCAGGGCCCGACTCCCGCGGCCGCCAGATGCCGAACCACTGGTCGCAGCGGCGCCTTCACCTCCCGTCGCCGTCCTCGCCCACGGGGACGCAGTGTCTGCAGGCCGTCGGCTTCGCCGAGGCAGGGCAGTACCTGCTGGCGCTGGAGAAGGCCTCCGAGCGGGCCGGAGTTGCGCCCGACGAGGTGGTCTGGGTCTCCCTCGGCGACGGAACGACCTCCGGGGGGGAGTTCTGGGAGTCGCTGAACACGGCGTGCAACCGCCGGCTGCCGCTGCTCTACGTGATCGAGGACAACGGCTACGCGATTTCCGTTCCCGTCGACGTGCAGACCGCGGGAGGATCGATCTCACGGCTGGTTTCGGGCTTTCCGAACCTGGCGATCTTCGAGGTGGACGGCTGCGACTTCGTCGAGTCCTACCGCGTGATGGGGGAAGCCGTAGCGCTGGTCCGGTCGGGCGAAGGCCCGGCCCTGGTCCACGCCCACGTGGTGCGCCCCTATTCGCACTCGCTGTCGGACGACGAGCGCCTGTACAAGCCGGCCGCCGAGCGGGAGCGCGAGGCGGAGCGCGACCCGATCGTGCGCACGGCCCGCCTCCTCCGCGAACACTACGACGTGAGCGAGGACGACCTTTCCAAGGTGGAGGCGGAGGTGCAGGCGGAAGTCAACGCCGCTGCCGACCAGGCCGTGGTGGCCCCCCAGCCCGACCCGTCATCGTGGGCGGATTTCATTTACTCGCCCGATGTGGATCCGACCTCCGAGCGTTTCGAGAGCCAGCTGGTGGTCGACGACCCGGCCCCCAAGACCATGGTGGACCTTCTCAACGTATGTCTGCGCGACGAGATGGGGCGCAACGAGCGCATCGTGCTCTTCGGCGAGGACGTCGCCGACGCCTCCCACGAGGCGGCACTCGCCGAGGTCAAGGGCAAGGGAGGCGTCTTCAAGGTCACGCATGGCCTGCAAAGGCTGTACGGGTCGCGACGCGTGTTCAACTCGCCGCTTGCCGAGGCCAACATCGTCGGCCGCGCGTTCGGGATGGCGCTGCGCGGGCTCAAGCCGGTGGTCGAGATCCAGTTTCTCGACTACATCTGGCCCGCCTACATGCAGATCCGGGACGAGCTCGCGAACGTCCGCTGGCGGTCCGGGGGGCAGTGGTCGGCCCCGGTCGTCGTGCGGGTGCCTTCCGGTGGTTACCTCAAGGGCGGCGGGCCGTACCACTCGCAGTCGGGTGAGGTGCTCTTCACCCACATCCCGGGGCTGCGCGTCGTCATGCCCTCGAACGCCCTCGACGCCAACGGCCTTCTGCGCACCGCGATCCGCTGCGACGACCCGGTGATCTTCCTGGAGCACAAGCACCTCTACCGCCAGACCCACAACAAGGCCCCGTATCCGGGTCCTGACTACACGGTGCCGCTCGGCAAGGCGGCCACGGTCCGGGAGGGGAGCGACCTGACCGTGATCACCTACGGGGCCACCGTCGTCCGCTCGGTGCAGGCGGCCAAGCGATTGGCGGACTCCGGCGGCGGGAACGTCGAGGTCCTCGACCTCAGGAGCCTCGCGCCCTACGACTGGGATGCCATCGCGGCGTCGGTAAAGCGGACCCACAGGGCGCTCGTCGTGTACGAGGACTGCCTGTCGTTCGGCTACGGCGCAGAGATCGCCGCGCGGATCGCCGACGAGCTGTTTGCCCACCTTGACGCGCCGGTGCGCCGGATGGCGGGCAAGGACACGTTCGTGGCCTATGCGCCCGCCCTCGAGGAAGTCATCCTTCCCCAGGTTGACACGATCCTGGCCGCTGTGAGGGACCTGCTGGCCTACTGACGGCCGACGCCTCCGTTCGAGCGGCTCACACCCTGGCGGCCG
>Ga0335070_10003046_pt1 | contig 19491 bp, 16 predicted proteins | sample Lox_Sample_13_FD_206722 | JGI IMG/M metagenome (GOLD analysis project Ga0335070, IMG submission 206722) | Soil microbial communities from Loxahatchee National Wildlife Refuge, Florida, United States - Lox_Sample_1.3 | ecosystem: Environmental > Terrestrial > Soil > Wetlands | place: USA... | reverse complement strand
GAGATCAGAACGACGTTCACGTCCCCCATCGCCTCGAACACGCGGTGCGCGATGCCGGCCGTCGTGCGGAGCGCCTTGCCCGCGACGGACACCACGGCGAGGCCCGGCAGGACGGACACCTCGGCGAACGCCGAGAGGTCCTTCACGACCGCGTCGAGCGGCGCCCGCTCGTCCACCGTGATCGAGATCGAGACCTCGCTCGTCGCGATGACGTCGACGGGGACGGCGTGCTTCTCGAAGACCGAGAAGACGCGCGCCGCGTAGCCGTGGGCGAGGAGCATCCTGGGATTCCCCACGAAGACGGCAGTCACGCCCGTTCGCATCGCGAGCGCGCGCACGCCCGCGCCGGGAGTCTCCGCCCGCACGACCGTGCCGGGGGCGTCCGGCCGGAAGGAGTTCCGCACGGCGACGGGGATCCCGCGCGCGACGGCCGGCCGGATCGTCGCGGGGTGCAGCACCTTCGCGCCGAAGAACGCGAGCTCGGCGGCCTCGGCCGCGCTGACCTCGGGCACGAGGCGGGCGGCCGGGACGACGCGCGGGTCGGCCGTCAGGATGCCGTCGACGTCCGTCCAGATCTCGATCGCGCCGACGCTCCGGCCCGCGTCCGTCAGCGCGGCCCCGAGGAGCGCGGCCGAGTAGTCCGAGCCGCCGCGCCCGAGCGTCGTCGTGACGCCGTCTCGCGTCGCGCCGACGAAGCCGCCCGTCACGACGACACGGCCCCGGTCCAGCTCCGGAAGCACCATTGCCGCCACGCGCGCCGCCGTCGCCTCCTCGTCGGGCAGCGCGGCCCCGTGGGTCGCGTCCGTCACGAGGATCTCGCGCGGGTCGACCCATGCCGTCGAGGCGCCTGCGGCGCGGAGCGCCCCCGCAACGAGGCGGGAGGAGATCAGCTCGCCGACGGCCAGGAGCGCATCCGAGGTTCGAAGAGAGAGTTCTTCGAGTAAAGAGATGCCGAGGGAGAGCTCCCGTCCGCGCCGCAGCTCCTCCTCGAGGGCCGCGGCGCTCGCGGCGTGTTCGCCGCCGGTCAGGTGAAGCCCCTCGAGCGCGTCCCGGTGGCGCCGCGCGAGATCGGCGAGTGCGGCCTCGGCGGCCGCCCGCTCTTTCCCTTTCGAAGAGCTCTTCAACGCCACCAGCAGGTCCGTGACGCCGCCCATCGCCGAGACCACGACCACGCACGGGTCTCCCCCGCGCCCCGCGACGAGGCGGGCGACGTCCCGGATCCGTTCGGCCGATCCGACCGAGGTCCCGCCGAACTTGAGGACGTCGGTCAAGCGGTCACCGCGCCGTCGTTCGGACCGCGAGCCGGCCCTGCGCGAGGAGGAGCTCGGCGTTCAGGAGCGCCGCGCCCGCCGCGCCGCGGACCGTGTTGTGGACGAGGAGCGTGAAGCGCACGTCGTAGACGGGGTCGGGGCGGAGGCGGCCGATCGTCACCGTCATCCCGTCCCCGGCATCGACGTCGCGGATCGGCTGCGGGCGGTCGCGCTCGTCCCGCACGACGATGGGCCGCGCGGGAGCCGACGGGAGCTTCAGACGCTGGGGCTCGCCGGTGAACTCCTCCAGCGCCGCCCTCACGTCGAGCACGGACGCCTTCGCCTCGAGCTTGAGGAAGACGGACTCGGTGTGCCCGTCGCGCACGGGGACGCGGTTGACGGAGACGCTGATCGGGAAGGTCGCGTCCACGACGCGTCCGCCCTCGAGACGGCCCAGGATCTTCTTCGGCTCGCGCTCGATCTTCTCCTCTTCGCCGTCGATGAACGGGATGACGTTCGCGTTGGAGTCGAGCGACGGGACGCCCGGGTAGCCGGCGCCCGAGAGCGCCTGCATCGTCGTGACCGCGACGGCCTCGATGCCGAACGCGCGGTGGAGCGGCGCGAGCGCCATCGCGAGGCCGACGACCGAGCAGTTCGGGTTCGTCACGATGCCGCCGCCCGAGGCGCGCGTCGGCTGAGAGTCGAGGAGCGCGAGGTGGTCCGCGTTCACCTCCGGGATCACGAGCGGCACGTCGGGCCGCATCCGGAACGACTTCGTGTTCGAGACGACGAGCTTGCCGCGTCCGGCCTGCAGCGGCTCGATCGTGTCGGCCACGGCGGCGTCGAGGCCCGAGAGGAGAACCGGCGAGACGAAGTCGGCGTCGACGTTCGTGACGACGAGGCCGCGCGCCTCCGCGGGGACGTCGCCCGGCAGGATCCATCGCGTCGCCTCGGCGTACGTCTTCCCCGCCGAGCGCTCGGACGCGGCCACCTCCGCGAGGGCGAACTGCGGGTGGCCCTCGAGGAGGGAGACGAGGCGCTGCCCCACGGCGCCGGTCGCGCCGAGGACGGCCACGGGGATGCGGGAGTCGGGTCGTGACATGACAGGCTCCTTCGAAACGAAAGGGCCCGCCGTTTCCGGCGGGCCCTGGTGTCTTCTGTGGTGATCGCCGATCGTCTGCGATCTACAGAACGCTCCATCGCCCGCCGGCCGGCGGCGTCGTCTTCTTTGCGGTCATCCGCTTTCGGGAGAGGACGGCGGCGTTCATGGGCGCGGAGCGTAGGCGGCGGGCGGGGCGGGTGTCAAGGCCGCGGCGGTCCGGTTTGACCCCCTCCTCACCGCCTTCGATAATCGCCGTCCGCGCCGCGCCCGCGGCCGGCTCCAAGACAGACATGACGACGTCCCTTCCCACCGAACGCCTCGAGGACCTCTACCGCACGATGCTGCTGAACCGGCTGCTCGAGGAGCGGCTCGTGAACCTCTATCGCCAGGGAAAGGTCGTCGGCGGGCTCTACCGCTCGCTCGGCCAGGAGGCGACGTCCGTCGCGACGGCCTTCGCCCTCGAGCCGGGCGACCTCCTTGCCCCGCTCATCCGGAACCTCGGCTCGGTCCTCGCGCGGGGGATCCCGGCCCGCGACGTCCTCACGCAGTACCTCGCCCGGGCGACATCGCCCTCCCGGGGCAAGGACGCGAACCTGCACTTTTCCGTGCCGGAGAAGGGCGTCTACTCCCCCATCGCAATGCTCGGGACGCTCGTCCCCGTCGTCTCGGGAATGCTTCTCGCCGAGCGGATGAAGGGAAACTCCGTCGTCGGGATGACGTACCTCGGCGACGGCGGCACGTCCGTCGGCGCGTTCCACGAGGGGATCAACTTCGCGGCGGTCCAGAAGCTCCCGCTCGTCCTCGTGATCGAGTTCAACGGCTGGGCGTACTCGACGCCGTTCGAGAAGCAAAGCGCCGTGAGGACGCTCGCGGACAAGGCGATCGGCTACGGCATCCGCGGCGAGGTCGTGGACGGCAACGACGCGCTCGCGGTCTACGAGGTCGCGCGCGCCGCCGTCGACCGCGCCCGCGCCGGCGGCGGGCCGACGCTCCTCGAGTGCAAGACGTACCGCATGAAGGGCCACGCCGAGCACGACGCGCAGGCGTACGTCGACCCGAAGGAGCTCGAGGAGTGGCGGCGGCAGGACCCGCTCGCCCGCCTCGCAAAGGTGCTCACGGAGTCGGGCGTCCTGACGCCGGCCGGCCTTCGCGCCGCGCACGAGGAGATCGAGCGGCGGCTCGACGCGGACGTCGCGTTCGCCGAAGCTTCGCCGTTTCCGGATCCCTCGCTCGCGTTCCGCGGCGTGTACGCGGACGACGGGATCGCCGAGCGCGCCCGCAGGGGCATCTTCACGGGAGGCCTGTGATGGCCGACCCGCGCGTCGCAAGAGGCGGCGTCACGTTCACGCTCACGGGCGGCGAGGGACCCGGCGTCGAGACGACGTACCTCGACGCCGTCCGGCAGGCGCTCTTCGAGGAGATGGAGCGCGACGAGCGCGTCTTCGTCCTCGGCGAGGACGTCGGCGCCTACGGGGGCGCCTTCAAGGCGACCGAGGGTCTCCTCGAGCGCTTCGGGCCCGCGCGCGTCCTCGACACGCCGCTCGCCGAGGAAGCGATCGTCGGCGCCGCGATCGGCGCGGCCATGCGCGGCCTCAGGCCCGTCGCCGAGATGCAGTTCATCGACTTCATCTCGCGCGCGTTCGACCTCCTGACGAACTTCGCCGCGAAGAACCGGTACCGGACGGGCATCGGCGTTCCGATGGTCGTGCGCGGCCCCTCCGGTGCGGGCGTCCACGGCGGCCCGTACCACTCGCAGTCGCCCGAGATGTACTTCGTGAAGACGCCGGGGCTGAAGGTCGTCGCGCCGGCGACGGCGGCCGACGCAAGGTCGCTCCTCAAGGCGTCGATTCGCGACGACGATCCCGTCATCTTCCTCGAGCACAAGTTCCTCTACCGGCGCGTCCGGGACCGCCTGATCCCCGGCGAGGACGCGGGCACGCTCGGGCAGGCCGCCGTCCGCCGGACGGGGGCCGGCCTCACGATCGTCACGTACGGCGCGATGCTCTGGACCGCGCTCGAGGCCGCCCCGGCCCTCGAGGTGGACGGCATCTCGCCCGAGATCCTCGACCTGCGCACCCTGATGCCGTGGGACGAAGACACGGTCCTGACGTCCGTCAAGAAGACCGGCAAGTGCCTGATCCTTCATGAAGACACGCGCACGGCGGGTCTTGGGGCCGAGATCGCCGCGACCGTGAGCGAGAAGGCGTTCGAGTGGCTGGACGGCCCGATCCTGCGCGTCACGGCGCCGGACACCCCTGTGCCGTACTCTCCTCCCCTGGAGGAGGCGTTCCTCCCCAACGCCAAGACGCTGCTGGCCGCCGCGCGGCAGCTGGCCCGCTACTGACTCGAGGAGACGAACATGCCGACGAACGTGATCATGCCGCAGATGGGCGAGTCGATCGCCGAGGGAACGCTCACGAAGTGGCTCAAGAAGCCCGGCGACCCCGTCAAGCGCGACGAGCCGCTCTTCGAGATCTCGACCGACAAGGTCGACGCCGAGATCCCGGCTCCCGCGTCCGGCACTCTCCTCGAGGTCCTCGTGCCCGAGGGCCAGACGGTCCCGATCAACACCGTCGTCGCGCGACTCGCGGAGGCCGGCGAGGCCGCGGCGCCCGCGCCGGCGCCCGCTGCACCGCCGGCTGCGCCGGCGGCGGAAGAAAGACCGAGAGAAGATTCTTCGAAGGTGGAGAGAACGGCCAGCCCCGCGGCGCCGCCAGCGCCGGCCGCGACGCCCGTTCCCGCGCCTTCTCAGAAATCTCCCTCCCCGTCCCCCTCTTATCCCCCGGCTCCGGTCACTCCCCCCCAACCCGGCGAGTCGAGGGAGGAGCTTCTCAGGCGGCGCTCGTCGCCCGTCGTCCGGGCGATTGCCGAGGAAAAGGGCGTCGACATCTCGCAGATCCCCGGCACCGGCATCTCCGGCCGCGTGACGAAGCAGGACATCGAGGCGTTCCTGGCGGGCGCGCCGCCTCCAGCGGCGCCCGGGAGAGAGGATTCTTCGAAGGGTGTGCAGCCGGCAGCCGCCGCGGCACCGACCCCGCCGGCGGCGACGGCGGCTCCCGCGCCTTCTCAGAAATCCGAATCTCCGGCTCCTTCCCCGGCTCCTCTCGCCGCCCGCCCGGTCGAGGCGCCGCTCGCGGCGCGCCCCGCCTCGACGCTCGCTTTCCCCGGCGGCAGCGTGAAGATCGAGCCCATGTCCGCGATGCGCAAGAAGATCGCGCAGCGGATGGTGGAATCCAAGCAGACGTCCGCCCACGTCACGACGGTCTTCGAGGTCGACTACTCGAACGTCGCGAAGATCCGGAACCGCGCGAAGGCACGGTTCGAGGAGCAGTACGGCACGAAGCTGACCTACCTGCCGTTCGTCCTCAGGGCGGCGATCACGGCGCTCAAGGCGCGCCCGCTCGTGAACGCGTCGATCGTCGGCGACGACGTCGTCTTCCACAAGGACGTGAACCTCGGAATCGCGGTCGCGCTGGACTGGGGTCTCATCGTCCCGGTCATCCGGCGAGCCGACGACCTCTCGCTCGTGGGACTCGCCCGCGCTGCGAACGACCTCGCGTCGCGCGCGCGTTCCAAGAAGCTCCTGCCCGACGAGGTCGCCGGGGGGACGTTCACGGTCACGAACCACGGCTCGTTCGGGTCGCTCTTCGCGACGCCCGTCATCAACCAGCCGCAGGTCGGGATCATGGGCGTCGGCGCGATCGAGAAGCGCGCGAAGGTCGTCGAGATGCCGGACGGCTCCGATTCACTCGCGATCAAGACGATGGGCTACGTCGCGCTCACGTTCGACCACCGGCTCATCGACGGCTCGGAGGGCGACGCGTTCGTGAACGTCGTGAAGACGACGCTCGAAGAGGGAACCTGGCCCGAGCTCGACTGACGATGCGCCGGACCGAGGTCGTCTCGCTGCTTCCCGAAGGCCGCGTCTCGTGGGACGCGGCCTTCGCGCTCCAGAAGAAGGCCGCCGAGCGCGTGAAGGCAGGCGGGGCCGAGACGCTCTTCCTCCTCGAGCACGAGGACGTCATCACCGTCGGCCGCAACGCCGGACTCGGCGAGCTGCTCGTGTCGGAGGACTTCCTCCTCCAGCGCGGCGTCGCGCTGCGCGTCGCCGACCGCGGAGGCAAGCTCACGTATCACGGCCCGGGGCAGCTCGTCGCCTACCCCGTGCTGGACCTTTCCCCCGACCGGCGCGACGTGAAGCGCTACGTGCGCGACCTCGAGGAAGTCCTGATCCGGACGGCCGCCGACTTCGGCGCTGCGGCGACGCGCAGCTCCGTGCCGGAGCGCTGGGCCTCGATCTGGGCCGGCAACGACAAGCTCGCGGCCATCGGCGTCCACCTGTCGCACTGGGTCACGACGCACGGGGTCGCTCTCAACGTCACGACGGACCTCTCGCGCTTCTCGCTGATCGTGCCATGCGGAATCGCGGACGGCGGCGTCACGTCGATCGTCCGCCTCGTCCCCGACCGGCCGGCTCCCCCGCTCGAGGCCGTCGCGGCGCGTTTCGTCGCGCACTTCGCAGACGTCTTCGAGCGGGAGGCGGTTCCCGGCGCGCCGGCCTAGCGGGGCCAGAGCCAGCCGAAGAAACCGGCCGTCACGAGGCCGTAGACGAGGCCGTCGAAGACGTTCCGGAGCGTCGTGCCCCAGGACCTCTTGTACCAGATCGAGGCCTGCAGGTGCGCGAGCGAGTAACCGTAGAACGCCGTCGCGCCCGCGAAGCGGAAGACCTTCAGGTAGTGCGCGCCGGGGGCTAGGGCGCGGCCCGAGATGTACGCCGCCGTGACGCTGATCAGAACCGCGTACAGGAACCAGAGCCCGAGCTGAGCTCCCATGCCCGTGTAGGGACCGAAGACCGTCATCATGGCGCGGGGCCCGGCCTTGAACTTCTCCTGGAAGGCCGGGTCCTTGAAGGCCGCGTGGCTCGCCGGGCACGGGACCATGTAGTCGCCGGGCGGGATGTCGAGCTTGCGAACGGCGGCCATGAACTCGTCCTCGGCCGGCAGCCTCCGGTAGTCCGCGGAGTGGTAGCCGAGGAACATGTGGATGATCGAGCTCACGATGAAGACGGCGACGGCCGAAAGCAGGATGGGCAGCCAGAGCGACGCGATGGGCACCATCGGGGCCTCCTTCTTCCTGAGATGAAGTCTCGGGACATCCTATCGCGGACCGTTACACTTCGCCCGTGAGCGCGGACTCCCGACCGGTTTACGGCGTCACCCCCCGGCCTGCGTGGCTGAAGGTGCGCGTTCCGGCCGGCGGGTCGGAGCCGGAGATCGCCCGCCTCGTCGCGGACAAGAGCCTGAACACGGTCTGCCAGGAAGCGCGCTGCCCGAACCTCGCCGAGTGCTGGGGCGTCGAGCGGACGGCGACGTTCATGCTCATGGGGGACGTCTGCACGCGCCATTGCGGTTTCTGCGCGGTGACGCAGGGCCTCGGGAAGCTCCTCGATCCGGAGGAGCCGCGGCACGTCGCCGAGGCGGTGCAGACGCTCGGCGTCGCGCACGCGGTCGTGACGTCCGTCAACCGCGACGAGCTGCCCGACGGCGGCGCCGCCCACTTCGCGGCCACGATCCGCGCGATCCGCGCGCTCGCCCCCGGCGTCACCATCGAGGTCCTGATCCCCGACTTCCTCGGGAGCGCGGCCGCGCTCGACGCCGTCCTCGACGAGCGGCCCGAGGTCCTGAACCACAACATCGAGACCGTCGCGCGCCTGTACCGCCGCGTCCGGCCCGACGCGATCTACGCGCGGTCGCTCGAGCTGCTCGCCCGCGCCGCCCGGCGGAGGAACGAGGAGAAGATTTCTTTGAAGGTGAAGAGCGGGGTCATGGTGGGGCTCGGCGAGACGCGCGGGGAGCTGCGGGAAGCGTTAAGGGATCTGCGGGCAGCCGGCGTCGACGTCGTGACCGTGGGCCAGTACCTCCAGCCGCACGCGAAGCGCCTCCCAATCGAGCGGTACTACACGCCGGAGGAGTTCGAGGAGATCCGAAGGGAGGGAGAGGACCTGGGGTTCGCGGTGGTCGAATCAGGGCCGCTGGTCAGATCCAGCTACCACGCGCGGAGAGCCCTGGCGTCGCGCTCTCCCTCTTCGACCTTCTGAGAAATCTCCCTCTTCGGTTTCCCTATTCCCCGTCGTTCCCGATCGCCTCGACCGGGCAGGAGTCCATCGCTTCCTGACACTGGGCCTCTTCCTCGGGCGTCGCGGCCTGCTTGACGACGTACGAGTAACCCTTCTCTTCCTGCCGCGAGAAGTTGTTCGGAGCGGTCACGCGGCACACGTCGCAGTCGATGCACTGGGTGTCCACGTAGAACTTGCCGGGAGCGTTGTCCGCGTAGCGGTCGTCCTTGTTCGCCATCGGCGCGAAAGATAGCACGCTCCCCGTGCGCGGCGGGCCGATCCGGATGCATCATCCGCGTCGATGCGCTCGCGCCGCCTCGTCCGGCTCTTCCCGCTTCCGAACGTCGTCCTTCTGCCCGAGACGACTCTCCCTCTCCACGTCTTCGAGCCCCGCTACCGGAGGATGCTCGCGGACGCGCTCGAGTCGGACCGGCTGATCGGAATGCAGCTCCTCAAGCCCGGCGATCCCGGGGACGGGGCGCAGCCGGCCGTCTATCCCATCGGCTGCGCGGGAGAGGTCGTCGACGAGGTGCCGCTCGAGGACGGCCGCTCGAACATCCTCCTGCGCGGCGCGTTTCGATACCGGATCGACGCCGAGCCGCCCACCGACACGCCCTACCGAGTCGCCGAGGTCACGCCGATCGACGTCGCTCCCCTGCCGCCGGCCGACGGCGCCGGCCGGACGCCGCGGGACCTCAGGCGGAGCCTCGCGGACGTTCTGCGGCGCCTCGCGGACGGGATGGGCCGTCCGGAGGCCCGCGAGCTTCCCTCCGGCCTCTCGGACGAGGGCCTCGTCAACGAGGCGATCGGCCGCCTCGGGCTCGACCCGGAAGAGGCCTACCGCCTGCTCGCGATGGACCTGCTCGTCGAGCGCTATGCGTGGATGCTCGCCCACATCGAGGGCGTCCAGCGCCGGCTGGATTTTCTCTCCCCGTTCCGGCGCCGGGACGGGGACGCCCGGTGGAACTGAGGGGGGATCAGGCCTTCGACGCCGGCATCGCCCGGTCGTGGGCCCAGCTCTTGATCGCCTTGATCTGCTCGTCCATGGTCCTCGAGAGCGGGACCGTGTCCGTGATCATCTTCGAGAGGTCGTCCTCGGTGAGCTTGCGGCCCTGGTTGTAGGCCTCGACCGCGGCGGCCTGGACGGCGGCCTCGATCTCGGAGCCGACGAACCCCTTCGTCGCCTTCGCGAGAAACACGACGTCGAAGAGGCTCGCGTCCGCGCCGACCTTCTTCACGTGCACGTTGAAGATCTGCTTGCGCTCGCTCTCGTTCGGAAGGTCGACGAAGAAGACCTGGTCGAAGCGGCCCTTGCGGATGACCTCGGCGGGCAGGAGGTGGATGCGGTTCGCGGTCGCCGCGACGAAGACGAGCCCCTGCTTTTCCTGCATCCACGTGAGGAACGTCGAGAAAATGCGCCCGAGCGAGGCGTCGCCCTGCCCGGCCTCCCGTCCGCCCGTGATCGCCATCTCGATCTCGTCGATCCAGAGGAGGGCGGGCGACAACGATTCCACCGTGCGCAGGGCGCGCTCGAACGTCTGCTCCGGGTTGTCGGTCCCGAAGACGAGGTTCATGTCGAGGCGGAAGAGCGGGAGGTTCCACAGGGCGGAGATCGCCTTGACCGAGAGCGACTTGCCGCAGCCCGACATCCCCATCATGAGGATGCCCTTCGGGACCGGCATCCCGGCGTCGAGCGCCTCTTTCGTGAAGAGGTTCTTGCGCTTGACGAGCCACTCCTTGAGGTTCTCGAGGCCGCCGATGTCCGCGAGCGAGAAGCGCGGCGGGACGAACTCGAGGACGCCGTCCTTCCGAGTCGCCTGCTCCTTCTCGGCGAGAACCTCGAAGTACGTCGCGTCGTCGAAGACGGGTTTCCGCGAGAACACCTTCGAGACGACGTGCTCGGTCTCGTCGGACGTCATGCCCTTGAGGGCCATCGCGAGCTTCTTCGTGTCCGCCTCGGAGAGGCCTTTCTCGCCGAAGAACCTCTTTCCGAGATGGCCGAGGAGGACGAGGATCTCGTTCTCATCGGGAAGGTCGTAGTCGAGGACGTAGATCTCCTTGCGGAGGTCGTCGGGGACGACGAGCCGCGGCGACACGAGGACGATGAACCGTCCGCGCCCCTTGAGCGCCCGGTAGGCGTCCCGGAGCCGCCTCACGACCTCCGGCCGCGCGAGGTGAACGGTGAGGTCCTTCATGAGGAAGAACCCCGGCGCCTGGTCGGCGAGGATCGCGTCCAGGGCCTTGATCGGGTCGTCGGTTCCGGGCCGGCGCTCGGAACCGGTCGTGAGTCCGTCGACGCAGGTCCAGACGGAGAACGGAACGGGCGTCTCGTAAAACTTCTGGGCGAGGGCCTGGACGGCGCGCTCGAGGCGCCCCTCCTCCCACGTCACGACGTAGAGGAGCGGATAGCCCCCAAGGAGAGCCCGTCTCAACCGCTCCGGGCCCCGAACCGGTGCTTCGGCCATCCCGCCGAATTTAGCAGGCTTCGATACACTACGCCGCGTGAATCCAGAACACCTCGACCTCCTCCAGAAACCGGACTGGAACGACTGGCGCGCGGGCCGGCCGTCCTTCACTCCTGACTTCACGGACATGCGCGTCCACGGCCTCGACCTCACCGGGAAGAACCTCTCGGGCGCCGACCTCTCGCGATCCAGACTGGAAGGCTGCAACCTCGAGGGCGCGAACCTCTCGCGCGCGCACGTCACGGGCCTCACGCTCAACGGCTCCAACCTGAGCCGCGCCGACTTGTCCGACTGCGACCTCGATTACCTCCTCCTCGACCGCGTCTCCTTCGTCGGGTCGATCTTCCGGAACTCGACGCTCCGAAGCGCGACGGTGAGGGAGAGCGACCTCAAGGCCGCGGACCTGACGGGCGCGAAGCTCGACGGCACCGACTTCACGGCGACCGACTTTTCCTACGCGCGGCTCCTCTACGCGAACTTCCGCGGCGCGACGATCGAGCGCTGCGTCTTCGAGGGCTGCGACCTCCTGCAGGCGATCTTCGACGGCGTCGTGTACAAGGGCGGGAGGTTCGACAAGGCCAACCTCACGATGGCCTTCTTCCGCGACGCGAAGCTCACGGGGACCTCCTTCAAGGGGGCGAAGCTCCAGCGGGCCGTCTTCCGGGGCTCCGACCTCTCGAAGGCCGACTTCACGGGCGCGGACGTCTCCGAGGCCGATTTCGAACGCTCGGTCGTCCAGGGCGCGAACTTCACGGACGCCGTCCTCAGGAAGACGAGCGCCCACCGCGCGGACCTCCGGAACGCCGTGTTCGCGAACGCGCAGCTCGAGGAGACCGACCTCGAAGGCGCCGCCCTCGACAAGATGGACCTGCGGACACCCCGGCTGAAGCTCGTGAATTTCACGGGGGCCCGCCTCATGGAGGCCGCGGGGCCGCGCGCGAACCTCCGGGGCTCCAACTTCACGGAGGCGGACCTCTCGGGCGCCGACCTCCAGGAGGCGAACCTCGAGGGCTGCTTCATGCCGAAGGCGAAGGTCGCCCGCGCGAACCTCCGCAAGGCGAACCTCAAGCGCGCGCGCCTCTCGGAGGCGAACGCCGTCGGCGCGAACCTCTCCGGGGCGAACCTCTTCGGCGTCGAGGCCGAAAACGCGGATTTCTCCGCGAGCGACCTCCGGTTCGCCCAGCTCGTCGGCGCCAAGCTCGACGGCGCCCAGTTCAAGCAGGCGAACATCGGGGGGGCCGATTTCACCGAGGCGCGTCTCGGCGGCTCGTCGTTCGTCGGCGCCTTCGGCGAGAACACGAAGTTCACGGGCCAGTTCCACCTCAAGCTCGTCCTCGCGGCCAGCTCTCTCCTGGGCTCGGCGAAGAAAAAGAGCGAGGAGCTCGAGAAGGCCAAGGAGATCGAGCGCATGCAGCGCCTCGCGTCTCTCGAGAAGGCCGCGGACGAGCGCGCACGTTCGCTCGGCTTCCGGCGCGACGAGACCGCGGACGCCGCGAAGACCTCCTCGGTGACGATGCGCACGAAGACCGTGAAGCCGACGAAAAAGTGACGAGAAGGGCCTGACGCCTACCGCTTCGGCGCGGCCTTCACGAGGCCGCCGGGTGCCGGCGTCGGCTCGGGCTTCGGCGCCGCCTTCGCCTTCGGGTCCGCCGCCTTGCCGTCCGCCTCGCTTCGAAGGGCGGCGGCCTCCCGCCGGATCTCCTCGAGGACGGCCTTCTCGACGAGGAGCCTCTCGGGACGCCCCGTGACCTGCACGGCGACGAGCCCGGGCGCGGACCCCGCCGGCGCCGCGTAGAAGGTCGCGGTCCTCGCGGTCCCTTCGGCCTCTCCCGCGACGTCGACGGTCGCGAGCGGCTTCTCGGACGCCGCCTTCCCCGCCTTTGCCGGGACGAAACCCCGGCCCTCGGCGCGGCCGAGCACGGCCGCGAGCCCCTCTGCGTGCAGCGCCGTGACGGGGCGGCCCGCGGAGCGCCACTGTCCGTCGACCTTGTCGGCCCCGGCGCGGAGGTCGTCCGCGGAGAACGAAACCCGGCGGAGCGTGAAGGTGTCCACGGGCGCGACACGGCTCTCGCGGTAGGCCGAGAGCTCCTTGTCGAGGTCCTCGCGGACGCGGTCGTCGATCACGACGACGAGCGCGCCCGACTTCGCGTACATCCGGCCGCCCGTGCCCTCGGCCTTCGCGGCGCCGAACCCGATCGTCGCGACCTTCTCGGCCCCCTTCTCGAGGACGACCGTCGCGACGGGCGGCGCGAGGCCGACGCGGGCGAGGTCCGCGTCCGGGAGCGTCGGGAACTCGAAGATCCTCACTCCCGAGAGGTCCCCGAGGAAACGGTCGACGAAGGACTCGGATGCGAGGTCCGAGACCGGCTTCTCGAGGCGCCAGGCCCCCGGAAATCCGCCCGGCCCCGCCGCCGGCCGCGAGACGACGACCGTGTTCGGGCCGCGCGTCACGCTGACGCGCGTGATTTCCGAGACGGGCACGTCGAAGAGCTGCTTGCTGCGGTACTCGTCCACCGGCTTCGTGAGGGCCGCGAGCGGCGCGAATTTCACGGCGCCGAAGAGCGGCCCGGCGGCGGCGGCGACGGCGTCCGTGCCGGGAATCGCGGCGCCGAACGAGATGACCTTCGTCGACTTGTCGAGGAACGCGACCGTGACCTTCGCCTTCGGGGCGTCGAGGCCGAACTCCTTCGGGTCGAATCCCGTGCGCGTGTCCCCGACGACCTCGAGGCGGCCGAGGTCCGAGACGAGGGCGTCGGCCGCGAAGCCGTCGGCCGGGGAGGCGGGCGCGTTCGTCACGGTCCAGCGGCTCTTCTCCTTGTGCACGAGCTCGACCTTCGGGAGGTCGGGCCGCTCGAGCGTGAGCGAGGCAACGTCGTCGGCCTTGATGTCCGCGAGCCGCTTCGCCGCCTTCGCGCGCTCGTCCGACGTCGGCTGCTTGCGCTCGAAGAAGACGACGAACGCGAGGAGCGCGAGGAAGACGGCGGTCAGGACGAGGAGCTTCTTCGTCGACATCGGACTAGCGGCGCCTCCTCACCCAGATCGCGAGGCCCATCGCGACCGCGGCGACGGGCAGGAGGAGAAGGACCACGAACGCGACGAACCCGATGTCGTTCCGCGACAGCGTCACGGCGACCTGGTCGGCGTTCTTGGGCGGGATCGCGACGAGCGCTTCACGCTCGAGCGCCCAGTTCGCGGCGGCGGAGAGGAGGAGCCGGTTCGCGGCGTTCGCGATCCCGGCGTTCGACGCCCAGTCGGAGTCCGCGAACACGACGACGCGGGAGCGCTTCTTCGGCGCGGCCTTCTCGTCCGGCTTCTCCGCCGCCTTGTCCGGCGCGGCCGACTCCGCGGCCGCCGCGAGGCAGACGGGGCCCTTGACGTCTTTGTCGTCCTTCGAGGGATGGCCCGTCTTCTCGAGCTCCCTGATGTTCGTCTCGCCCCAGCCGTCCGCCGACGTCTCGACGAGCGGCGTCGCGGTCCAGCCCGGCGCGGGCGTCGGGAGGAGGCTCACGGAGCGCGCGAGCGGAAACACGACCGCCGAGCCCGCCAGAAGCCGGGTCACGGGGTGGGGACGAAACGACTTCGCGAAGACGGTCTCGGGCCCCATGAGCGGGAGCGCGTTCTTCGGGTCGAGGACGACGTCGCTGTCGAGAACGAGGCCCATCGACCCGAGGAGCGGGTTCAGCCCGAAGTCGGAGAGAACGGGGCTTCCGGGCGTCAGCTCGACGTCGAGGAAGAAGAGCGCGCTGCCGCCCGCGTCGACGTAGCGCTTGAGCGCGGCGCGCTCGGGCTCCGTGAACGAGGTGCGCGGGCCCGCGACGATGACGAGGTCCGTCCCGGCCGGGACGTCCGCCGCGCCGAGGGACGCCCACGCCTCGACCGAGCAGTTGTCGTTCCTCAGCGAGTCGGCGACGTCGGAGTAGCTGTCCCGCGCGCCCTGGGCGTCGAACGCCCGCTCGCCGTGGCCCGTCGTGAAGACGACCTTCGGACTCTTCTGCTGGGTGACGGCGAGGATCGCGGACGTGAACTGCTGCTCGCCCTTGAACCCCTTGAGGGTGGGCTCGCCGCCCATGCGGGCGCGCGAGTAGTCCATCTCGGCGAGCTGGTCCGCGGTCACGTACTTCTTCTTGTCGCCGGACCGGAAAACGACCGTGCTGCTCTTGACGCCGAACTCGTCGACGAGCTGCTTGGCGCGCGCGAGGTTGCGCGTCGGGTCGAGGGTCTCGACCGTGAGCATCGGGGAGGCGGCCTTGTAGCGTTTCAGGAGCTCGTCCACTTCCGGGTAGAGCGGCGTCCCGGGCGTCATGAAGACCGTCACCTGGACCGGGGTCCTGAGGTCCTTGAGGACGTTGCGCGTCTTCTCCGAGAGGGAGTAGAGCCCGCTTCCCGTCCAGTCGAACCGCGCGTAGCGGCGCGAGCCGATGTAGTTCACGAGCACGAGGATCCCGAGCCCGAGGACGACGGAGAGCGCGAGGGTCGCGCGGAAGGCGTTGCGGGAGGGGGTCGTCGCGGTTGCCATCTCAGCGCCCCTTGTTCGCCTCGAGGGCGCGCGTCGACAGGAAAAGGAAGAAGACGACCGTGGACGCGACGTAGAGGATCCGCCGCGTGTCGACGATGCCGCGGGCGAAATCGTCCATGTGCTCGAGGAGGTTCAGGTACGAAACGGCGTCGCGGAGCCCCGGGTCCGTCACGAAGTCGCGGAAGACGCCGACGAGGAAGACGCCGAGGATGAAGACGAATCCGACGATCGCCGCGACGATCTGGTTCTTCGTGAGGGCCGAGGCGAACGTTCCCGCGGAGATGAACAGCGCCCCGACGAGCGCGATCCCGAGGTATCCCGCCGCGATCGGACCCCAGTCCAGGGTCCCGAATCGGGACAGGAGAACCGGGTAGAGGACGGTCGGGAGCCAGAGGAAGAGGAAGAAGCACCAGCCCGCCGCGAACTTCCCGGCCACGACGGTCGCCTCGGAGACCGGCGCCGTCAGGAGCGCCTCGATCGAGCCCGTCTTCCGCTCCTCCGAGAGGAGGCGCATCGCGATCACGGACGAGATGAGCATCATGAAGATCCAGTAGAAGACGCTCGTGAAGAAGAGCGACATGAGCGCCGTCCGCGGCGTCTCCGGCTGGTTCAGCGCGAGGACGATCAGGTAGAACGTGTAGCCCTGGATGAGGAGGAACGCGGTCAGGACGACGTACGCGAGCGGCGAGACGAAGTAGGAGAAGAACTCGCGCTTGACGATCGCGCGGAAGGCCTTGAGCGCGCTCACTGCGGGACCTCCCCGGACGGCACGGGCGCCGGAGGTTCCGCCTCCACGCCCGGAAGCGTGTCGGCCTCGGCCGCCGCGTCGCGCGAGACGAGTCGCACGAAGACGTCCTCGAGGGTCGCCTGGCGGGGCGTCAGCTCGAGGAGCGTCCAGCCCCGCGCGAGGACCTCCCGGAATACCGGCTCGCGCAGGTCCGAGCCCTCCGCGCCCGCGAGCGAGACGCGCGTCTCGCCGCCGGCGCCGATCCGGGCCGCGCGCACGACGCCCGGGATCTGGCGGAGAACGGCGTCCGCCTCCGGGACCTCGCCCTTGAGAACGACCGTGACGGCCGGCGCCTGCGACATCTCGTGCCGGAGCGTCCCCGGCGTGCCGGAGGCCACGATCCGGCCCCGGTCGATGATGAGGATGCGGTCGCAGAGGACCTCGACCTCCGGGAGGATGTGGGTCGAGAGGAGGATCGTGTGGTCTTTCCTCAGGTCGCGGATCAGGTCGCGCACCTTGACGATCTGTCTCGGGTCGAGGCCGACCGTCGGCTCGTCGAGGACGAGCACCTTCGGCTTGTGGACGAGCGCGCCCGCGAGTCCGACGCGCTGCCGGTAGCCCTTCGAGAGGTTCCCGATGGGCGTCGACGCGACGTCGTCCACGAAACACTTCTGGATCGCCTCGTCGACGCGCGCCTTCTTCTCCGAGGACGGCACGCCGCAGAGCTCGGCGCGGAAGGCGACGTATTCCCGGACCCGCATCTCCGGGTAGAGGGCGAGCGTCTCCGGCAGGTAGCCGAGCTCGCGCTTTGCGACGAGGGGCTTCTCGGTGACGTCGACGTCCGCGAGGAGCACGCGCCCCGCCGTGGGAGGCAGGAACCCCGTGATCATCCGCATCGTCGTCGTCTTCCCGGCGCCGTTCGGGCCGAGGAATCCGAGGATCTCTCCTGTTTCGACCCGGAAGCTGACGTCCTCGACCGCGGGTGTCCCGTAAAACGACTTCGAGAGTCCCTGAACCTCGAGCATTTCTTTGTTCGTCCTCCGTGAAGGGCCCGGACCGGCGGGGGGACCCGCCCCGGGGCGCCGGAAGCGTCCCGGAATATAGCAGCCCGTGAGAGAGTCGGGCCGGTGCGAAAGTCCGCCCGCCGGCCGCTCGCGCTCGCCGGAGCGCTTCTCTCGATTCTGATCTGGTCCGTGAACTACCCGGCGATGAAGGTGGCGTTCCGCGAGATGTCTCCGCTCGCGTTCACGTGGTGGCGTTTCGCCCTCGCGACGACCGTCCTCGTCGCCGAGGCGCGCTTGCGCCGCGAGCCGATCCTCCCGCCGCCCGAAGGCCGGCGCCTTGCGCTCGTCCTGGCGCTCTCCGGCGTCGGCGTCTATCAGTGGCTCTACGCGCTGGGCCTCGCGGCGACGACGAGCTTCTCCGCCGCCGTCCTGAACTCGGTGTCGCCCCTCGTCGCGATGCTTCTCGTCGCGATTCTCGGCTGGGAGCGCCCGAGCTTCTTCACCGCCTTCGGGTCCCTCGTCGCGTGGTCGGGCGTCGCGCTCTTCGTGGGCGCCGCGCGCGGCAGCGGGCTCGGAAGCCTGCCGGGCAACCTCATGTGTCTCGGCGCGGCCGCGTGCTGGGGGACCTTCAACGTCGCGTCGTCGCGGCTCGCGGGGCGCATGTCGCCGATGACCGCCCAGGCGTTCACGTTCGCGGGCGGCGGCGCGCTCGTCCTCGTCTACGCGTTTCCGGCGATGCTGCGCCAGGACTACCGCGCGGTCGGGGCCGGCACGTGGGTCATCCTCGTCCTCTCGTCGATCCTCCCGCTCGTGCTCGCGTTCCGGCTGTGGCCCGAGGCCATCCGGACGCTCGGCGTCGCGCAGGCAACGAGCCTCGGTTTTCTCACGCCGGTCGTCGCCGGCGTCGCGTCCGCGCTCTGGACGGGCGAGCGCTTCGACGCCGGCAAGCTCCTCGCGGCGGGCGTCGTCCTCGCGGGCCTCGCGCTCACGCGCGTTCGGCGCGGGACCGTCCCCCCGCGGGCGGCGAGGGCTTAGGATCGGCGCTCGGGAGGCGAGATGTCCGAGCCCGTCGCCAAGGTCGTCGATCTCACAGATGCCGGTCTCACGAGCCTGCGAGGCGTTTCCCGCGAGGAGGCGAAATCGCGCGTGGCCCGCGGCGACGCGGAAGGCGTCGCGGCCCTCGACGGCTCGTACGCTCTCGTCGGCGTGGACGGGATCACCGTGCGCCTCGCTCGCTCGATGGACCGGCCGCTCCGCTACTTCCTCGCCAAGGAAGCCGCCGGCCCGGTCCTCGTCGTCGCGGACCGGATCGACGTCATCCGGCGCTGGCTCTCGGAGAACGGCCACGCGGACCAGTTCCACCCGAGCTACACGCGCATGGTCCCGGCGCACCACCTCACGACCGTGAAGCTCGTCGGGTGCCCCGACCCCGAGCCGTCCTACGTGCGGACGTTCACGCCCCGGCGCAACGCGCTGCCCTCCGACCTCGACGCGATCGGCCGCCTGTACGTCTCCGCCCTCGCCGACGAGATCGCGGGCTGGCTCGAGAGCGTCCCCGCGAGCGAGCCTCTGGGAGTCTGCTTCTCGGGCGGGATCGACAGCGGCGCCGTCTTCCTCGTGACGCACCACGTGCTGCGGAAGCTCGGGATGAGCCCGTCGCGCCTCAAGGCGTTCACGCTGACGCTCGGCGAGGGGCCGGACCTCACGCAGGCGCGCGCGTTTCTCGACGCGCTCGACATGGGCTTCTTTCTCGAGCCGGTCGAAGCGGACCCGGCGTCGCTCGACCCCTTCGAGGCCGTCCGCGTGATCGAGGACTACAAGCCGCTCGACGTCGAGTCGGCCACGATGGCGATCGCCCTGCTGCGCGGCCTCCGCGCGCGCTACCCGGGGTGGAAGCTCCTCCTCGACGGCGACGGCGGGGACGAGAACCTCAAGGACTACCCGATCGAGGAGAACCCCGAGCTCACGATCCGGAGCGTCGTGAACAACCTCATGCTCTACCAGGAGGGCTGGGGCGTCGGGTCGCTCAAGCACTCGCAGACGTACACGGGCGGGCAGAGCCGCTCGTACGCCCGCACGTACGCGCCGCTCCGGACGTTCGGCTTCACGGGCTTCAGCCCGTTCACCCGCCCGCGCGTCGTCGCCGTCGCCGAGGGGATCCCGTTCGCGGACCTCACGCGGGGCAGCGTCGAAAAGCTCTATGCGCTGAAGGGCGAGATCGTCGCCCGCGGCGTCGAGGCCGTCACGGGCGCCACGATGCCCGTCTTTCCGAAGCGCCGCTTCCAGCACGGCGCCGGCGGCGCGGCCGTCGC
>Ga0335070_10003045_pt1 | contig 19493 bp, 17 predicted proteins | sample Lox_Sample_13_FD_206722 | JGI IMG/M metagenome (GOLD analysis project Ga0335070, IMG submission 206722) | Soil microbial communities from Loxahatchee National Wildlife Refuge, Florida, United States - Lox_Sample_1.3 | ecosystem: Environmental > Terrestrial > Soil > Wetlands | place: USA... | reverse complement strand
CATGGGCAGGTTCCTGGGCTCGACTCCGGCGGGAAGCGTCAGGTAACCGAAGATCTCCATGCCGTCGCGGGCCTTGAAGGAGATGGGTCTCATGGAAGCGAGCTTGTAACCTTCCAGCTTGGGACGGTCGCTGAAGATGACGTTCGCCTTCTTCGCCTTGCGGTCGTACACGTAGAAATACACCGGCGAGTTGTCGGCGGAGTAGGCGACGACCCAGTGCTGGTCGGCAAGATCGCGGCTGACCACCCGGAGATCGGCGTCGCGGACCTTCTTGATGGCCTCGAAGTCGGTCTTTACCGCCGGGTCGAGCACCTGCCACTCGGAACGGGCACGGATGAACTCGACCGCTTCCAGGGCATGGCTCTTGGGGTTCACCAGCAGTTGTCCGGCGTCGTACTGCGGGTCCTCGGCGACCACCTTCTGCTTGCCGCTGGCGACATCGACCTCCAGCACGCGGAGGGTGTTACCGCCGACGCTGGTCAGCACCCAAAGGCTCTTGTTGTCGGGAGAAAACGACGCGGCCCCGCCCAGGCTCTCATCCGGTCCCCACTTGATGAGCTCGCGCCAGGGTGACTTGACGGTGTCGCGCACCCGGATCACCCACCCGCCGTCGGGCAGGGTGACGTCGGCGGCGCGGACCTGGAGGTTGTTGTCCGCGGTCCAGCCGGAGACGTCGCCCGGGTTCTCGGTGTCGAGCTCCGCCTTGCCGCTCTTGAGATCCAGGCGATAGACATCGTGGAAGCGTTTGTCGCGCGAGTTGATGTGCACCAGGATGGTGTCGGGGAATTGCGGGAAATACTCCCCCAGCCGGGCCTGGATGCCTTCGAAGGGCGTCAGATCGCGGGTTTGCTTGGTGCTCAGGTCGGTCTGGTAGAGGTGCCAGTTCTCATCGCCGTCCTTGTCCTGGATGTACAGGACATGCTGGGAATCGAATTGCCATTGGAAGAAGCGGATGCCGCGCTTCTTGTCGGCGGTGATCAGCTGGTCGTCGGTCTTGCCGATGGTGCGTACCCAGACGTTGAGCACGCCCTTGTCGTCGGGAGCCAGGTACGCCAGGCGGGCGCCGTCCGGGGAGATGCGCGGGCTGGTGCGCTCGGGGTTGCCAAAGAGCAACTGGCGCGGGATCAGGGGAGTGGAAATGGGCTGGTCGGAAGCCCAGATCAGCGGTGAAAGCAGGAGAAGCAGCAGGGGCAGACAAAGGATGCGATTGGGTCGCATGGGACCTCCCTCAACAGGGTTGCCATTCTAAGCAGCGGCACGAGATACGTAAACTCCAGGCTCGCGGTTCGAAATGTCCGGCAGCGGTGGCAAGACCAGGGAACTGCGATGGGCGCTCGTTCGTATCCAACGCAATGAATCGCCGGTACTTCGGAAGAGGGGTAATTACCTGAGTAACTTTATTCCGAAGCGAAAAGCAGGGTAAAATCAAGAATTGTTGTGTTATGCGATTAAGCACTACATCTAAGTTCGCGCTGGTGGTTGCGCTGGCATTGCCGGCATGGTCGCAGTCCTTCCTGGCACCGGATGCCCCGTCGGTTCTTGTGAGCCGGTCGACGCCTGAGCTGTCGTTCTCGTCACAACCGCCACGGATGTCGCCTGAGCTGGCGCTGGAGACCTACGAACAACGCTCGGCGCAACAGGGCGAGATGCTGGCCGCCTACACTGCCAGCACCACCATCGCGGCCGAATTGCCCGACACCGCGCAGCGCGGGGAGTATGAGCTGACCCGCGAGTATGTCGCCCCGCGGACGCTGAAGTTCACCGCTCTCCGCTTCAGCGGCGACAAGTTCGTCAAGAGCAACGTCATCCTGCGCATGCTGCAGTCGGAAGTGACCCACGTCGAGAAGCAGGAAGGCGCGCAGACCGCCATCAATTCGGCGAATTACAAGTTCAACTACAAGGGCGTGCAGGAGATCGACGGGCGCGCGGTGCACGTGTACGCGGTCAAGCCGCGGCAGAAGCGTCCGGGGCTGTTCAAGGGCAGGATCTACGTGGATGTGGCCAGCGGCAGCCTGCGCCGGGCCGAAGGGAGGCTGGTGAAGAACCCCTCGTTCTTCATCAAGAGCGTCGAGTTCGTGCAGGACTACGCCGACTTCAATCACTTCACCTTCCCGGTGCACGCCCATTCGGTGGCCAAGACGCGGGTGGTCGGCCGGGCGGTGGTGGACGTCTATAACCGCGACTACGCGCCGTCGGTACAGACCGCGCAACTGGTCTCCGCCGTCTCTGGCGGTAACTAGGACTTGGTGATTTCCTGCAGCAGCCGGCGCTCGCGCCGGCTCTAATCTTCCTGTGAGCTCGATCCCGGAGATCCTGCGGGCCGTGCAGCATCGTCCGTGGCTGCTGCCGCGGCGCCCCTGGATCATGGTCCAGACCTGGCACGACCTGCTGTTCGCCCACTGGCGATTGGCGCCCCAGGTGCTCCGGCCATTGGTCCCCGAACAGCTGGAGCTCGATCTGTACGACGGGTCGGCGTGGGTGGCCGTCGCGCCGTTCTGGATGAGCGGCGTGCGCGCTCGCGGGCTGCCGCCGCTGCCGGGACTGTCGCGGTTCCCGGAATTGAACGTCCGCACCTACGTGACCCTGGGTGGGAAGCCGGGCGTCTTCTTCTTCAGCCTGGACGCCGCCAACCCTGCTGCGGTGTGCAGCGCGCGCGTCGCATACCACCTTCCCTACTACCACGCCCGGATGAGGACCGAGCGTTGTGGCGAGGCGGTGCACTACGGCTGTGAGCGCCTGCAAGGGCCCCGCACGGCTGAATTCCGCAGCCAGTATCGGCCACTCTCGCCGGTCTTCCACTCCGAAGCCGGATCGCTCGAGCATTTCCTCACCGAGCGTTACTGCCTTTACGCAGTCAGAGGCAGGCAGACTTGGCGCGGGGAGATCCACCATGTCCCGTGGCCGCTGCAGCGCGCGGAAGCCGTGATCGAGAAGAACACCATGGCGTCCGCGGTTGGACTGGAACTACCGAACGAAGCGCCCCACCTGCTCTTCGCGCGAGAGCTGAAGGTGCTCGTCTGGTGGCCCGAAAAGGCTCGCACCCAGCACCCGCTATCCAGTCCCTAGATAAGGCCAGGCTTCCGAACGAAAAATCCCACTTGACAGAGTCTCAATGAGGAGGCAGAATCGCCTCCTTAGTTGGTTACCTAACTCATGGTGACTGCACTCGCGACCTCGAAACTCTCGACAAGGCTGCGACTCGTGGAGGCGGCGCGCGAGTTGTTCTGGGAGAAGGGCTTCGAGGCGACCAGCCTGGGCGATGTGGTCAAGCGGGCCAAGGCGAATCCGGGAAGCCTGTACTACTTCTGCAAGACCAAGGAAGACCTGCTACTGGCGGTGCTGGAACGCTACCGGGAGTTGGTGTGGCCGGTGGTGATGGAGCCGGCGTTCAACGCGGTCGACGATCCGATGGTGCGGATCTTCGCCGTACTGGAGGGCTACCGCCAAGGGTTGATGGCCACGGACTTTGCCCGTGGCTGCCCCATCGGCAGCCTCTCGCTGGAGATCGGAGAGGCTTTCCCCAGCGCCCGGGAGAAGATCGCGGCGAACTTTGACGGCTGGGTGGGATGGGTCAAGAAGTGTTTCGACGAGGCCGGTGACCAGCTGCCGCCGGAGGTAGACAGGGCGGCCCTGGCGCGGTTCGTGTTGACGGTCATGGAGGGCGCGGTGATGCAGGCACGGGCGTACCACAGCCTAGCCCCGTTCGATTCCGCGGTGGAGATACTGCGGGATTACCTGGCCAGGCTGGTGACGGAGGCGGAGGCGAGGACTTAAGGGGCTTCTTGGCGTTCGTGCGCTGCGCGCTGGACGGGGCCGGGGGCGGCCGTGCCACAGCGTTTAAGAACTTTCTCAGGAGGAAGAATGGACTGGAAGCGATCCGGAGTGGCGTTCTTGCTGATGTTCGTCTTGACGGCGGTGGCAAGCTATGTGATCCACGGCATGCTCCTGCACCCCGATTACTCGCACTTCCCGAGCCTTCTGCGGACGGTGGAAGACGCCAATCGGCACTTTGTGTACCTGCTGGCCGCGTTCGCAGTCTTCTCCCTGGCCTTCGTGCTGGTCTGGGCACTGTGGGTGCCGAAGTACAGCTCCCCGGTGCGGGCCGGCCTGTTCTACGGCATCGTGATGTGGCTGGTGGAGAGCGCAAACCACTACCTGATCAATTACGCGGTGCAGCCGTGGCCCGCAGACGTGGTGGGCAAACAGGTGGGATACGAATTCGTGTGGCTGGCGATCATGGGGATGGTGTTGGGGGCGGTGTACAGAAAATAGGGCCGCGCGGGTTCCTTTGTCGAACGATGGAGAGGTGCGAGATGTCCAGCCGATGGATGTGGATAGTCGCAGTGGTCGTGATGGTGGGACAGTGCCGGGCCGGCGATCGGATCCTGCGGACGGAGGCGGTGGTACACGCGCCCGTTTCCGAGGTATGGAAAGCGTTCACCAGCAAGGAAGGCGTGCAGGCATGGATGGTGCCGGTGGCGGAGGTGGACCTGCGCCTGGGCGGCACCCTGAAGACGAATTACAACCCGCAGGCGAAGATCGGCGACCCGGGGACGATCGTGCACCACATCCTCAGCTACGAGCCGGAGCGCATGCTGACCACCCGCTTCACGGCGCCCGAGACCGCCCCCGATTGGGCAAAGGTGGCGCAGGCCACCTGGGCGGTCTATCGCTTCGAGCCGATATCGCCGCAGGAGACGCGCGTGACCGTGACCATGCTCGGTTGGGGCACAGGAGCCGCGTGGGAGGAATCCTACGATCACTTCCGGCGCGGCAATGAGTGGGAGCTTCAGCAACTGGTGAAGCACTTCTTCCCGCAGATGTCCGAGCCGGAGTTGATGAAAGGGAAGGAGAAGACGGCGCACAGCGCCGAACTGGAAAAGAAGGTCATATGCGCTCCGGCGGCGACCTTCAAGCTGTGGACGACCGAGGAGGGCCTGCGCAAGTTCTTCAGCGAAGGCGCGCACGTCGATCCCTGGCCCGGCGGGCGCTACGAGATCATCTTCAATCCAAAAGTGGACCCGGAGGCGAAGTCCTACGGCACCGGCGGAGCGCGGGTACTGCGGTTCGTGCCTGACAAAGAACTGGCATTCGAGTGGGTGGCGTTCACCCTGGACGACGGGACGCCGCATGTGGCCGGTCCGCCGCAGATGCCGGCCGCCGTCCGCAACCAGCGCCCTCTGCCGACCTGGGTGGAGCTCCACTTCCAGCCGGCGCAAGCGGGCGGGACCGATGTCCAGCTCGGCTACTATGGCTCGCGCGAAGGCGGCAAGTGGGACGAGTCGTTCGCCTATTTCCAGAAAGCCTGGGCGAAGGTGCTGGGGAACCTGGAGCAGTACTGCGCGGAGACAGCCGGGGCGGCTGTCCCACACGAGTAAATAGTTGTTCGCTTTTTGTTCGCCTACAGGGATTTTCGGGATATACTCACACGCTAGGGTGATTCCAGCACTGACGGAAGACGCGCGAGGCGTGTAGTCTTAGCCGTCATTCATCCTCCATTCGAGAGGGAGCAATCATGGCAGACGAGAAGGCAAAGGCGATCGATCTGGCGCTGTCGCAGATCGAAAAGCAGTTCGGCAAAGGCTCGATCATGCGGCTGGGTACGAAGGACGCGGTGGTGCCCATCGCGGTGATCCCGACGGGGGCGATCTCGTTCGACGCGGCGCTGGGCGTGGGCGGGTTCCCGCGCGGCCGGGTGGTGGAGATCTTCGGGCCGGAGGCGAGCGGCAAGACCACCATCGCGCTGCAGGTCATCGCGGAGGCGCAGAAATCGGGGGGCATGGCGGCGTTCGTGGATGCTGAGCATGCGCTCGACCCGCAATACGCCAAGAAGCTGGGCGTGGACACCGACAACCTGCTGGTGTCGCAGCCGGACTACGGCGAGCAGGCGCTGGAGATCACCGAGGCGCTGGTGCGCTCGGGTGCGATCGACGTGCTGGTGGTGGACTCGGTGGCGGCGCTGGTGCCCAAGGCGGAACTGGACGGCGAGATGGGCGACAGCCACGTCGGGCTGCAGGCCCGCCTGATGTCGCAGGCGCTGCGCAAGCTGACGGGCACGGTCTCGAAGTCGCGCACCTGCCTGATCTTCATCAACCAGATCCGGGAGAAGATCGGGGTGATGTTCGGCAATCCGGAGACCACCACCGGGGGGCGGGCGCTGAAGTTCTACTCCTCGGTGCGCATCGACATCCGGCGCATCGCGGCCATCAAGGAGGGCGACGCGGTGCTGGGCTCACGCACGCGGGTGAAGGTGGTGAAAAACAAGGTGGCTGCGCCCTTCCGCGAGGCCGAGTTCGACATCATGTACGGCGAGGGGATCTCGCACGAGGGCGACGTACTCGACCTGGCGGTGCTGCACGAGATCGTGGAGAAGTCGGGCGCCTGGTTCAGCTACAAGGGCGAGCGCATCGGGCAGGGACGCGAGAACGCCAAGCAGTTCCTAAAGGACAACAAGGACGTGCTGGCGAAGGTCGAGGCCGAGGTGCGCAAGAAGCTGGGCATCGCCAGCCCGGCGGACAAGGCGCAGGCCGCGGCCGCGCCGCTTGAGCAGGCCAAGCCCATCCCCATCGGAAGAAGGTAGCTGGTAGCCAGTAGCTGGTAGCTAGGACACGGAGCTTGAAAAGCTGCGTGTCCTTTGTGTTCTTGCAGACATCCTAGAAAACCATGCAGCAGCTTGCCGAACTGTGCGAAGCGGTCGCCGGGACCAGCAGGAAGACCGAAAAGGTCCGGCTGGTGGCGGCCTACCTGCGTTCGCGCGGCCTGGGAGATGCTGCCGTGTCCGCGGTGTTCCTGTCGGGGCGGCCGTTCCCGGCGCACGAAGAGACCACGCTGAACCTCGGCGGGAGGCAGTTGTGGCGGGTGATCGCGCAGCTCGCGAGAAAATCCGATGCGGCAATGACCGCCGCGTATCGCAAGCATGGCGACCTGGGTAGCGCGGCGTGTGAGGTATTGCAGGCAAGGGCGAAGAAGAAGAGCGATGTGAATGTATCGGATGTCGCGAATTACTTCCGGCAAATCGCCAAGGCGCGCGGGCCGGCGGCCAAGTCGGCGCTCGCTGCGGAACTCCTCTCCAAAGCTACACCTCTGGAAGCGAAGCACATCGTCAAGATCATCACCAGCGAGCTGAGGATCGGGCTGAAGGAGAGCTTGGTCGAAGAGGCCATCGCTCTTGCCTACGATGCCCCGCTGGCGCAGGTGCAGCGCGCTAACATGCTGCTGGGCGACATCGGAGAGACCTTGCGACTGGCCACGCGGGACGCTCTGCGGCAGGCACAGATGCGGCTCTTCCACCCCATCGGGCTCATGCTGGCCAGCCCGGCGGAGAATGCCGACGAGGCGTTCACCGAGTTCAGCGAGGCCCAAGTCGAGGACAAGTACGACGGCATCCGGGCCCAGGCGCATGTCGGGGCGCAAGCGCCGCGCGTACGGCTGTTCTCGCGCACCCGCGACGAGATCACGGAATCCTTCCCCGAGCTGGCGCCGGCGCTGCGCGCCTTCCGAGGCGAGCTGATCCTGGACGGGGAGATCGTGGCCTGGCGCGAGGGGCGGGCGCTTCCCTTCTCCGAGCTGCAGAAGCGTCTGGGTCGGAAAAAGCCGACGCACACCCTGATGGACGAAGTGCCGGTGGCGTACCTCGTCTTCGATGTCCTCTATACCGAGGGCGAGATGGTGATCGACCGGCCGCTGCGGGAGCGCGGCATCATGCTTGACGCCGCTTTTGCCGACGCGTCGCCAGTCATTGCGGCGGAAGCGACAGACGCGCAGGGGCAGCTCCTGTTCGAGCCAGCGGCGCCTTCGGATACTCCGAAGGCGGAGCCCAGGGTCATCCGCGCACCCACCCACCGCGCCACCTCCAGCCAGGAGCTGGAGGCGATGTTCGAGCGCGCGCAGGCAGGCGGCAACGAAGGCCTGATGGTCAAGGACGTCAACTCCCCGTACGTGCCCGGGCGGCGCGGCCGTTCGTGGCTGAAACTGAAGCGCGAGCTGGCGACGCTGGACGTGGTGGTGACCCAGGCGGAGTGGGGACATGGCAAGCGCGCCGGAGTACTGAGCGACGTCACGTTCGCGGTACGCTCCGGCGAGCGGCTGCTGAACGTCGGCAAGGCGTACTCCGGACTGACCGACGAGGAGATTGCGGAACTCACCCAGTGGTTCCTGGAACACACGCTGGAAGACCGCGGTTTCGTGCGCCAGGTCGAGCCCAAAATCGTGCTCGAGGTCGCCTTCAACGCGGTGATGCGCTCCGACCGCCACGACAGCGGATACGCCCTACGTTTCCCGCGCATCCTGCGCATCCGCGGAGACAAGTCCGCGGAAGAGATCGACACGCTGGAGACCGTCCGCGGCATCTACGAACGGCAGAGGCTGGCGAAGTCCGCGTAGCGCTTACTTCTTCTCGGTGGACTCCGCATTGGAAGCGAAGACCGAGCCGGCGGGGTGCTGAGCGCAATCGTGCGACTCGAATCCGGAGACGACCGGTACCGGCGGCTCATTGGCGTAGCGCCAGCGTGTCTCTTCCAGACGGATCGAGAAGCGCCAGCCGCATTCACTGCACTTCCAGGCGATCGGCAGGTTCTGGGCGAAGGCGTGGCATAGCAGGCGGCGAGGCATCCCGGAGGCGTCCGGGCGCTGAACCGCTCCCATGGTTTGCGGGACCGCGGGCAAGGGTGGCTGCGTGAGTTCGTACTGCTCCATGAGCCAGGCGACGAGCCGGGCCCGCGACTTGCTCGACAGCCGAGTGAACTGCAGGCCGGCGCGCCCGCTGCGCGTCCACAGGACCTCGGCCTGGGCGTCGATGGGAGAACCGCCGGGCAGCGTGAAGCGGAGCTCGAGCAGGCTGTGCTCTGCCAAGGAAAGAGGCGAAACGATGCCCAGGCCGCCCTGGCTGAGGTCGCTGGCGGTGACCGGGATCTCGCCGCGACGGTCGTTGGGACGCTGGACCCAGACCACCATGTCCACCGGATGACGGTAGTAGCGGCGGTTCTCCTGCGCCATGAGGCCCTGGGCGGCGCGAACGCTGCGCAGCAGCCACTCCTGGGAAAAGCTGGCATCGAGCACGAAGCTGGCGCCCAGCATGGCGGCCTCGCGCGGGCTGGTGATCTCGCTGACGATGGCGAAGGTCACGGTGGAGCGATTGACGGGCGAGCGGCGCACATTCTCCAGGACGGTGCGGGCGCCGGGAAGCCCGGCGCAATCGATCAGCGTGGCGTCATAGCGATTGGCCACGAGCTTCTGCTCGGCGTCCTCGGCCCGGGTACAGACGTCGGTGTCGATCCCGGCAAGTTCGAAGACCGGGACCACCTTGCGGAGCAGCTGCGGATCGCAGCACACGACCAGCGTGGTCAGAGCCATGCGTCCCTAGAGTACGCTACCGGGAGGACCAATTGAACATTACCGAATGCCACTGCCGGACGTGTCCCATGGGGATCAGTCTTCGACCCGGACGTTGAAGGTGGTTTTGCCGGACTTGCCGGCGGCGTTGGCCGTCAAGACGACTTCCCATTCGCCCGACATGGTGAACTGACCAGTCCCGTGGTACCGGCCGCCTCCGGCGGGTTGCAGTGCGAACTCGTTCTTCCCCATATCCATCAAGGGCATGACCAGCGAAGCTTGCACTTTGGCGTCGTTGACTGGCGCGCCGGAGAGGTCGGTGACAGTCATGTGAAAGGTGGTCTTCTTCGACATCACAGGCTGCGGGGGCTCGAAGCTGACCGACATCTTGAACGCGGAGCCGGGGGCTACTGTAGTGGCGAGGATAACCGGCTGCGAGGAATGCGTGGCCTTGGCCGAAAATGCGGTCTTATCCCCGGAGCAGCCGGCGAACAGTGACAGGAAACAGAATACAAGCAGCAAATGTTTCATCCGACCCATTCTGAGGCGCTGCTCCACCGGTTGCAACTCAGTGGCTGCGCCCTTCCCCGTGGGCGTTTTCCTCGGCGACCGGAACGACGCAGCCGTGGGCGACATCGCACACCGCGTGTTCGAACTGGATGGTGGTGTGAAAGATGCGGAAGGCGCTCGCCAGTTGCTCGTTGACCCGGCGGAGAATGATCTCGCTCTCCGACGGAGGGATGTCGGCGATCTGGATATGGCAGGAGAGCGCGTGGCTCTCCGACCCTAGGCTCCAGGCGTGCAGGTCGTGGACGTCGAGAACGCCGGGGATGGCGCGGATCCGGCCCGCGATCTCGTCGAGCTGCATGCCCCGCGGGGTGCCTTCCAGCAGGATGTTCAGCGTCTCGCGGATGATGCCGAACGAGGACCACAGGATGAGGGCGCCGATGCCAAAGGAGAGCGCCGGATCGATCCAGGTCTGGCCGGTCAGCAGGATGCCCCAGCCGCCGAACAGGACGGCGGCCGTGGACAGAGTGTCGCCGATCTCGTGGACCAGTGCGCTGCGGATGTTCACGTCCCGGCTGGTGCGATACAACAGCACCGCGATGATGCCGTTCATGGCGATGCCAGCGGCGGCGACGACCATCATCACGCCCGCGTGCACCGGTTCGGGATGGTAGAGCCGGCGTCCAGCTTCGTAAAAGATCAGGAAGGCGACCGCCACCAGCGTCAGCGCGTTGATGAAGGCCGCGAGAACGCCCGTACGCTGGTAGCCGAAGGTCTTGGTGGAGGTCGGCGGCCGGCCCTGAAAGAACACCGCTACCCAGGAAAGCAGGAGGGCCAGGAAGTCGGACAGGTTGTGGCCCGCCTCGGAGAGCAGCGCCAGGGAGTGCGCGCGGATGCCGGTGACGACCAGCAGGACGATGTAGGCCAGAGTGAGCAGCAGGGAGATGCGCAGGATGCGCGAGGCCTTCATGCCGTCGTGGACATGCCCCACCATGATGCTCAGTGTACGTTCGCAGCAACTCGGCATCAACCGGGGCGGGCACTGCCGGATCTCATGCGGGAAGCAGGTTGAGGGTGCGCGGCAGGGCGCCCTCGAGCTCCAGGAGCGCGCGCTTGAGGTCCAGTCCGCCGCCGTAGCCGCCGAGAGAGCCGTCCGAGGCCAGCACGCGATGGCAGGGGACGACGATGGCGACCGGGTTGTCGTGGTTCGCCATGCCTACAGCGCGGAAGCCTCGGGGGCAGCCCACGCGGCGCGCCAGCTCGGCGTAGGTGATGGTTTGCCCGTAGGGGATATCCAGCAGAGCCTGCCAGCAGCGGAGCTGGAAGTCGGTGCCGCGCAGGTCAAGCGGGATCGAGAAATGCCGGCGCTTCGCGGCGAAGTAGTCGTTCAGTTCGGCGATGACGGGCGCGACCCGGCGGGCCGAGCGCGTCCACACATCGCCCCGCCGTCGCTGCGGCCGAAGATGGCCCTTCTCGAATTCCAGGACGGCAAGACCCTCCTCGCTCACGCCGACGATCAGCGGCCCGATCGGTGCGACATGGCGGCCATAGAAAATCTCGCGCATGGACTGGACATTGTAATCGCCCGCAAACTCAACCGGAGAGGCAAACACATTGCCTAAGTTCCGCTGCATGTTTTAGTTTGGAGGAGGATGATTTACCCCATCGTCAAGTTCGGCGACCCGGTGCTGGAAAAGCCAGCGGAGCCGGTCACGATCTTCGACGACGTGCTGCGCAAACTCATCGCCGACATGTTCGAATCCATGTATGCGGCGCACGGGGTGGGGCTGGCGGCGCCGCAGATCGGGATCTCCAAGCGGCTGGTGGTCATCGACGTGACCTTCAAGGAGGACCCGGGCGCCAAGCTGGTGCTGGTGAACCCGGAGATCGTCCACTTGGAGGGCAAGCAGGCGGGGCAGGAAGGCTGCCTCAGCATCCCCGAGTTTCGCGAGCAGGTGACGCGGGCGAAGCGGGCCACCATCCGGGCACAGGACGCCGAAGGGCGGTGGTTCGAGAGGGAAGGTGAGGACCTGCTGGCCCGCGCCTTCCAGCATGAGACCGACCACCTCAACGGACGGCTCTACATCTCGCACATCAGCGCCCTGAAGCGCGACCTGATGAAACGCAAGATCCGCAAACTGGTCCGCGCAGGTGAATGGTGACCGACCTGGTCTTCTGCGGCACGCCGCGCTTCGCGGTGCCCACGCTGGAAGCGCTGGTGCAGGCCGGGTTCCGCCTCCGCCTGGTGGTCACGCAGCCGGACCGGCCGCGCGGACGCGGCCAGGAACTGGCGGCGTCCCCGGTCAAGCAGGCAGCGCTGGCGCTGGGTCTGCCGGTCAGCCAGCCCGAGAAGATCAAGGACAACCCGGATTTCCGCCGGCAACTGGAGTCCCTGGCGCCCCGCGCCATCGTGGTAGTCGGCTACGGGCGGCTGATCCCGCCCTGGATGTTGGGGCTGCCGCCGCTCGGCAACATCAATCTGCACGCCTCACTGCTGCCTCAGTACAGGGGCGCGGCGCCGATCCAGTGGGCCATCGCCAACGGGGAGTCCGTCACCGGCAACACCACGATGCTGCTGAACGAGGGCCTGGACACGGGCGACATCCTCTTGCAGGAGGAGATCCGAATCGCGCCCCAGGACACGGCCGCTACCCTGGGACCACGCATGGCGGAGTCGGGAGCGCGGCTGATGGTGAAGACGCTGCGTGAGCTGGAGGCAGGACGCATTCGTCCAAAGCCCCAGGACAGTTCGCGCGCCACGCTGGCGCTCATCCTGACCAAGGAGGACGGGCGCATCGACTTTCAGCGCCCGGCGCACGAGCTCTTCAACCGCATGCGCGGCTTCCAGCCCTGGCCCGGCGCATTCACGGTATTTCGCGGAAAGAACCTGGCAGTGCACACCGCCGCGCCGGTCGAAAGAAGAGACATCCCACCAGGAGAGCTACGCGTCGAGCAGGGCCGCCTGTTCGTGGGCTGCGCCCCGGGGACGGCGCTGGAGTTCCTCGAGCTGCAGCCCGAGGGCAAAAGGCACATGACGGCGGCCGACTTGGTGAATGGCTACCGCGTCCGTAGCGGAGAGAAGCTCGGCGGATGACCTACTTTGTGACCTCGAAGTTCACGGTCATGCCCGGCGTGACTCGCTGGCCGGGCGCGGGCGACTGTTTGAGGATCGTCCCTGGGGTCGCTCCGGCCTCCGTGGCTGTGACCGTTCCCAACTTGAGCCCGGCCTGTTGCAGGGCCTGGGCCGCGTCGGCCAGTTGCCGACCCCTCAGGTTGGGCATGACGTAAGCCTGAGACTCCTCGGGGGCGCTGACCAGCAGGTTGACCTTGGGACTCGCGACCGACGTCGCATTCGCGGGCGGCGATTGCGCCAAGACCTGGTCGGGAGCGGCGTCGGGGATGTGCGCCACCGCCACCACTCCCACGTCGAGCCCGCGCCGGCGCACGTTGATCTCCGCGGCCCGCGGGCTCTGGCCGGCCAGGTCGGGGATGACAGCGCGTTGCGGCCCCAGGCTGAGCGCGAGCCTCATCCTCCAGCCGCGGCGGACCCGCGTGCCCGGCGCCGGCAACTGGGTGACGATGCGGCCCTCGGGGACGGTGTCGCTGTAGAACCGGCTCTCGGTATCGAGCAGCAGGCCGCTGTCCGAGGCGACGCGCTCCGCTTGCTCCATGCTCAGCCCCAGCAGCTTGGGGGTCGCCACCTCGCGCCCGTGGATGGCCATGCGCATGGCGGTCATGGCAGAGAACAGCATGACCGTCAGCAGCACCAGGGCCATCAGCAGGTAGCGGAAGAAGCGACGCATCGCTCCGATTTAACCACATGGCCCGACGGCGTGCTGAGGTTTAAGATTAGGGGTTTCCAGGCGCTGCGGCCCGGCCGCAGAAAGGACGCACTCCTATGTCGAAGCGTGAAGACCTTATCCGCAAGCAGAAGGAATTCATCTTCCCCTCAGTCTCGACCTTCTATCCCGAGCCGCTGGTCCTGGACCGCGGCAACATGCAGCACGTGTGGGACATCGAGGGGCGCCAGTACCTGGACTTCTTCGGCGGCATCGTGACCGTCAGCGTCGGGCACTGCAATCCGCGGGTGACCTCGAAGCTGAAGGCGCAGGTGGACAAGCTGCAGCACGTCTCCACCAGCTTCATCACCGAACCGATGGTGGACCTGGCGGAGAAGCTGGCTTCCATCGCGCCACGCGGCATCAAGAAGTCGTATTTCACCAACAGCGGCACCGAGGCCAACGAAACCGCGGTGCAGATCGCGCGCATGCACACCGGCAACTACGAGCTGGTGGTGCTGCGCCACGGCTACAGCGGCCGCTCGTCCCTGGCCCGCAGCATGACCGGCATGAACACCTGGCGCAAGACCACGCTGGAAGTCGGCATCGTGCACGCCATGAACCCGTACTGCTACCGCTGCCCCATGGGACTGAAATATCCCGACTGCGGCGTGGCCTGCGCCAAGGACGTGGAGAACGTCATCCAGACCACCACCACCGGGCGCATCGCCGGCTTCCTGGCCGAGCCCATCCAGGGCGTGGCCGGCTTCATCACCCCGCCCAAGGAATACTTCAAGATCGTCTTCAACATCGTGAAGCAGTACGGCGGTGATCTCATCTCCGACGAGGTGCAGACCGCCTGGGGCCGCACCGGACACAAGTGGTGGGGCATCGAGCATTGGGAGGTCGAGCCCGACATCATCACCTCGGCCAAGGGGCTGGGGAACGGCCACCCGGTGGGCCTGACCATGGCGCGGCCGGAGATCGCGGATTCGTTCCAGGGGCTGACCATCTCCACCTTCGGCGGCAACCCGGTGACCTGCGCCACCGCCAAGGCGGTCATCGAGGTCATGGAAGAGGACGACCTGCGCACCAACTCCGCCGTGGTGGGCAAGCACTTCCGCGAGAAGCTGGAGGAGCTGCAGGAGCGGCATCCGCTCATCGGGGAGGTGCGCGGCATGGGCCTGATGCAGGCGCTGGAGCTGGTGGAAGACCGGGACACCAAGCAGCCGGCCGCCAAAGAGACCAACGCCCTCCTCGACGAGTGCCGCAAGGCCGGACTCCTGGTGGGTAAGGGCGGGCTGTACGGCAACGTCATCCGTATGTCCCCGCCGTTGAACATCACCAAGGCGGACGTGGACGAAGCCTGCCGCATGCTCGACAAGGCCTTCGCCGCGGTGGAAGAGGGCCGCATGGCCGCCACCAAGTAAGGGACGCGACCACGGAACCGCTGGACTTCAGTGGCCTTCGCGGTCGCCGGGCGCGACGTCCGGAGTATCGAGCTTAAGGGCCATGCCGCGCGGGATCTCGGGCGGGGCGGCGAAGTCTTCCTTCTCGTGCCCCGCGATGGCGGCCTTCATGAACTGCATCCAGATGGGCAGCGCTGCCAGGGCGCCTGTCTCCTTGTTGCCCAGCGTCTTCTTCTCGTCAAAGCCCAGCCACACTCCGCAGGTGATCGAGGGTGAGAAGCCGATGAACCAGGCGTCGGTGAAATCGTTGGTGGTGCCGGTCTTGCCGGCCAGCGGGTGCTTGAGGGTGCTGGCCGCGTATGCTGTGCCGTGCTGCACCACGCCCTGAAGCAGCGAGACCATCACCCGCGCGGTCTGCGCGCTGATGACATCCTTGACCTCGGTGTAGCTCTCTTCCAGCACCCGGCCTTCGTAGTCGGTCACTTTGCGGATGTAGCGCGGAGTGACACGGACGCCGTCGTTGGGAAAGGTGCTGAAGGCGGCGGTCTGCTCGTACAGGGTGATGTCGGCGGCGCCCAGGGCCAGCGGGATCACCGGGGGCAGCGGGGAGGTGATGCCGAAGCGCCGCGCGTACTCGATGACTTTCTCCACCCCCACCTTCTGCTCCAGCTTCAGGGCGGGAATGTTGCGGGAGAAGGCGATGGCCCGGCGCACGGTGATGTTCCCTTCGAACTTGCCGTCGTAGTTGTGCGGCGTGTAGGGCCCGGAGGCGGTCTGGAAGGTGATGGGCGCGTCCAGGACGACGTCGTCGGGCGACCCGCCGTTGTCGATCAACGCCGTGTAGACGTAGGGCTTGAAGGACGAGCCCACCTGGCGCAGCGCCTGGGTGGAGCGGTTGAACTTGGATTCGTCGAAATCGCGCCCGCCGACCATGGCCTTGATGTCGCCGGTGGAGTTGTCGATGGCCAGCAGCGCTCCCTGTGCCCCGGAATCCTGCTCCAGCTGGACCTTGGCGACGGTGTCGGCGAGCGAGAGCACCTTGACGTACGCGATGTCGCCGGCGGAGAGGATCTCGACCGGCCGCTTGCGGCCGGTCCACTTCATCTCGGCGGTGGTGATGCTGGCGGTGTAGCGCCCCAGCTTCAGCGTCGCTGATTTGTCGCTCGCCGCCGTCACCAGCGCGTGTACGTAGGAATTGGGCCCGATGGGTTGGTCCCAGTCGGGATCTGAGTAGCCATCGAGCGTGTTCCCCATGGCGATGACGTTCTTGAGCCGGCCCTTCCAGCCGTGGCGGCGCTCGTAGGCGGCTACGCCGTCCAGCACCGCCTGGTTGGCCGTGGCCTGCAGGTCCCGGTTCAGCGACGTGTACACCCGCAAGCCTCCGGTGTGCACCTCGTCGCTGCCGTACTTGCGCTCCAGGTAGCGGCGGATCTCCTCGACGAAATAGGGGGCCAGCCAGTTGTTCCCGCTCTGCAGGTTGAGCTTCAGGGGAGCGCGCTTGGCCCGCTCGCCTTCTTCCTTGGTGATCTTGCCGTCCTCCACCATGTTGTCGAGGACCAGATTGCGCCGCCGGACGCAGCGCTCCGGGTTGTTGATCGGCGAATAGTAATTGGGCGCCTTGGGCAGCGCGGCGAGCACCGCGGCCTCTTCCAGGGCGAGCTGACGCGCGGGCTTATTGAAGTAGTACTGGGCGCCGGCCTCAAAGCCATACACGCCGTGCCCGAGGAAGATCTGGTTGGCGTAGAGGGTGAAGATCTGGGGCTTGGTGAAGCGCCGCTCGATCTGGATGGCCAGCATGATCTCCTGGATCTTGCGGCCGTAGGTGCGGTCGGCGGAGAGGAACAGGTTGCGGGAGAGCTGCATGGTCAGCGTCGAGGCGCCCTGCGCCCGGCTGCCCGCCACCAGGTCCCGGTAGGCGGCGCCCAGGACGCGCCAGAAATTGATGCCCCAGTGCTTCTCGAAGTCCTTGTCCTCGGTGGAGATCACCGCATCGCGCAGCGACTTGGGAAAATCCTCGTAAGCAGCGATGACGCGGCGCTGCAGGGCGAAGGAGCCGATCACGCGGCCCTGGTCGTCATACAACTCGGTGACCGAACTGGGCCGGTAGCGCTCCAGTTGCGTCACCTGAGGAAGGTCGGTGGTGTAGACCACCAGCAGGCCGCCGATGGCCCCGATGGCCGCCGCCGCCACCACCAGGAAGGCGAACAGCACCCGGCCGACGTACTTCCGTCCGCCTACACTGATGGGAGGAAGATCCGAATAAAGGGCCATGGCCGCGCTTCGCGAGGAGCTACGGTCAGAATACACCAGCACCCAGTACCCGGTACCTGGTCAGCTTTTCCAGAGAAACGAAAACCGCGGTCGCCCGCGGCTTCAGCTTGGTACTGGGTACCTGGTACTTGTTACTACGCCTTCAGCGGCTTCGCCTTCAGCACATCGATGGCGCGCTTAAGCTGCTCGTCGTTCTTGTTGGTCTTGCGTTCCTCGGGCGGAACGCTCTCGGTCTCGTTCTCGTCGGGCAGCACCGCTTCGTCGTCCTGGTCCGCGACCAGGATGTTCGGCGTGACGGCCGAATCCTGGATGGCCTTGCCGTTGGGCGTGTAGTACTTGGCCACAGACAGGATGAGTGCCGAGCCGTCGGGCATGTTGATGAGGTTCTGGACCGAACCCACGCCGAAGGTCTTGTCACCCAGCACGTCCCCGCGGGCATTGTCGAGCACGGCGGCGGCCACGATCTCGGCCGCGCCGGCGGTGCCCCGATTCACCAGCACCGCCAGCGGCATGGGCGGCAGATTGGTGATGGCCTTGGAAGGATCGGCGTCAAAGGTCTTGCGCCCGTACTTCTGGCCCTGGATGTAGGTGATGACCCCGTGGTTCAGGAAGAGATTGGCGGCCGCGATACCTTCTTCCTCCTCGCCGATCGCCACATTGCGCAGGTCGAGCACCAGCTTCTTGGCGCCCTGTTTCTGCAGGTCCTTGATCTTGGCCGCAATCTCCTGCGCCTTGCCCTTGGTAAGGGCGTCCACACGGATGTAGCCGATGCCGTCCTCCAGCAGCTTGTCCGTGGCCGGCGGGACGCTCACGATGGTCCGGGTGATGGTGAGCTTCTGTGGCTCCACCTTGCGGGTGCGCACGATGGAGATACTCACGTTCGAGCCGGGCTGCCCGCTGAGCAGCGTGTTGACCTCGGCCAGCGACATCTCGCGCGTACTGCGGCCCTCGATGGCCTCGATGATGTCGCCCGTGTCCACCCCCGCCTTGTCCGCGGGGCCGCCCGGGAGGGTCGAGATCACTGCCGCGTAACCGTAGCGCTTCGAGACGGCCGCCCCGATGGTGCCCTTGCCGTCGCTCTTGTGCTCCTTGTACTGCTTGTACTGCGCGGGATTCAGGTAGCTGGAATTGGCGTCGAGCGATTCCAGCAGGCCGTGCAGGGCGCCGTCGGTGACCTTCGGGATGTTGGGGTCTTCGACGTATTCGGTGCGGATGCGCGACAGCACTTCGCTGTACACGCCGAGCTGGCGATACGCGCCATCGTCGCTCGAGGCCTTCACTCCCAGGCCGCCGACTACGGCAACCAGCACGACGACCACGGAGATGCTCAGAACTGCTACCTTCAGGCTTTTGGACATCAGGAAATCTTTCGCGGGCGGTCCCCTTGTGACTCGATTATAACCCGGGCCGCGGCTGCTCGGGCCTACTCAATAGACGCTTCTGGAGTGATCGGCGTTTCTCTGTTTTTTCCCTTCTCCGAAGGAATATTCTGGCTCCGGAACACCTGTGTCCCGGCTCGACGACATCCTCGGCCAAAGCGTAGGCGCGCTGCGCGCCCACAAGCTGCGCGCCTCGCTGACCATCCTCGGTCTGATGATGGGAGTCGCCACCCTGATCGCGGTCATGACCATCGTCCAGGGCGCGAACCTCTATGTCGAGAGCAAGATCGCGAACCTGGGCACGGACGTGTTCCAGATGGCCAGGACCCCCTTCGTGGTCACCGACTGGGACGCGGTCATCAAGGCGCTGCGCTACAAGCGCGTCGAGATGGACGACCTGCGCGCGGTGTCGGAACGCTGCACCAGTTGCGTGCTGGTCGGGGCCTCGGCCTCCGCCACCGTGCACGTGCGTTACCAGGACAAAGAGCTCAGCGACATCAGCATCATCGGGCACACCGCCAACATGGCGGAGATCGACACCCGCACCATCGAGCTCGGCCGCTACTTCAGCGACTCGGAGGACCGTGGCATGGCCAACGTGGCCATCGTCGGGCAGACGCTCGTGGACCAGTTCTTCCCCGGGGTCGATCCGCTGGGCCGGGTGCTGCGGGTGAACAATGAGGAGTTCCGTGTCGTCGGCACCTGCGAGCGCATCGGCTCGGTACTCGGCCAGGAGCAGGACAATTTCATGATCGTCCCGCTGCGCTCTTATCTGCGCCAGTTCGGCAGCCGCTCCAGCCTCACCATCAACGTGAAGG
>Ga0335070_10003044_pt1 | contig 19494 bp, 21 predicted proteins | sample Lox_Sample_13_FD_206722 | JGI IMG/M metagenome (GOLD analysis project Ga0335070, IMG submission 206722) | Soil microbial communities from Loxahatchee National Wildlife Refuge, Florida, United States - Lox_Sample_1.3 | ecosystem: Environmental > Terrestrial > Soil > Wetlands | place: USA... | reverse complement strand
TCTCGCTGGGCGGCACCGTGAAGTGCTGCCAGATCCCCAGAAAATCGTTGAACTTCAAATCGATCGCCACCGCCTTCTGGTCCTTCATGAACTTGATGACTTCTTTCGCGGTCATTTCCTCTCCCTCCTTGGAGTGCTCTTTGGCGCGTCTCGCACGCACCACCACGTTACAACGCTAGCGACTGCGCCGATGACGAGAAAATCTCTTTCTAAGCAACGCGTCAGCAACGCTGGTGCCACCGCGTCGCCGCGCTGCACTGTCGCTTGCTGAGCAAGTCGGTGGGTTCCGCGTCTGCCTGTCGGGTGAGCAGTGATGCTTCTGTGGGCGGCAGCCTGGTTCAGACAGCCACAGCCCAGTGGATTGGTGACGTCATACCTATGCAGCGCGGTGCGTGACTGCGTGGGCGACAAAGTACATCACGCACCAGATCGCCGCGAGCGCCGCAATGCCGAGGAGGACCGTCAGGAGCCTGCGTACCCAGGGTGGGAGGCGGTGCTTCGGACGCTGTCGTGCGGCCCGATTGGTGATCACGACGCTGTCCGGGTGGGCAAGGGCCTCGCGGAACTCCAGCGCTGATTCGAAGCGGTCCCTCGGGTCAGGTTCAATGGCGCGCAGGATGATCTCCTCCACGCCCGGAGGGATTTCGTGGCGCAGCCGGCGCGGTGGCGTCGGATCTTCGCGCACTTTGGCACGCATGGCGGCGTAAACGTTTTCGCCTTGAAAAGGCACCTCACCGGTCAGCATCTCATAGAGGATGGTGCCGAGGCTGTAGATGTCGGTGCGTGCGTCGCCGCGCAAGCCTTTGATTTGTTCCGGGGCCATGTAGTCGGGCGTGCCCATGGTTTGGGACAGCCCTGCCCAGGTGACCTTCCGCTGCGTCGCATCCAGGGCGATACCGAAGTCCATCAGCTTCACCTTCCCGTCGGCCAGGATCATGATGTTCTCGGGTTTCAGATCGCGGTGCACGACGTCGTGCGCGTGCAGGTAGACCAGGACGTCGGCGACCTGAATCGCCAGATCCAGCGCCGTGGGGATCGGCAGGCGGCGTTCGCGATGCATGCGTTCGCTGAGCAGTTCGCCCTCCACGTACTCCATGGCGATGTACATGCGGCTCTTCTGCACCGGCTCGAACACCTTGATGACCGCGGGGTGGTCGAGGCGCTGCCCGATTTTCTCTTCGCGCTGGAAGCGCTGGTGGAAGACGATGTCGCTTTCGAATTGCAGGTGGGGGATTTTCAGGACGACCTTGTGGCCGTTGTTGAGGTCACGGGCGCGGAAGATGGTGGCCATGCCGCTGCGTGCAATGACCTCCTCCAGTTCGTACTGGTCGAGCCTTTGCCCAGGGGATAGTTCGGCCATGCGGTGCGCTGCAGCTTAGCCGGTGAAACCGGGGTTTCAACCCTACGCAGCTGCCGTGATCGATTAGCGGCCGAAACGCCACCACGACGACGAGCGTGTCGCCGGTGGGGGTGCGTCGATGACCGCGGCAATTTGGATGCTCATGTTGTCGTCACCGCCGCGGTCGCGCGCCCGTTGGACCAACGCTTCGCAGGCAGCTTGCGGCGGATACCCTTGGATGATCTGGGCGATCTCAGCTTCCGGCAGCAGACTGTGGATGCCGTCACTGCACTGCACGAGGAGGTCGCCGTTCTGCGCATCGGTGCGCAGGAGATCGATGCCAACGATCAGGTGCTGCCCGAGGGAGCGCGTGAGCATATGCCGGCGCGGATGCGTGCGCGCTTCTTCGGCTGAGAGAATCCCATACTCGACCTGCTCCGAGACCCAGGTGTGGTCCTTGGTGAGTTGAGTGAGTTGCCCATTGCGCACCCGATACAGTCGACAGTCACCGACGTGAGCCGTGACCAGTTCCCTGCCCACGACCGCACTGGCCGTGATCGTTGTACCCATACGCCGCAGCTCGGGCACGGTAATGCTCTTCTGATGAATGGCGATGTTGGCTTCTTGAATCGCGCGGCGCAGGCGCTTGTCTATCGACCAGGTGCCGGGAGCTCGATCCATCTCCCGCGCCAGGATCTCGAGGGCCAGCGCACTGGCAACCTCGCCGGCATTGTGGCCGCCGAGGCCGTCCGCGACGGCAAACAAGAGCCCGTCTTCGTGCGGCCAGTAGCCGATGGCGTCTTCGTTCCCTTCGCGAACGCAGCCAATGTCAGTGAGTTGAGCGAAGTCGACGGTGGGCATCTGAAAGCGCCGAGAGCCCGGCAGCTTTGCCGCTGCCGGGCTCGAAGTCAACTGCGGCGAGACGCGTCCTATGCGACGCTGCGCGGAGCGGCCATGATTGCCCGGCCTTTGCGGGAGCTGCTGATCAGCACGTAGATGACGCTGACCGCCGCCCACAACCCCGAGATACCGAAGCAGATGTACGCTTCGTGCTGCGAGTCGGCATTGCCGATGATGTAGAGGTAGAGGATCGATGCGAGCATGGCGAGGTTGGCAAACAAGCCGAGCACGGGGATGATGAGGTGGCGCAGCATGTGGCGCTCGTGACGTTCCGCAAAGCCGATGATCGTCCACAAGCAGGTGAGGCCGTACAACACGAAGGTGCCGAAGTTGGAGGCCAGGGTGATGCCCGTGAGGCCCACGACCGACTGAATACCGATCGCAGCAATGACGCACGACACTGCCACCAGCACCCAGATGGCCCGGTGTGGTGTGGCATAGGCGCCGTGCATGGCCCCAAGCAACTCGGGCATCTCTTCGTCTTGGGCCATGGCATAGCTGACCCGCACCGCCGTGTTCAGACAGCTCAGTGTTGTCCCGAGGATCGCGAGGGCAACCGTGATCGCGATCGTGATCATCAGTCCGAAGCCGATGCCGCCGATGACAGTGTTGCCGAGATGGATGGCCATGTCGCCAATCGGCGCGCTCGACGCCGCAGCGGCCGCCATACCGCTTACTGCCGCTCCGCTGCTGTCGGTCCCCGTCAATTTCTCGCTCACCATGTAGCCGGCGGCGAAGTACTCGAACAGATAGGCGAACAACCCTTGGACAACGAGTGACAGGATGACCGCCCGTGGGATGTTCTTCTTCGGGTCCTTGGTCTCGGCGGCGAAGGCCGTGCAACTCTCGAAGCCGACGAGAATCAGGATGGCGATGGTGGACTGGATCAGCACTCCCTGCAGTGAGTGCGGTTTGACGATATCCCACCCGCCGCTGAAGGCCCAGGCCGTGGCGCCCTCGGGGTTCTTCAGCCGATACACAATTGCCAGGACGCTGAAGAAAACGAGGCTCGTGAGTTGGATGGCGTTGATGATGATCGACGTCATGGTCGAGCCGGTCACGCCGCGCACAGCGATGTAGCCCACCAGGATCGCGAACGCGACGCCGATGACCGTCAGCGTCAGATTCGACAACGTCCCTCCCGTGAACTGCTGGTAGATGTAGCCGATCAACGTCGCACCGAAGGCGACCATGACTCCCGGATACACCCAATAGAAGAGGTGTGCGGCCCAGCCGGTGATGAGCTTGGCGATACGTGCGAACTTGTGGTGCGCCTTGTTCTCGCGGTCGAGGAAGGCCTTCTCGGCAAAGTAGTAACAGCTGCCGAACCCCGCTTCCGGATACAGTCGCGCCAACTCGGCGTACGAAAACGCGGTCAGGAAGCAGAGGACGACGGCAAAGACGATTCCGAACCAGATATCCCCGGCCACCGAGCTACCGTCTGGCGCTGCAGCCGCGGCTTGCAATTGATAGGTGGTCCATAAGAAACACCCGGGCGCGATCAGCGCCATGGCGTTCATGGTAACGCCGGTCAGCCCGAGCGTTGGCTTCGGGGTTGCACTCGATTGATTCTGTGGCATGGCAATCTCCTTTCAATTCGCAGCAACAGCAACCGTGGTGCCACGATCCGGGGGTGACACCGGCGGACGCACCGCGGGATTGCTTGCACGTGCCGACTGCTCTGCTCGCAGGCAACGCTGCATTCTTAGGCTGCATCGCTCGCGGGTATCGCCACACACTTCACCAGCGGTGAGAGCACACGTGCGAGCATCCAGCGATCGGCGACCTGTGGCTGGAGCCGATGGACGCGGAGGCCGTCTCGGATGAAGCGTTGCTTTCGAAGTTGGAAGCTTCAGGTGAGGCAAGAGCAGCCCGCAGCGGGCTGCAACCGGGCGGGGAGATGGAGAACGGCGAGGCCGGCTACGTATTTGCCGGCCTCGCCGTCGAGCTGGGGTTAGATTGCGTCCGGACCGTGTTCGCCGGTGCGGATGCGCACGATGTCATCGACAGGTGAGACGAAGATCTTGCCATCGCCGATGCGGCCGGTCTTGGCGGTCTTCTCTATGATATCTACGCACGCCGCCGCCTTGGCATCGTCGACGAGCAGCTCGACCTTGATCTTGGGCAGGAAGTCGACGACGTACTCGGCGCCGCGGTAGAGTTCGGTGTGGCCCTTCTGCCGGCCGAAGCCTTTCACTTCGGACACCGTCATTCCTTGCAGGCCCTCGCGGGCCAGCGCTTCTTTCACCTCATCAAGCTTGAACGGCTTGATGATGGCTTCGATCTTCTTCATGGCGTTACTCCTGTTGCGCGAGATGATCCCACCTAGAATGCGTAGATCAGCTCGGTCGCCACGGTATCCTGCCCGTGGACGTAGTTGCCCTCGTGCGCGAACACCTTCTTGGTGTCCGACTCGTCGTGCCGATACTCATTGCGCCAGTAGAGGCCGTCGGCGATCTTGTAGGTCAGCGTCGGCGTGAACTCGTAGTACGTCGCCGCCTGCCCGTAGCCGCCCGTGGGGTGCCCATTGACGGGGCCGAGCACGCGCGACCCGTTCAGGTCGTCGAAGACCTCGGCACGCAACGTCCCCGACAGGCTGTCGGTGAACGCATAGATGAGATAGCCGGCCAGGCCATTCCACTGCGCCGTGCGCAGCAGGCCGTTGACCGGCACCGAGTTGCTGTCGTTGCCGTAGTCATAGTCCAAGATGATGGTCAGCGGATCCACGGGCTTGATGGTGATCAACGAGGTGAGCAGCAACCGCTTCGATTCGCCCGGATGGACGTAGAGCTGCAGGGTCGGATCACAGGTCCCACTGGTGGAGCTGCCGCAGACGGCGGGGTTGACGGTGTTGCTCACGTATTGGCCCACCTGCTCCGGCCCGTAGGTGACCGTCTGGTAGAAGGTGATGTGCGGGTCGAACGCCAGCGTCAGGCCGCTGTGGATGCTCTTGCCGTCGTTGTTGTCGACCAGCGAATCCCAGCCGTTGACCAGGCCGAAGTCCAGGCTCACCTGGTCGTTGAACGCATAGCTGCTCATGATGCCGGTGTGCGTGAACGGGATGGCGAAGCCGAAGAGGATCGAGTCGGTGACATTGTAGTTCCAGTTGTTGTAGACCTTGATCACCTCGGCCCCGGCAAGCGTGGCGAAGCGGCCGGCCTTGATCTTGATGCCGCTGCCGACGGGTACCGTGTAGGTCAGATAGAATTGTGTGGCGTCGAAGAAGTCCGTGCCGTTGCCGGTGATCGGCACGCCGTTGCTCTTGCGCCCGAAGTAGGTCGCGTTGTTGACCACGTCGCCTGTCTTGCCGAAGTCGAGATCGACCACGAAGCCGGGCAGGTTGTCGGCGGTCCGATCGAAGTGCAGGTTGCCGTTATTGAGGATGAAGCTGTTCTTCTCGTTGGCGAAGGTGCGCAGAAACGGCTGCGGCAGGGCGTTCCCACTCGGTGGGTACAGCGCCGGGCCGTTGGGCGTATTGTTGTTCGGCCGATTGATGTCGAAGAGGTAGTCGACGGCCACCAGGGCGTGAATGTTGATGCCGGTCTTCTCGAGCAGCGTCTTCTCGTTGTCTTTGACTTCCTTCTCGATGGCGTTGATCCGGTCCGTGATGGTCTGGCTCTCGGTTGCCGTCCCCTTCTGCTCTTGATCGACTTTCTGCTCGAGCGCCCGGACGCGGTCCTCGAGCGATTTGTCAGCCGCCCGGCCCGTGCTCGGCAGCGCCGCCGCGGCCAGCAGCATCAGCATAACCCATCCCAATCTCTTCACTCCGCGCATTCTCCTCACTCCTTTCTTCATTAGTTCCGGGGACGCAGAATGATCCCCCCGAATTTCGTAATGCGGCAGCGTGCAACCGAGGTGCCAGTGATCTGCGGTTTCGCGCGGGCATGAAAAGAAAGGATTTGCACGCAGGCTGCTGGCGGTGTCGGCGCAACTGATGCCTGAAACTTGGGCGCATGCCGGAATCCTGGGCAGCAGAGAGGCCTCTCGTTGCTGCGGCGACGACCCTAACCGAGGTCTGGTCGACGTTTTGGCATCAACACGCGGCGGCGCAGTGAGAGGACGCGTTCGTCCTTCTGATTCCAGGCGCGGGTCTCGACGTAAAGGATTCCACGATCCGGCTTCGACTTCGATTCACTCTTCTCCAAAATCTCAGTCTCGGCGTAGAGCGTATCGCCGTGAAATGTGGGGCCCAGGTGCCGTACGTTCTCGTACTCGAGGTTGGCGATGGCATTTTGGCTGATGTCGCGTACGCTCATGCCGACGGTGATGGCGAACACCAGGACGCCGTTCACCAGACAACGGCCGTGCTGTGATTGGCTGGCGAAATGGTCGTCGAAGTGCAGCGGGTTCGTGTTCATCGTCATCAGCGTGAACCAGGTATCGTCGAAGTCGCGGATGGTGCGACCCGGCCAGTGCTTGATCACCTCGCCCACCGTGTAGTCCTCAAAGAAGCGGCCAGTGTCCATAATATGCGCGTCATGCCTCCGCCGGCGCTCTTACCGAAGAGTGGCGGCGGGCTCAAGCCTCCCCAGAGGTGACTCTTGAAGAGCGGCCGACGACCTGGATAGACTCGCGCCACTCGGCAGCGCAGATCCGGCAGTCAAAGGGGAAGATCGGAGTGGAGTACCGCGGCAAAGTGGCGGTCATCACCGGTGCATCGTCCGGCATCGGCAAGCAGATTGCCCTGGACTTCGCGCGCCGCGGCGCCGCCGTGCTGATCGTCGCCCGTCGGGCCGCGTTATTGGAGCAGGTCGCCGCGGCGTGCCGGGCGGCAGGGGCCGAGGCTGAAGCCCTGACCGGCGATCTGGCCGAGCGCGCCTTCGCCGAAGCGACCGTCACCCGCGCGGTCGAGCGCTTCGGCCGGCTCGACATCTTGATCAACAACGCCGGCATCCCCAAGCACAAGCAGTTCTTCGACGTGACCCCCGAGGACATCGACTACACGATGCGCACGAACTTCTTGGCAGCGGCGTACATGACCGTGGCCGCCCTCAAGCCTATGCTGCGCCAGGGCGAGGGCTACGTCGTCAACATCTCATCTGGCGCGGGCAAAATCCCGCCGCCGCGCGAGACCGTGTACGCTGCCTCCAAGTTCGCACTCACCGGCTTCACCGAAGGCTTGTGGCTCGACCTCGCCGGTTCGAACATCCACCCCGCGGTGATTCACGTCGGCCCGATCGACACGGAAATCTGGGACAAGGCCGCAGCCGAAGCACCGGTGCGTTACACGGGCAAGAAGTATCCGCCGAGCATCGTCTCCGACGCCGTGTTCGAGTGTATCGAGAAAAGACGCTACGAGATGACCGTACCGCGATCGCTGGCGTGGGTGTTCCTGTTCAAGGCGCTACTGCCCGGGCTCTTCCGCCGCGGCGCGGCGCGCTGGGACCCGGTGCCGGCGGCGCTGGTCGCTGCGGCGCGGAGGAGAGTGACCAGTGACAAGTGACCAGTAACAAGTAGAGGACCAACGCTTTACACGCTGATTGCTGGTTACTGGTCACTTGCCAATACCAGTCAGGAGGTGAGATGAAGGCCCTAGTGTTCGACGTCGACGTCAATGAGATCGTCCATCTGATCCAAGAGGCACGTGAGAACAAAGAAGCCTACCTCGGCGAACATTCACTGCTGCGCCTCGTCGACGTGCCCGACCTCCAGGTGCCGTTCCCCGACTGGGTGCTGATCAAGACGCGGCTGTGCGGCATTTGCGGCAGCGATTACAAGCAGGTGTTCGTCGACTTCGAGGGCATTGACAGCCCGCTGGCCACGTTCGCGACCTTCCCGCAGGTGATGGGGCACGAGGTGGTCGGCACCGTCACTGCCATTGGGCCGGAGGTAAAGAGCGTCCGCGTCGGCCAGCGTGTCGTGCTCAACCCATGGCTGTCGTGCGCGCCGCGCGGCATCACGCCGCTGTGCGAGGCGTGCCAGGACGGACAGTACTCGCTGTGTATCAACTTCAAGCGCGGGCGTTTGTGCGGTGGCATCCACACCGGGACCTGCCGGGACGCCTCCGGCGGCTACGCTCCATATCTGCCGGCACACCAGAGCATGGCGATCCCGGTCCCCGACGGCATCAGCAACGAGGCCGCGGTGCTTGCCGATCCGTTTTCCGTGAGCCTGCATTCCGTGCTGCGCCACCCACCCAATGCGGGCGACACTGTTGTCGTCTACGGCTGCGGCACGCTCGGCCTGTGCGCCATCGAGATCTTGAAGAAGCTCTTCGACGTACGGATCTACGCCATCACGCGCTTCGACCATCAAGCACGGCTGGCCAAGCAACTCGGCGCCGTCGAGACCATCCCGTGGCGCCCGACGGAGCAGATCATCGAGCGCTTCAAGGACATCGCCGGCGCGGCTGAGGTGCTTCCGCCGGTGGAAGGGGTCCCTGCCCTGCCGATGCTGCACGGCACGCGCGGCGTGCGCGTGATCTACAACACCGTCGGCACCGCGGAGAGCATCGAGGTGTCGATCCGCATCGCCGGCCCGCGCTCGACCGTGGTCCTGTCAGGCGTCGACACCCCGGCGCGCTTCGAGTGGTCGCCGCACTACTTCAAGGAGATCAACCTCGTCGGCTCCAATGCCTTCGGCGTCGAAGAATGGAACGGCAAGCGGCAGCACGCCATGCGCCACTACTTCGACATGATCCAGGAGAAGCACGTCGACGTCACGCCGATCATCACGCACCGCTTCCGCCTCGAGGACTTCAAGGACGCCTTCCTCTACACGCACAACCAGGGTGAGCACGCCGCGGTAAAGGTACTGTTCGACTTCGGAACGTAGAGTTTGTAAAGACTCGCGCCCCGGCGTCCGGGCGATCAAATCGCCCGGCTGAGTTGCAGCAAAGCCCACCAAGGGGGCTCCAAACGCAGATCAGAGAGGGCGGTGAGCCCCTTCAGTGGGCTTCGAGCGACTCAGCCGTGGAATTTGATTCCACGGCGACGCACTAGCACGCACCGCCGCGGGGTTTTGAGACGAGACACCCCTTGAGCCTCTGGGCGAGCGCCAGGCCGTCACGTAATTTTTCACAAACTCGTAGGTAGGTGCGAGGATCCTGAAACCACGCTCACATCTGCGGCAGCGCTCGGAGTTGTGCCGCGACGTATCGGCCGTGTAGGCATCGAGAGCGTGCAAGCGCCTGCAAACTGTCTGGCGATCGATCATCGCTGCGGCGCGTACCGTTCAGATCACGCGTCCCCGGAAGATAGCGCGTTCCTTAAGCACCGGTGGCGCGGCATTGAGGATGACCACATCGATGTCGGAACGTCCGAGCGCCAGCATGAGATCCGAGATCAGCATCGCCTGCACATCACCAGGCGACGGCACCCCTGCTTCCAGGATCACGGCGATGTCTACATCGCTGAGCGGCGTCGTCGTACCGCTGGCCTGTGAACCGAACAGATACGCGGCTATCACCGGATAGCGTGCAAAGATCGGCTCCAGCGCGCGTGTATCGATCGACGTGCGCGCATCTTCGCACTGGCTCATGAGGGCGTCAAACGACGGGCCCGTATCATCCAGGGCCACGGCAAAGTCGTCCACGGAGGGTTTCGACGCGCCACGACTGCCACCGGAGGCTCGACGCCTCCCCAAACGAAGCCGTAACGGGCTGTGTGGCTGAGTCAGCCGGCTTCCAGCCGGCTTGGATCGGGTAGCCCGGCACTTGAGAGGCTGTCTCAAAACCTTCTCCGGTGGTACAGGCAAGATGCCTATACCACCAGATCCTCCTTGATCTGCAGGGGAGACAGGGTGGTATAGGCTTCCAGCCTGTACGTTTTGAGACGCCCTCTTGCGCTCAGCGCTGCTGCAGGCAGCTCTCTTGCACAGGCAGATCGCGGAAGCGACGCCGCAGACTGCGCCCGACGGCGACCAGGGTCACGATGGTGGCGAACGGCAGCAACGATAGGAAGATCGTGCTGAGATAGTAGGTGTGCAGCAGCCGGCTGCCCAGCGACGCGTAGCAGTTGGGGCACGCCAGCACGGCGGTGGGGCTCGTCGCAATCGTCAGGACCGCAATTGCGAGCAGTCGTTTCATCATCGGCGACGGCTCACGAGAGATAGACGAGGACGTACAGCAGCGGCCAGACGCCGACGACGAAGGACCAGTAGAGCCGGCAGGCTTCAACTGCTCCGCAGGAACGTGCCGTGTAGCGGCCGCGCAGCGCGCCGCGCAACACCGCCAACAGCAAGACCACGCCGCCGAGCACATGAAGTGCATGGCAGCCGATCAGTGTGTAGAACGTGCCACCGTAGTTGCTCTGCGTGGCGCTGAGCCCGTAGCCGATGAGGCGAGTCCACTCCACGCCTTGCACGCCGAGGAAGAGCGCGCCGAGCAGCACCGTTACCGTCAGCCACTGCCGCAATTCCCGCCCATGGTCGCTGCGCAATGCAGCGCCGGCGCGGTGCATCGTGTAGCCGCTCAGCAGGAGAATCAGCGTGTTCACGGCGGTCACCAGGATCGGCAGGCGTGGCTGGTCCGCAGGCGGCCACGCCGCATCACCGGCACGCAGCACGAGGAAAATACTGATCAGGCCACCGAAGAGCATCGCCTCGGCGCCGAGGAAGATCAGCGTGCCGATGACCGCGTTGGGCACGATCGGTCCCGAACCGGGCGCGCGCCGCGGCCGGCCAGAGGAGTAGGCGACGCGCAGCGGCAGGCCGCCGCGCTCTTGGCGGAGTGCGTCGACGTGCGCAGCCATGCGTCTAACGGAAAGCGATGTCCGGCAGCAGCACGATGGTGAGTGCGATCGCCAGCAGCAACGGCACGGCGAGCAACGCGTACACCATGAGCGGCTGGTGCCGCACGTGCATGTAGTGCCGCAGCACCAGGAAGGCCTTGACGCTCGCCACCGTGAAGATCAGGACCACGGCCAGCGTCTTCGACGGCACCGCCAGCAGCGCCACACCGGCGGCAAGCAAGACGAGCAGCCAGACCCAGATGGTGAGATAACCGACGGAAGGCTTGGCAACAGAACTCATACTCTCTCTCCAAACAATAGCGTCAGGCCAGGTAGAGCAGCGGGAAGAGGAAGATCCACACGACGTCGACGAAGTGCCAGTACAGGCCGGCGTACTCGATGCGGTGCTTGATGCGCGGCCAACCGCCACCACCCACCGCCAGGAACAACGCGAAGTTGATGATGATGCCGACGAGCACGTGCAAACCGTGCAACCCGGTCATCGTGTAGTAGAACGACCAGAAGAGGCTGGTTGCGGGCGTGAACCCGTGCTCGATCTCGCGCGAGTATTCGAAGCCCTTGATGCATAGGAAGGTGCAGCCCAGCAGCACCGTCGCCAGCATGAACCACCGCGTCCGCTCGCGGTCGTCGGCTTCTGCCGCCGCGTGCGCCTTCACGACTGTGAAGCTGGAGGTCACCAGAACGATCGTGTTGATGATCGCGATACGCGTGTTCACATGAGCACGCTCGGCCACCCAGCCGCCCGCCGCGATGCGCGACAGGATATAGGAGCCGATCAGCCCGCCGAAGACCATGATTTCGGAGGCCAGGAACCACCACACACCCACCTTGCCCAGCGGCTGAGCCGTGAACTCGCGGCTGTCCGCGTGCGGGTGCTCTGCAATTGCGACTGAACTCATCACACACCTCTCGGAGCTGGCGCCGGTACGCCCTGCGGCAGATAGTCTTCCGCCAGGCCCGGCAGCGAGTATTCATAGGGATCGCGGTACACCGTCGGCACCTTTTCGAAGTTGCCGTGCGGCGGCGGCGACGCGGTCGCCCATTCCAGCGTGTTGGCCTTCCAGGGATTGTCCGTCGCCGGCTGACCGGCGAACAAGCTCCAGAAGAAGTTGATGACGAAGGGGATCTGGCCGATGAGCAGGACGACGGTTGCAATTGTCGCAAACTGATGGATCGGGGCCAAGTGTTTGAGGAAGTCGTACTGCATCGGGTTGTACACGCGCCGCACGTTGCCGGCCGCGCCCGCGAGGAACAGCGGAATGAACACGCAGTTGAACCCCACCACCGTGATCCAGAAATGGATCTTGCCGAGCGTCTCGTTCATCATGCGGCCGAACATCTTCGGGAACCAGAAGTAGATGCCGGCAAAACCGCCGAAGAGCACCGCGGGGAACAGCGTGTAATGGAAGTGCGCTACCACGAAGTAGGTGCCGTGCAGATAGATGTCGACCGCCGCCGACCCCAGGAAGATCCCCGTCACTCCACCGATGAGAAAGGTTGCCAGGGCACCGACCGCAAACAGCATCGGCGCCGGGTAGCTGATCGACCCGCCACGGAACGACGCCACCATGGAGAACACCATGATCGCAAACGGGACGGAGATCAGAATGGTCGTGACACTGAAGGGTGTGGCCAGCCGCGGATCGATGCCGCTGACGAACATGTGGTGCGCCCAGACCACGAAACTCAGGACGCCGGCGCCGATCGTGGAGTAGATGATCGCCTTGTAGCCGAAGATCGGCCGGCGGGTGAACACGGGAAAGACTTCCAGGAGCACACCGAATCCCGGCAGCATGACCACGTAGACTTCCGGGTGGCCGAAGAACCAGAACAGATGCTGCCACAGCAGCGCGTCACCGCCGCGCGCCGGTTGGAAGAACGCCGTGCCGATGGTGCGGTCGAACAGCAGCATCACCGCGCCACCCACCAGCGGGCCCACCGAGAGCATGAACAGCACCGCCGCAGTCAGCTGCATCCACACCATCAACGGCAACCGCATCAAGCTCAGGCCCGGCGCGCGCATGTTGATCGCCGTGGTCAGGAAGTTCACGCCGCCCATCAGGAACGATGCAAACTCCAACGCCAGGGCGATCAGCCACAGATTGATGCCCCAGTTGACGCCGGTGAACTGCGGATCCGCGGACAACGGCGCGTAACCGGTCCAGCCGGCCGCCGCCGCACCGCCCGGCACGAAGAACGACGCCACCAGGATCATCGACGCCGTGAAGATCGTCCAGAACGACATCATGTTGAGCCGCGGGAACGCCATGTCCTCCGCGCCCACCATGAGCGGGATGAGGAAGTTGCCGAAGCCGCCGAGCAGAAACGGCATGGCCACGAAGAACACCATGATCGTGCCGTGCATCGTGATCAGCGCGTTGTAGAACTCCGGCGGCACCACACCTGCGAACATCGTCGGTTCCGGCACCCAGGCGAAGCCCGGCACCGGCGTCTCCGGCCACGCCAGCTGCCAGCGGATCAGCAACGCGGTCAGCGCGCCGATCAGCATCATGAAGAGGGCCAGCGACATGTACTGCCGGCCGATCACCTTGTGGTCGACGGAGAAGACGTACTTGCGCCAGAAGCTCAGCTCTTCGCCGTGCGCGTGGCCGTGTAACGGTTCAGCTACTGCCTGCATGACTCTCCTCTCAGCTGTGTGCCGGCGCGAGTGGTGCCGCTGGCGCTGCTGCAGCCGCCGTATCAGTTGATGGCCACTGCTTCTTGAGCCACTGCTGGTAGTCGTCCGCCTCGTGCACGATCAGGAAGCCGCGCATGTTGTAGTGACCGAAGCCGCACAGCTCGGCGCAGGCAATCTCGTACTGGCCGGCCTTCGTGGCATTGAACCAGCCTTTGATTGTCCGGCCGGGCAACACGTCCTGCTTGAGGCGCACGTTGGGAATGAAGAAGCTGTGGATGACATCCTTGGCGCGCAGCGTCAGCTGCACGTTCTGGTTCACCGGCACGTGCAACTCGTTCTCGATGGTCACGTCGTCGGCCGTGTCGAACTTGCCGTCGGGACCGGGGTAGGTGAAGTTCCAGTTGAACTGCTTGCCCGTGACGAGCACTTCGACGCCGCCCGGGGGCCGCTGCTCCTTGATCTTCGCCCACACCGGCCCGCCCGCCGCATCAATGCCGAGGTCGAGCGCCAGCACGATCGCGACTGGAATCAGGACCCACGCCAGCTCCGACCACGTATCGCCGCGCGAGTACGTGGCCGCCTGGCCGCGGCGGCGGCGGTAACGGATGAGGAAGTAAAAGAGGACGGCTTCAGTCAGTAGGAACCAGAAGCCGACGATGTAGTAGATGAGGGAGAATACCGAATCGATGTCCCCCCCGAAGGTAGAGATGTTCTGTGGAAACCAACTGAGCATCCGATGACTCCGTTCACGAAACTTGCGCGTGCGCACACTGCGCCGCGCGCCGCTAAGGCAGGAACCGCGCCATCGCAGCCGTAGGGGCGAGGCGTTGGCAGGAAGCGGAGATACCGATGCAACCCCTGTTGCGTAGTGTTGCAGATGCTGCGCAACACCTGTTGCACACGCAACACCCTATTGGGGCAGTCGGCTGTTCGATTCGATCTTCTTCAATCGCCGCCAGAGCGTCGTGCGATTGATGCCGAGCGTCCGCGCCGCTGCCGATTGGTTTCCACGATGGCGCGCCAGCACGTCGAGCGTTTCCTCGGCCGTGTTCTGACGCACCGGCGGAGACCACACCGCGGCCGGCCGCAAGAGGCTGCGCGGCAGCGCGCCCATTTCGATGACGCTACCTTTGGAGCACACCACGGCATGCTCCAAGGTGTTCTCGAGCTCCCGGATGTTGCCCGGCCACGGGTACTGGAGGAAGGCCTCCATCACGGCGGGCGCCACCGCCTTCACTTTGCGGCCCTTACTGGCGAGCTTCGCCAGGATGTGCTCGACCAGCGCGGGAATGTCCTCGGGTCGTTCGCGCAACGGCGGCAGCTCGATTGGGATGACGTTGAGCCGGTAGAAGAGATCCAGGCGGAAGCGGCCCTGCATCATCAGTTGGCGCAGGTCCTGGTTGGTGGCGGCGATGACGCGCACGTTCACACGCACGGTCTTCGCGCTGCCGACGCGCTCGAACTCCTGCTCCTGCAGGACGCGCAGCAGCTTGACCTGCGTGGAGGGCGAGATCTCGCTCACTTCGTCGAGGAAGACCGTACCACCGTCGGCGAGCTCGAAGCGGCCCACCGCATCACGGATGGCGCCGGTGAAGGCGCCTTTGACGTGACCGAACAGCTCGCTCTCCAGCAAGCTCTCGGGTAGCGCCGCGCAGTTCACTTTGACGAACGGCTGGCGGGCGCGGTTGCCGGAGCGATGAATGGTTTCCGCCAGCAGCCCCTTGCCCGTGCCGCTTTCGCCCTGCAGCAGGACCGTGGCATCGCTGTCCTTGAGCACCTCGATCAGCTCCATGATGCGGTGCATGCGCGAGTTGCCGGAAATGAACTCGCTCGCCGCAGGCGCAGGCTGCGCCAGCGCACGCAGGTCGCGGAACGCCTCCACCGCACCGACGATCTGCCCGTGCTCGTCGCGCAGTGCGGAAATGCTCAGGCTGACCGGCAGGGCATGGCCGACGCGGTCGACGTATTCCGTCTCGAAATTGGTTACCCCGGGGCCGCCGTCCAGCACACGTCGCACGGGGCACGCCTGCGCGCATTCGGCACGACAACTCAAGAACTCGTAGCACGTCTTGCCGACGACCTCGGACTCCGCATGGCCGATGATGCGCGCCCCGGTGCGGTTGATGCTCGTCACCACGCGCTCGCTGTTCACCGTGATCACACCTTCCGCGATGCTGTCGAGCACGGCTTGCACCTTGTTGCGCTCCAACTGCACTTGGTCCGTCTTCTCCTGCAGTGCCTGGAACAAGCCGACGAGATGGCCGATCGGCCGCGCACACTCGAGGATACCGGCGATCACCCCGTTCTCGTCGTGCACCGGCGCGGTGTGCAGGCTGACCGGCTCGATGCCCTGCGCACCAGTGAGGCGAACGTTGAAACTGGTCACCGGGCGGTCCTGAGCGACCGCATCGTCCAACGGACAGCTGCTGCCGCAAGCTTCGCAGCGGACAATGTCCGCACACGGGCGGCCGCGCGCCGCGTCGACGGGCGTGCCTGACAGCGCTTCCGCGGCCGCATTCATGTCGACCACGCGCTTGTCGAGGCTGATTGCAAAGGCCGGTTCGGGGAGGCTATCGAGGAGCGCGTGCGACGGAAACTGGGCGGTCATCAATACTGGGGTGAACTTTCGGTGCTAAACCGACGACGAGCTTCTAGCAGCTTCTCCCGGTGGTGGTCCACCCCTGCTCGCTCAATGAACGTACCGAGGCGTGAGAAGCCCCGCCCGGCATGCTGGATGATCAGCGCGGTCACTGCATTCAATTCGGAGGCTTCCAGTTCCTGAGCACCCGCAAACGCCTCAGACACAGTGATGCCGTTGGCAGCGCGCGCCTCGAGCCCACCAACCCGCTGCGCAATTCCGCCCAACTGCCGCGCCCACTCCCCGGAAGGCGCTGGGGCCGTGACCGGAAAGACCTCGCGCGTTGCCGCCACCAGCAGGGCATGCAAGCGCTCGTCAGCGGCCATCTCGCTCCAGAAGGCGGCAATCAGGGGGCGCCCTCGAAAGACCACCGCGAAGCGTTCGTACAATGCACCGACGCGGCGCTCCAGTCCGGCCACCCTTTCCAGGAGAGCCCACATGGTTTCCGCGACCGCCGTCTTGCCTTCAGCGCCGTGCTGCTCGTTCATTGGCGAACGTCTTTCAGCACAATGCGTGCCGCAACCCTCAGTGGGTGCTCGCGAATGGGTGCGGTTTCGAATGAAGATACCTGCCGCGCCCTCACTTCGCCTGAATCGATTGCAGGTATTCGGTGATCAGCATGATCCTGCCGCGCACCTCGACGTGACGGCTTATCGAGTCAGTCGTCTCGGCATGAAAGATCTCCCCCCAAACCGGCATGTCCGGGCTGCCGTGCGCGCGCACGCTAGTCGTACCGTCGATGTCTTGTGCCACTGCCATGAAAGGAAACTCGCCCTTGTTCTTCTTGGCGATCTGCGTCAGGTCCGTGGGTTTGGGTTGCAGAAATCCCGAAACCACACCGTCGCCCTTGCCGCTTTCACCGTGACAGGCAGAACAATATTTTAGGTACATCGCCTTGCCGGGCGAGGTTGTCTGCGTAGACTCGGCAGCCCACGCCCCGCACGTCAGTGCGCCAGCCAACAAACCGGCGCACACGACAACCGCCGCGCTCCTTGCTGTTGCCCCTCGACTCATGGTTCCCCCTCCCTCCTAGCCACGGTGGAGGCCCTGCACCTCGGAAACCGCTGCCACAGGCACGTGATGGATTCGGTGAACGTTGTTGGCCTGGGGTGTAGCGCCTTTGTGCGGCGCTTGTCAAAATGCAGGCATGGTGACGGCGGCAACCGGCTTCTCCGAGAACGCCCTGACGGTGCTCCGCGAACGCTACCTGCGGCGCGACGCAGCAGGTGCGGTCGCTGAGGACCCCGCGGCGCTGCTGCGCCGGGTCGCCGCAGCGGTCGCCGCTCCCGCACGCACGTTTGGTGAAGACGCGGCGTTTTGGGAAGCGCGCTTCGCCGAACGCCTTGAGCGTTTGGAATTTCTGCCCAACTCGCCCACCCTGATGAACGCCGGCTTGCCAGGTGGCCAGCTCGCTGCTTGCTTCGTGCTGCCGATTGCCGATGATCTCGACTCCATCTTCACGGCGCTGAGCCGCATGGCCCGCATTCACCAGACGGGCGGCGGCACCGGCTTCTCGTTCAACGCCTTGCGCCCCCGCGACGACCGTGTGCAGTCGACTGGCGGCATCACCTCGGGCCCGCTGTCGTTCATGGACCTCTTTGATCACACCACCGCGGTCATCCGTGCCGGCGGACGCCGCCGTGGCGCCAACATGGCGGTCCTGCGGGTCGACCATCCCGACATCGAGGAGTTCATCACGGCCAAGCGCACACCCGGCAAGCTGGAGAATTTCAACCTTTCGGTGGGCGTCACCGACGCGTTCCTCGCCGCATTCGACACGGGGGAGCACTTCGCGTTGTGCAATCCACGCACCGGCCGTGTCGTGCGCTGGCTCGACCCGAGGGCGCTCTTCGACCAGATCGTCGACGCCGCCTGGGCAACCGGCGATCCTGGGCTGTTGTTTCTCGACGAGATCAACCGCCACAATCCGACGCCGGCGCTCGGGGCCATCGAAGCCACCAACCCGTGCGGCGAGCAGCCGCTGCTGCCGTATGAGTCGTGCGTCTTGGGCTCCATCAACCTGGCTGCGTTCATCGCGGGCAACGGCGTCGACTGGGAGCGCCTGCGGCCGGCCATTCACGATGCCGTCGTTTTTCTCGACAACGTCGTCGAGGCCACCTGCTATCCGTTCGCGGAGATCGACTCAGCGACGCGGCGCACGCGCAAGATCGGTTTGGGCGTCATGGGACTCGCCGATCTGTTTGCACGCATCGGCCTCCCCTACGACTCCGCGGATGCGCTGGCGCTCGCCGCCCGCCTGGCCGCGTTCCTGACCGCCGAAGCCCGCGCCGCATCGGTACAGCTCGGCGAGCGGCGCGGATCATTTCCGGCTTTTCCCGACAGCGTGTGGCCGGCGCGTGGCCTGTCGGCAATGCGCAACGCCACCACCACCTGCGTCGCGCCCACCGGCACGATCAGTCTCTTGGCCGGTGTCTCCAGCGGGATCGAACCGTTCCTTGCGCTCGCCATGGTGCGCCGCGTCCTCGGCGGCGAGCGGCTGGTGGAGATCAACGCCACGTTGCTGGCCGCCTTGGAGGCACAGGGTGCCCTCAACGAGGAGGTCCTAGCTGCGGTCCGCGAGCTTGGCTCGCTGCGCCAGGTAGAATCCTTGCCCGTGGAGCTGCGCCGGTGCTTTCCAATCGCGCTGGAGATCGCCCCCGAGATGCACGTACGCATGCAAGTAGCGTTTCAGACGCACATCGATGCGGCGGTGTCGAAAACCGTGAACCTGCCCGCCGATGCACCCGCCAGCGCGGTCCGCGACGTGTACCTTCTGGCCCGCCAATTGCGGCTGAAGGGCGTGACCGTATACCGCTACGGCTCGCGGCCTGGGCAGACGCTGTCGCTGGTGCACGAGGACGCGCGGCATGACTGCCGCGAGTGCGCAGTCTAGAACAGCTGCCTCAAAACTCGCGGGCCGGGCGTCCGGGCGAGCAAGAGGCTATCTCAAAACCTGCTGACAACAGACGACAGAGCGTCAGACACAGACGCAACCTCTTGCCAACAGTGGGCTCGGGTCTGTTGCCTGTTTCGTCCCGAGCAGCACCGGATTCAGCGAAGCCACCGGACGTCTGACGTCACACTCAGGTCGCGCTCTCGCCGCCCTGGATGAGTTGGGCCACGATCCGCTCCAACACCTCGTCCCTCTGGCGCAGCATCTCTCGATACTCGCGGTGATCGGAGCGGCCGATCTCCACCCGCAGGGCCGCCAGGTGCGTCGTCAGCACCTCGCGCAGCACCGTGGCTTCTGTCGAATTCAGCGTGAGCTGCATACGTCCTCCTCACAATC
>Ga0335070_10003043_pt1 | contig 19497 bp, 23 predicted proteins | sample Lox_Sample_13_FD_206722 | JGI IMG/M metagenome (GOLD analysis project Ga0335070, IMG submission 206722) | Soil microbial communities from Loxahatchee National Wildlife Refuge, Florida, United States - Lox_Sample_1.3 | ecosystem: Environmental > Terrestrial > Soil > Wetlands | place: USA... | reverse complement strand
ACGTTAGCTGTCCTGATGGTTACGAACTTAACGCTGCTGACCTCAAGTGCCATCGCACAGGCAGCGATTGACCGCGCCCAGCGAGGCCGCATAGCTGGAGGCGGAAGGGAACATGCGGCGTGTTTAAAGTAGGAAGCTATAAACAAAAATGAAAACAGACAGAGAGCGGATCATCTACAAAACATCGGGCGAAGTCATCGAAGCTCTACGGCCGGCGTATCCAGCGAATGCTTATGCCTTCTTGACTGAGGTCGGGAACAGCACTGGATTCCGATGCAACCGCCATGCCGATGTAATTGTGATGTCGTTATGGCCGAGCCGTGGGCTTGAGATCATCGGCATGGAAGTCAAGGTTAGCCGTTCGGACTGGCTGTCAGAACTGAATAACCCAGAGAAAGCTGAAGTTATTTTCGACAAGTGCGACCGATGGTATTTGGTTGTTGGCGACGAAAATATCGTCAAAGATGGCGAACTTCCTAAGGGCTGGGGTCTGATGGTCCCAAAGAAAGACGGCCTCAGAACCAAGGTCGCCGCCACGGTCAAGGAGCCGGAACCGGAACCCAATCGTGCATTCATCGCGGCGGTTCTTCGACAATGCTGCTCACAGTTAACCGACGAATCCCGATTGAAGGCCGAATACCAGCGCGGTTACAAAGCAGGCAAGAAGGAAGCCGAGGAACAGGATTGGAGTAAGCGGGATTTAGCCGAGCTAAAGAAGTCGGTCGCTGCATTCGAGAAGGCTTCCGGCGTGGCAATCACGAACCGATGGGAGAATCCCGAGAAGGTTGGCGCGGCTGTGTATCAGGTCCTTCACGGAATGGGCAATCGTATCAGGGAACAATTAGAGGGTTTGCACGGTCAGGCACTTCGTATCGCAACCTCGATTGAGGATGAATTGGCGAAGCAATCTTTATAGCAAGGAACTAAACACAATGAAGCGAGAAACCGAGGACGGATACAGGCGCACCAATCGCGAGATGATGATGGAACCTCGTTCCTTAAAAAGTTCGTGGTGCATGGTCTGCGATGCTTGCTTAGTTTTGGACGGGCAACGCTGCCCCGTGTGCGGTCACAAAGATGAGAGCGAAAGGGCAAAGAAAATTGTAGTTAGGGATTGATTCTTTATAGCGAGGGACTAAAAAGCACATCCGGGGAACATGCGGCTTCTGTAGAGTAGGGAGCTTGACTGACGTGGTAAAACATAGGGGGTTGGGGGTACGCGCGGGATTTTAGAACTGTGAGGACTGGATTTATGGACAAGGAATTGCAGAAGAAACTGGATGACATCATGGAAGAGACGCGGGATGAGATGATGACGGAGACCATCGTCCCTCCGCACGAGCAGCCATATCGGGTGCCGTTCGTATTGTCGGAAACTCCCACCCTAAACTACATCCCTCGCGGTGATCGCGTAATCCTGAAGCGCTTGCCACCGCCCGAGCCCAAAGAAGGCGAAGTACGCTTACCCGACTCGCAGCAACGGCCGATGAACGCTGGCACGGTCGTAGCGGTTGGACCTGGCGCTCGAAACGTTGTGACCGGGCAAATCGATGCAATCACAGATCTCAAGCCGGGAGACATCGTAGAGTTTCTGGACTACGCCGGCGCCGAGGTGGAGATTGACGGCGAGGCGTACCTGTCGGTGCGGGAGAGTGAGATTCATGGTAAACGCCCTTGATGCCTTAATTGTGTTGGCAGTGATCGGAGCGAGTCCATATCTCGCTGGGTGGTGGATGCGGATCTACCTGGAAACCCGAGGTCCGCTTAACACAAACGTAAAGTGCGACAACACGACTTTTAATCTAAAGTTTGAGAAAGAACCTGAGAGGAAACAATGAAAAACACGCTCTGCCTGCTGTTGCTGTGTTGCTGTGCCGCCGCTCAAAACGCCAAACCTGTCGACAGACCCATCCCACCCATCACCGAGAAAGAGCAACTCGAGTTCCTGAAGAAGCACGACAAGAACCTGCTTAACCAAGAGGCTGAACGCAAGACGCCGCAATACGCTGCCGCGCAAGCCTCGCAGAACGATCAAGACGCGTTCGTCGCGAAACTCTTCACCGATCGCCATCTCACACAGCAAGATGCTGCATTGTGCTTTGGCCCTGGACAGGGACCATGCGAAGGCGTAGCGGAGATGACGCTTGAGTTTCGCCCCATGCCGAAGCCTGAACCGGCGCCTGCGGAAAAGAAGCCGGAGGCGAAAAAGTAGCCATGAAGGAATACACACAAGAGGAGTGGGCGGTAATGGATCAACTAGTGAGGGACAAACTGGATGGGAAGTTGGCTAAAGCCCCGTATCGATGTTGTGATTGCGGAGCAATCCTGCCCATTCAGGATCGTCCAACCCGCGAAGGCCATATCTGCCCAAAAGGAAAGCCGGAGGATAAAAAGTAGCGCGTGGCTCGAGAAATACCACTAACGCGAGGGCAAGTTGCGATCGTCGACGACGAGGATTACGAGTATCTGGCGCAATTCAAGTGGCAAGCCCATTGGGACCGACACACCCGCTCATTTAGAGCAAATCGCTGTGTCAAAGGGCCTGGAATCGGGCGCCATGCAAAGTTAAAACAATACACCGTCTGGATGCACAGAGAAATCCTTGGGTTAAAGCGAGGGGACCCGCGCAAAGGAGATCACATCATTCCTGGGGCAACCCTTGATAATAGACGGTCGAATCTCCGTATAGCTACAAACACTCAAAACCTACGCAACAGCACAAAACACAAGAACAACAAAAGTGGCTTTCTCGGGGTCTCGTTCGCCAAACGGCGCAATAAGTTCATTGCGCAAATCACGATCAATGGCAAAAGAACCTGTGTGGGGGCGAGCAAAGATCCAGAAAAAGCCTATGCATTTTATTGTGCTGCTGCAGCAAAACACTATGGGGAATTTGCACCCTACGTAACGAGGAGAGGAATAGAACATGTCGAAGCAGATGCTGATGGGAAGTGAGGCGCGAGCTGCGCTATTGACCGGACTTGATAAGGTCGCAAATGCGGTGAAGATTACATTGGGACCACGCGGACGCAATGTGTTGATTGATCGTCCACTACAGCCATTGGCGACGCGCGATGGGGTCACGGTCGCTAAGGCAACATCGGAGTTACCAAATCCATTCGAACAGATGGGGGCTCTCTATGCGAGAGAAGTGGCAGACGCTGCAGTCGTCGAAGCTGGAGACGGTACGACAACCGCCACGGTTATTCTGCAGGCTATTGTTCGCGAAGGGCTCAAGTTGGTCACTGAGGGTGCTGAGCCTTTGCTTCTTGCTGATGGAATCGAGGCTGCTGCGAAGGCTTGTGCCGCTACGATTGAGCTTATGGCTGTGCCGGCGACTCCTGAACTGGTTAAGCAAGCAGCCATCATCTCAACGCACGGTGACGTCGAGCTCGGCTCGATGATTGCCGAGGCAACGTGCAAAGTCGGAGCAACGGGCGTACTCGAACTGCAAGAGAGCCGTGACGAAACCACAACGATCGAGCACGTGGAAGGCTACTATTTCGAACGTGGCTGGCGTCCCAACATGTTCTTTGTCCGTGAAGCGCGCGGCCAGCGCTGCGTGCTCGAAAAACCGCTCATTCTGATTTCGGAGCGCACTATCGTTGGTGCCGGTCTCCAGGGACTACCGAACGGAAACGTTCGCGTGATCCAGGGCGACGGCATCGGCGCGATTGTCGAGCAATGCGTAAAGGCTCGGCGAGCACTGCTGATTATCGCGGAAGACTTGGTTGGCGACGCGATGAGCGTATTCGCAACCAATGTCTGCGGCGGACAGTTGCCGGGCGGCTGCTTTGTCAAACTGCCAGGGTTCGGCGATCAGCGGCAAGCCTCGATCGAGGATCTTCGCGTCTCAGTTGGCGCCAAGCGAGTCCACACGCAAACGTCGACGCAACTCAAAGATCAACTCTCCAGTTTCACGGTCGAAGACTTGGGCGCTTGTGAGCGCGCGGTGATCTCGATGGACAAAACCGTACTTATCAAAGGCTCGGGCGACCAAATTGAAATTGGAAGGCGAGTGGCTGAACTAAGTCAGCAAAGCACCGAAGAAGTTAACCCCTACGCGAAGCAGATGATTGACACGAGGATTGCGCGGCTATTCGGTGGCGTTGCGGTTCTACGCGTAGGTGCCGAGTCCGAGCCAGCCATGATCGAGAAGAAAGCGAGAGCGGAAGACGCAATCCACGCCTGCCGCGGCGCGCTGCAACAAGGGCTGGTACCAGGCGGAGGAGTGGCGCTGGTAAGAGCGAGCCAGTGGGGGAAACACACCGTCATGATGGAAATGCAGGATGACGTATCAAAGGGATGCCGATTGCTTTTGAATGCGATCCAAGAGCCCGTTCGTCAGATTCTTCGCAACGCGGCGCACCCAGCGCCGGAGAAGATCATCGACCAGATCATCACCGCCGGCAAGTCATACGGGTACAACGCGGCTCTAGGGCGGTTTGGCGACTTGTACGAAATGGGCATTGTTGACCCGTGCAAAGTAGTTCTCACCGCTCTGCGCAAGGCTGCCTCGGTTGGAGCCCTGCTCTTAACCTCAGAAGTGCTGGTGACTGATTTGCCGGCGGAAAAGCCGCAATCGGTTCCACCAGGGGCTTATAGGAGCTAAAGTCATGATCGCAATGATTCTGTATCTTGCGCTGCTCGGATGCGGTGAGAGCCATCTGTGCATGTCGGAACTGCCTGAGTTCATCTCCGATAACGATACCGGCCCGATTCAGTGCGTGGATGGATCGAACGACCAGTGTTTCGAGAGTTGGCCGAAGGAGTTGTTTCCAGTTAACGCGAAGAAGGGAGACGTTGTTCATTCAAGGTTCGGTCCTTGGATTTACGATGGCGAGGTATGGCTGCCTTTGAACCCGCCGATGGACGTTCCGGCAATTAAGCGTGTATCTCGCATCGAAAATGATATTTCATGCTTCTCATTGACCACTGGTAAGCCGAAGCCGGTAGATTGCCGACCCAAGAAAATAACTTGGACCTGCGCCGACAAATCCCGCGTCCTCCTGACCGCCGAGGACGGCACGCGGCATTGCATCAAGTTCTGAACACGTACCACCATCCCTAGGGTCAGGAACCACCTGACCCTATATGGTGCGCTTTTTCCACTTGACACACCGCAATCAGTTGCATATCGTGAAGGCGACGACGCGGAACGTCGTGAGACATTCCATAAAAGCAAGGGCGCTGTACCGAACGGATATTTCGTCCCCGAGGTGGCTGAGAGCAAAGGGGACCGACACAGAACCGATAAGCGGCTGTCGGCTTGGTTCTGGCGAAACGGGAATTCGAGTCTCAGATCGGAATGCCCAAGCACCCTGAGCGAACGACCTATAGCCGAGTTACACGACAGCACTCGGCTTTAGTTGTACCGCCTGCGGGCGCGCCAAAGACCTGCTCCACGCAGTTGTAGCACCCAGCCACGCTCCGACTCGCCAAAACCTATGCGCATTGACATTTGGGCCTTCGGCACCTCTCCGACTACTCACGCGCGACTTTGTAGGAAAAAAGTTTCATACGTTGAAAACGGTATCCTCAAGGGCGAACTCTTCCCCATCGACAGAGACGATCTTCGCAAAGGCTGCATCGTCGCTAAAGGCGTGCGGCTGAATCCCGAGGATAACCACGAAAAGCGGGCTGCTGGTTGGGGGTTTGATGCCGCCTGGGGCATCCGACAATCCGGCTATGCTGGCCCGCTTTGCTGGCAGTTGAGAACAAGTTGAGCATGACCTACCGTGTCTACTTCAACCGGAAATCCGAATTCCCGCAGGTTTGGAGTATCGACGAAGGTACCCAAGAGTCAGAGATTAACGTCTCGAACGTCGAGGTGTACGTGCCGATCATCGCGCGGAATCTTACCCAGGAAGAAATGAATTCGGTCGATCGTAATGTCACTCCAATCGCATGGTTCGAATGCAAAGGGCGCCTGAAAGTTGTAAACGGTGTGGCCTACATCACGGAGTTGACTCAATGACTGCCAAACAGGAAGCGGCTGCGATGATTGTTGGCGTTTGCATTCTGATCGCGCTGATAGTGGTAATTGCGAAGACGGTGTTCTTTTGAACCTCACCGCGTTGTGGTCGAAGGTTACGCGCTTCTGCAGTTTCGGACGCAGGATCTCCCGCAAGGCCAAACAACGAATCTGTGGGCGCTGTGCGCAGCCAATCAAGCGCAATCACAAGTGGACTGCGCAGTTGTGGAATGATCGTCGACCGCGGCATTGGAATTGTGAGCAGCCAACGATTGCCAAGTTGCGCGTGCAGCAAGTGTTGGACCTGAACTCGGAACGAAAGGAGGTCGCGGAGAAATTGCCAGAGCTCGCTGGGGCCGCTCAAGAGGCGGCCTCAGATGATTGGCCGCATCCTTTCAATGACTGACCGCAACCGCAAACCACGCTGGCGTGCTGCTCGAAGGCAAGCACTTCGGTCGCGAGGTGTGCGCCCACCGAATCAGTTAGATGCCTGGTGTGTAGAGGTTCCGTACAAAGAACTGACCGCCGAGATGAAGCAATGGCTGGAAGAGCGCATGATTCCTGGCCTCGGCTCACTGCTCACTCGAGTGTGGCTCAAGCCGCGGGATGCGCGGCATCTTATGAAGGGAACGATTAAGACTTTGACCGTTGTGCGCACCGAATGCCGGCGCTGTGAACTGTGTGCTCGTCCTCTGGTTGCCGACGAAGCCGCGGCACGGCGCCGGCTGATTGAGTCCGATATGAACGGTCGCGAGAAACCGTGTGGACCGCGATGCGCCGAGGAAGCGCAAAGTGGAGTGTGGAGAAAACTGATTCGCTCTCAATATCGTGCTCCGAGGTTGGTGGCATGAAAAAGTTTCTGTTGTTCGCCGTTCTCTTCGTCCTGACGGCTTCCGCCCTCGCTCAATCCCCGTATGTGACGATCACGGGCACGCTCCAAGGTCCAAGCGGGCTGCCAGTAAAAAACAATCTCATCAGTATGCAGCCGACTCAGACGTTCTTTGTGGCCGGCTCGGGTGGATCGTCGACGTGCTATGGCTACGTAGTCCAGATCAACGGAGTGCAGCTAACTTGCGGTGACACGCTGAACTTCAACGACAGCGTTCCTGGGGCACCGACCAATGGACGCAACGTTATATGGCACAAGAGCACCTCCAGTCCAACCGATAGCATCAGCGCGGCAATCGTAGGAGATGGCAACGCAGCGCACTACTTAGACGGAACCGGCGCCTATTCGACTCCCACGGGCACGGCACTGCTATGGTCAAATCTCCAAACGCCGGGTGCCGACCTGACGTTAACGATGAACGCTCATGTATCAAATTTCTCCTGGCACAACACGGGCGGGGTTGATTGGCAATGGACTGATTTTGATAATTCAGGGAATTCAAACCCAGCCTTTGTGATGACTGGTGCCGTTGGAACGACTCGCACTGGCCCAGTCCTTCAGGTTAGCACCGGAACGAATAGCGAGCCAGTATTTAAGGTAACTGCCCAGGGATTAATTAACGGCATCGAAGTGGACAGTAATGGAACGCTATTTGCCATCGGAAGCGGCAACATCTATCCAACTGCTCAATACGCGAAACTGCGCTGCGAGACCGGACTCGGGGATGGGCTGAATGCGATCGCGTCAGGAACCTATCTCCAGTTCATGTGCTGGAACGATTCCGGCGTGACATGGACGATCACCGGGATTACCTGTTTTACGGACAACGCCGGGACTTCGACGCTGAACGCCGCGAATAACGCAGGGACGGCCCTTCTTACCGGAGCAGTGACCTGCAACAATACCAAAAGCACGGGAGGCCACGCCGGAACCCAATCAGCCACAACGACTCTGCCCGCCGGGGATGGGATTAGTTTCACTTTCGTGTCGGACGGAACTTCAAAGCAGACAACGTGGACGGTTTCTCTTACGCAATGAAACATCTATTGAGCCTGGCGTTGCTCGTCGTATTCTCTGCCGCTTGTCCGGCTGTGACTGTTGTCCAATCCGCGCTGGGTGGCAATGCCTCTGGATCGTTCACGACGGGTGGCACGCTTACCACGACAAATGGAAACTTCGCATCAGACAGCACACTCGGCAACACACTGCTTCTCGTTCTCTGGGAGCGCCAGGAAAGCTCAAACGCCGATTGCGCCATCGTCATCAACAATGCGGTCGTTACCACGTCGGGATTTACGTGGAGCACGACTAGCACCCATTCGTCATTTCAGGACAACGCGACCGCTACCCATTGCGGCAACGGGAAAATCTTCTACATCCAGAATGCCTCAGTGATGACGGCGGCGACCACGACCTCGGTGTCGCTGGCAGTACCAAACGGAGAGCACTGTACTTGTTCGATTGAATTTTCGCTGTTTGAGTTGACGCCGACCGGGACCATTACCCTCGGCTTTCTGCTGTCGAACAACACGGGAACCGGTTCCAATCCAAACTGCGGCACGCTTAGTCCGTTCGGGCTTTGCGTTATCGTTGGAGTGCCGGGAAGCAATCTCACGGCAGGAAGCGGTTACACGCTTGGCCCAAACGCTACGGTCGCGACGATTGGACAAGGATCATACGGGGCAGGCGCCACGCCATACTCGGGGAATCTTGGACTTTGGGCGGCGATTGGATTGACAGCAACTTCGCCGGCTGCGGCGAACGTTACTCGCCATCGGGGGAGTGTGTTCTGATGAAGCGGTTACTGTTTGTCGCTTGTATCCTTGGCGCAATCGCCCATGCGCAACTGATTCCACCGAACACGGCTGAATGTGCCACGAGTGACGATGGAAGTGTTGTAGGGATGCTGAACCCGCTGAATGCTCCGCGGGCGATTCCGGCCTTTATTGGAACACTTCCGCCAAACAATTACTTTGTCGTTGTCACCTGGTATGACGCAGCCTCCCATCAAACCCTGCCAAGCCCAGAACAGCAAGTTCAACTCTCTGGTACTGGCGAACTGCAAATCAGCGAGTCGAATGCGCCGCAATCGGCAGTGGGGATGGATGTCTACATCAGCACGAGCACCGGAACAGAGACGTTGCAGGGAAGCATTACGGGCACAGGAACGTATATCCAGAATGTTCCGCTCGTGTCGGGCGCATCCCCGCCGTCGACAAACAATAGCGTCTGCCAGATCATCGCGAATGATGCTGGCTGGCCCACGGGGACCGGATATGTTGTTGGGTTGACAACTCCTGGGGGGCAGACGCAGCCAGGTTATCCGATGCAGTGGCAGATCCTTGGACCGGGAACAACACTCAATATCAGCCAAGGGCTCCCGCTCTACAACGGGACGGTCACCTATCCAGTTCCGATTCTCGCGCGGCCCTACGGCCATGCCACGCAGAGCATGAGCGGAGGCCTGAATATGGGCGGTTACCCGTTTACCTCGGGCTACGCCACGCTCAACAATGGCGGAAACTTTACCGGGATATTCAGCGGAAACCCCACCTTTCAGAGCATCAATATCTCAAATGGGTTCCAGTTGCAAGGCTCCTATGGCAACCCTGGCGATCTCCCGCAGAGCACGGGAACGGGCACGGTGTGGTCTCCGGTTAATGGGCCCGGGGGAACGCCGACCGTAGTTGCTGGACCGGCCGCCGGTACGGGCGCCGCTGTTAGTGTCGTAGCCGGAAGCAAAGACAAGATGGGCCTGATTAAACTCACAACCGGCACCAGCCCATCGAACTCCGATATCGTCGTCACGCTGACTTTTAGCACGCCGTTCGCGACCTATGCGTCATGCACAATCTCACAGTCAAGCACTGGCGGCGTGACACTCCCGACTCAGATTCTTCTGACGGGCACCGGTACCAGCGGATTCACGATATTCAACCAGGGTCCACCGGCACTCACTGGATCACTGAGCTACTACGTATGGTCTTACATATGCAATGGATACTAGCAATTCTGTGCTTAGCGCTCGCCTGTAGCACCGTGCGAGCTGAGGAACTACCGGACGCGCCGAGCCGCGCGCACTTCATCATGCTCACAAGCACGCTGGCTGGCGTAGTGGCCGAAGACTGTCACCAGACGCTGCAGGTTTATCGCGAGACGAGTTCGCCGTGGCTCTATGGTACGTATCCACGCGAGCATCCCGGGAAAGTCATCGCCATCATGTCGGGAGAAGTCGCCGCGGCATCGCTCGTTGGCTACTACCTGCGCAAGACACGGTTTCACAAGTTTTGGTGGGTACCTCAAACGGCGCTGATTGTGTCGCACGGATGGGGTGTCGTGCATAACGCTCGGATCGGTTATTACTGAGTTTCCAAACAAAAGGAGGACTGACGATGGCCCTAAAATTTGGGGACGCCGTAGTGCTCGTAAAGAAGTCGCCCGAGGGGAAAGTTACCCGGGTGAACGCGATCGTGATCGCTGGAGTGGTACAACCACCGGGCGTTCACGGATCTAAAGCACTTAAAAACCACGCAGGAGTGTTACCGGAAGGCGAATATCTCGACCTCGCCTATCCCGTTCCTGAACTCGCAGACAGCGGACTCGCGCCGACCACGCGCGACCTAGACGTGCTGTTTCGCAAAACCGCTGCTACACCACCTTATGTGGATGGTGCGTGGATTGGTTGGGAAACGGCCGAGTCTTCATCGTTGCCGAGCGCTGCCGATCTTGATGCAGTTGCAGCCGAACAAGAAGTAGCCAAGGCGACCGGTTCTAAGGTTCGCCAGATCAAAGGGAAATAGATGTTCCCTGAGCATTGGACGCACGAACAACTTTGTGAGCGCGTCCTCAAAGAGATTCTGATCGATCAGAAAAAAATCTTAGCAAATCAGGAGAAACAAATGTCAGCACTCAGCGATTTACAGAATTCAGTCAATAAACTCGGTACCGACCTAACGGCGTTCATCGAGGCCAACAGCGGCGGCGCGACGGATGCGGACCTTGTTGCTCTTAAAGCTCAAGTGGATGCGTTGGATGCACAAATCGCTCCACCGCAGTCGCCACAGAGCTAATCAGGCCAGAAGGCACGCAGCCTCCTGATCGCCAACGAATTTTGCAAAAACGACTTCCGAATTAAGGAGAAATCAGATGACCCGAACCCTTTTCAATAAACCGAAGGCAATCGTGAACGTGGCATTGCTCTTCCTTGTGGCGCTGCTCGCGGTGCTGCCAGCGTCGGCTCAAAACTATCCGCCTACATGGGTCTATGCGCGGGATTTCAATTATTCCGCAATCATCGGCCAACAGGCGAACACGTTCACCTTCAACGGCGGCGCCTGCCAGTACAGCCCCTCCGGTGGTTCGGTGAATGGCTATGTCAGCAGCTTTTTCGTTTTCTCGGGACAGCAAGGCGGAAGCGCGGTGTACTTCCCGGTGTTTATCCAGGATGCCACGCCAAGCAACAACGAGATCGTGACGCCGAGCGCGACCACCAACACCCAGACGCAGTGCGGATTTACGGCTAGCCCCGCAAACTCCCATACGTCTTTCAATCTGCTTTCTGGTACTGGTGGACTGCAGGAAGCGATCGCGTATCAACTCCAGAACACGCCGGCATTCGTTGTGGCACTGGATAAATCGTGGTATCAGATTGTCTCGCAGTTCCCTGCGACCACTACGCCGCAATCTATCATCGGCTCGGTCAAAGGCAATGCGAACGTCTATATCGCGGATATGACGGTTGCTCCGTGGCAGTTCTATTCGTGGAACGGCTCGAAGTACGTTGCTGTGGCGACGACTGGTGGAGTGGAGTTTAGCTCGGTTACTTTGGGCTCGGCTCCATCGGCGCTGTCAACCGCGTCTGTTACGAGCGGCATCATCAGCACTGCGACGACCGGCGGCACGATTCCAGCGAGCGCTACCTATCGGCTGGCTGCAACGTGCGTCACGCCGCTCGGTGGAGAAACGACCATCTCGACCGATACTGCCTCGACGTCGACCATTGCTACCGGCTCGGGTACGGCGACGAACACTATCACCGTCACTGATCCTGGTTGCACGGCGGCGAATGGCTTTGTTGGGTGGCGGCTCTACATGTCGGCAGCAAGCGGCGCAAGCCTCTCGGAAATTCTGTACGCTCCGACCTGCACCGCGTCCACCGGCCAGTTCGTGCTGAATGGTGTTTGCGCCATCGGCGCGAGCGCGACCATCACCGCGGTAGTCACCGGCACGGCAACGATTCCGGCAACGAACACGGCGTTTATCACTACGACCGCATCAAACTCGCCGCTCGTATCGCTTGTCAGTTTCCCGCCGTTTACCAATGTGGCAACGATCAACGCCGCAGCAACGGGAACGCTTGGAGCGGTGAACTTTGCTTCTGGGTTCCTCAATACTCTCGGTCGCCATCTGCACGTGCATGGGACCGGGTTTGGTACCACGAACGGGACGCCTGGAACACTCACTGTAGCCACAAAGCTCTTTAGTGTGCCTGGCGTGACTTCGGTGACTCCATTCACCGCGGTCAGCGGGACGACTACCGGATCGGCGGTGGTGAACTTCACATTTGATGTGGATATCACTACAACCGCAACGGGAGCGTCGGGCACCGTCGAAGCACATGGCACTGTCTGCTACAACCTAGCAGGCACGGCTGTTTGCACTCCGGCGCAGGATCTCATCACGGCTGCATCCTCGGCGGTTGACTTGACCAAACAGGATCAGTTGGATGTGACTCTCACGCCAACAACCACGGCAATCACTACGGGCGGCGCGCAGTTGCGGCAGTTGACTGTGCAGGTTCTCCAATAAGCAAAAGCCTCTCCTCAAATCGCGTCGGGCTGGACCTTCGGGTCTAGCCCGATACTTTTTGGATAGAAAGGATCAACCATGAAACGAATCTTCATACTTCTCATGGCTCTGGCGAGTGTCCCGCTCGTCCTCGCGCAGAACAATACTACTAAGATCTCGGCGCTCAATGGATGCGCGTCAATCACTATTAGCCCCGGTGCTTCATCGACGGTTGGCATTCAGATCACGGGAACGTGGTCGGGCACGCTGACGCCTTATGTCGCGATCGGAAACCGAACTCCAACAGCAACCCAGGTCACGCCGACCGGAAGCACGACCGCTCAATCGACGGTAAGTGCTAACGGATATTATCTTGCTCCTGTAGCGACTGCCACGCTTTTCCAAATCTGCATGACGTCATACTCGAGCGGGACGGCGGTCGTTGACCTCAGTGTTTCTACGGGACTTGCCTTCAATCTCTTCGGAGGTGGTGGTGGGGGCGGCGGTTCAGGAACAGTCACGAGCGTAACATTCACCGGTGACGGCATTGTTGACAGTTCAACTCCAAGCACGGCTGTAACTACGAGTGGGACGGTGGCCGCCACCGCGAAGACACAGCAGCCAAACTATGTCTTGGCGGGGCCGGCCAGCGGCGGCGCTACTACTCCTACTTTTCGAGCACTCGTATCGGCCGACATTCCAAACAATGCGGCAAACACTAGCGGGACCGCGGCGAACCTCAGTGGAACGCCAGCCCTGCCAAATGGTACAACCGCAACAACGCAAACTGTTGGCGACAATTCCACGAAGCTCGCAACAACCGCCTTCGTGATTGCCAACCAGGGCTCAGGTGCGACAATCAAGGTAAATGGCGGGTCAGCACTCGCAAGTCCGGTAAACTTTCAAACTGGCGGTGCGGTTGATGGTCTAACTATTGTCGCGTCAAATCCATCCGGGTCGAACGTCCAATTCGATTTAAGCGGAACGTATGCCGGCGCAGTGGCCGCGACAACCCTCTCCGCCTCGAGTACGGTAAGCGGGACAGGCTTCACAAATCTATTCGCATCACCTCCTGCTATCGGAGGCACGGTTGCTGCGGCCGGTTCATTCACCACGCTATCCGCTACCAGCACGGTAAGCGGCGCGGGCATCACGTCACTCTTTGCCTCCCCGCCCGCGATCGGCGGTACAGCTCCGGCGGGCGGCGCGTTCACTACCTTATCGGCATCAAGCACCGTTAGCGGCACGGGGTTCAGCACCTATCTCGCGTCTCCGCCCGCGATTGGTGGCACGGTTCCCGCGGCTGGTACCTTCGCTGGCCTCTCCATCCCATCGGGCAACGTCCTCAACTGGAATTCCGATACCGGATTCTCGCGAGACGCCGCGGCAACCATCGATCTAGGGAACGGTACGCAGGGCGATAAATCAGGCACGCTCTACCTCGCTACCCTGAATGCCAGCGCCTCTCTGAACCTTGGCGCCGGAGCCTCTGCCGTCATCGGCACGGCCTCAACCGCACAGGGATTCGCGTGCGGAACGGGAACGATGGCGGGGACGACCGGATATGCTGGCCTGCGCTGTGATTCGGCTACAGGCAAGTGGGTCATGATTCTGCCCTCGGGTGCGGAATACTACCCGCCGATCGATGCCGCGATCGTTCCCCAGGCTGCGGGCGGCACTGGCATAGCGAACACCGCGACCTTGACGCTCGGCTCGGCTAACGTCAATTGGGCAACACAGACCTCTGGCGTGGATTATGTGACCACGACGACAGGTGCTCACACTCCAGCCACTCCTCATCAGATCATCGCTCCTACGGTTTGCAATGATACTTCCTCGTCGGCCACGACATTCACTTGCACCACATCACCCACGATCGCAGCATTGACAAAAGGTGATGCGTTCAAATTTTGCAGTATCAATCAAAGCAATTCCGGCGCATCAACCTTAGCGATCGATGGATTGTCGGCGGTGGCGATTAAGAAGTGGCAGACTGCGGCACTCGTCTCCGGTGATCTTCAGGCCAATGCCTGTGTTTGGCTGAGCTATGACGGGACGAATCTCGAACTCGACACTATCGGCAACGCACCTGGTGGCACGGGAACGGTCACGGTGGTGGGTGCAGGGAGTTTAGGCAACAACGGAATAGTAACGGGCGGCGGGACAACCACGGTCCAAACTATTTGCGCAACTTGTACGCTGGATGCGAGTGGCAACCTTGTGGTGGCCTCAGGCGGATCACTGGGCAGCGCAGACACTGGCACGCCGAAATTTACCTTCGCAACCAATAAGGCCACCTTCAATCAGCCTCTCTATCTTGGCACGACTAGCAATCAGTTAGTCACAGGCACATCGACGAATCTGACAACTCTTACATTCCCGGCTCCATCCGGCGCGATTACTCTGACGTTCCCGCTGACAACGAACTATATGATCGGCGCGAACTCGGACACCACCACAACGCATGTGCTGCACGCGACAGCCGTTGCCGGTGTCGGGAATTTCGCGGCAATCGCGGCTGGTGACCTTCCTGGAGGTGCTGGTCAAATTCTTGCGGGATCGACTCCTGCTTTGACTGCGACTCCCGCTCTCGGTACTGACAATTCCGTGGCAGGCACTCTGCAACTCGCAAACGGATCAGCGAATGCGCACACGATCTGGGGCAGCGGCGCAACCACATCAAACACGATCAATGGATTCGCTACGGCACCGACTACGGGGCACTTGATCGATTGCACAGTAACTTCAACGACCTGTCTGTTGCACGATTCAGGCGTGGTCACAGCCAATGTCGTCAACGCATCGTCGCCAGGCGTGGGTATTGCGCACTTTGCAGGATCGACACAGACAGTCACGAGTAGTTTGATCGTTGCCGCAGACATCACAAGCTCCACGATTACAGGAACACAAATTGCCTCCTCGATCGCATTGGCTGGATCGCCTACCACTACTAGCCAATCCCAAGGTGATAATTCGACAAAGATTGCCACGACCGCCTATGTTGATGGGCAGAACATCATTGTCACAACTGGCTTGACGGCGGGGCACGCCTATTACGTGTCGGCGGCAAACACGCTCTCTGAGGCTGGCGGTGGAATCTCAGCCACAGCTCCAGCGGCTTGCGTTGCCATTTCAACGACTCAATGCATCGTGCGAGGAACGTATACGACCACGGGTTTAACGGCTGGCGCGGTCTACTACGTTCCAACCGCTTCTGGTCTAGTAACTACTACCGAACCATCAAGCACAGGGCAATATGTTCAGCGCGTCGGCATCGCTCTTAGCACGACCGTTCTGATGGTCAACATCAGTTACGATGTGGCAACAATCCAATGAGACTCCGACTATATCTCTTTGCTATCGTTCTTCTCTCGGTTGCATGTTTGGCCGCAACATGGGGAAAATTTAACAACATCACAGTTGGTTCTAGCGGGGGAAACGTTGGTAAGTACAACAACGTGACAATTGGAACAACTACCGGAAATATAGGAGCCTTCAACACTCTCACATCTCCGGGTGGTGGAGGCGGGAGCACGTGGGCGCTCGTCCATCCAATTGTGGCTCAATTCTGTTCTTCTACCGCAACGTGCGCAGCCACTATCACTTCGACTGGGGCAAATCATGTGCTCGCATTCGGCATATCTATTTACGGTCCTAGCGGCTCCGACATCTCCGTTTCTTCTGTGACCTGCACTGGGACAGCTTGTACAGGGGGAAATGCTTTTGTAAAACCAGCGGGATGTGTCAGTTATGACACCACTTCACTTACGGGCGTAACCTGCGGGTACATGCTCGGGACTGGAACATCGAACGGAATAACACAAATTTCCGTGACTGTTGCCAACTCCTATACGGCGGGCGTTCTTTTCGTGGGGGAATACTCTTGGAGTGGTACCACACGAGCGCTGGACGGCGGGGCAACGCCCATAAACACCCTCCTCACCGCTTCTTGCGGGACTAATTGCAACGGACCAGCGCTCACGATTACAGGAACGAGAGACTTTATTTTTGCCTGGTCAACCTGCTACAACAATTGCACATCCGTAAGCCCCCCATTTAGTGATTTTACCGAAGATTCCAGCACGGGTTTCGCGGCGGCAGATAATCTGAACACTTCAAGCGGAGCTGCCTCAGTGTGGCAAGGAAACAGTGGATCAGCGATGTACGGCGGAGCCATCGCGTTCAGCGGAACATAACGAATGAAGAAAATTGCAATCGTCGTCCTTTTAGCATCCATCGCGGCCCACGCTCAGTTGTGGTCTGGGATTCTTGACTCCTCGCGTGCGATTGACTGGTCGCAGTCCGGCGTGGTCGGAGGAATCCCTTCCACGACATGGGCGAATTGCGTCACGAGTCAGTGCAACACTGTCTATGGAGGGACGGTTACTGCCGCCAGCATTCAGGCAGCTATAAATTCAGCGCCCAGCAACACCATAGTCCGAATTCCAGCTGGGACGTTTACTATGTCCACGTACCTCATAATGGCATCAAACGTCGCATTGCGCGGCGCGGGAGCCGACCAAACGACCCTGACTTTTACCACGGGAGCGTACGGGGGAGGTTGCTTTCTCGGCGGAGCGACTGTCTGCTTTACCCTAGACGGCAGCACCTACAATAATTCCTCAAACAGCGCCCCCGGCCAGTCGAACGCGGCGAACTGGACAGCTGGATTTTCGCAGGGAGCGACATCAATTACGGTCGGCAGCGTTGGCAGCACGGGAATCGTGAATGGCCAGTATATCTACCTAGACCAAGCGAACGACACCAGCATTGGCACGAACAATCTTTTCATCTGCGACCTTACGAGTCCTGCTTGCACAATCGAAGGAGGATCGCCGGGACGAACGATCAGCGGCGTAAACCACAGTCAGTTGCAGATCGTCAAGGTGACGGCGGGATGCGCAGTGAAGTGTACTGGCACGGGGCCGTTCACGCTGACGATTACTCCAGGATTGTACGGCACGAACTGGTCCAGCGGGAAATCCCCCGGAGCATGGTTTCCAACCACCGCTCTGACAAATGCGGGCATCGAGAATTTGACCATCGACAACGAGACCGGAATGACCGACAACGGCGAGACGATCAATTTCATGAACGCCTTCAACTGCTGGGCGAGTGGAATCAGGTCATTGAAGGGAGGACGCGCCCACGTCTGGATGGTTGACGCCGCTCACATCACCGTCCAGAACAGCTATTTTTACCAGACTCAGGACGCGGCATCCCAGAGTTATGGCGTGGAAGAAGACCTTTCTACCGACAACTTGGTTGTCAACAACATCATGCAGCAAGTGACCTCCCCGTTCATCAGCGGAGCACAATTTGGCGATGCCTTCGCTTATAACTACATGATTAACGACTATCAGACACAATCAGCCAACTGCATGTACCCGAATGAGATCAATCACGACACGGCGGAATACAACTTATGGGAAGGTAATTTCTCGGAAAACGTCGAAGCCGATGTTGTTCACGGAACTTCCGGCTTGAATACGATGTTCCGCAATTTCTTCACGGGTTATGAACTAGGGAAAAGCTGCGCGACCATTGCCGTGGTGTTTGATGCCTATAACTGGTTTGAGAACGTTGTGGGCAACATAATGGGCACGCCGGGGAACACTACGACGTACACAGCATCTAGTAATACTGGCAATGGATCAATTTACGATCTTGGGCTTGCCCACGGTGGAATCGGGCCAGATTCAGAAGTCGGAACTTCCGCGCTGCGTTGGGCCAACTACGACAATGTTACGGGAGCGGTACGATTCTGCGGTAATTCATCCGACACAGGTTGGAGCACAACTTGCTCAAGCACGTCAGAAGTTCCAACCGGGATACCCCACTACGCAAATGCAGTCCCATCCTACGGGGATACCGTGGCGGGGCAAAGCCCCATGACCGCCTCGTTTATTTATTCGTCTCAGCCTTCTTGGTGGCCTTCAGGGAAAGCGTGGCCTCCGATTGGACCGGACGTATCGAACGGGAACATAGGGATTCTTTCTGGTGGAAACGCCTGTGCTCTTTGGAACTATTCCGGCTCCGGCTGGATAACTTCGCAGCCGTGCACTTATATGATGGCCACTGCTGCTTCGCAGGGTGGAACGGGTGCCTCGCTTACGGCCCATGTCAACGGGGGACATGCTTACAGCATCCCGGCAATGGATTGTTACTTCACGATGGGCGGTCCTCCTGATGGAAGTGGAAGTGTCCTAACCTTCAACGCCTCGACATGTTATACATCCTCGTCACCGTCGTCCGCATCTCTTTCGCCCTCTTCGTTCGGTTTCGGCTCTCAAACCATCAACACCACCAGCAGCGGCCAAGTCGCAACCCTGACCAACACCGGCGGCTCGACTCTCAATATCGCGAGCATCGGTTTCACTGGCACGAATCCGGGGGACTTCTCGAAAACCACCACCTGCGGCTCTACTCTCGGGGCCTCGGCATCCTGCACGATCACCGTGTCGTTCACCCCGACCGCGACCGGAGCGCGCTCCGCGAACTTGGTGGTGACTGACGATTCAGGCGGCGTCGGAGGATCGACCCAAACCACTACCCTCACGGGCACGGGCGTTGGCTCCGGTTGGATGCTGGTACAGAGCGTAAACAATACGTCACTGCCCTCAGCAGGTGGTACGTGCTTAGCCTCCAGTCTGACTTGTACGATTGATGCAAGCCGCGGAATGGTCGCCGTTACTCCCGGTAATGTGGTGGCCGTGACACTCTCGCAACAGGGTTCAAGTATCGCCGGGTGCGGCACGCCTGCCACGATTACAGGAGTAAGCGGAGGTGGCGGTGGAGCATCCTACGTTATCCCGGCGGCATCAACCTGCGGTAATGCCGTGTCGGG
>Ga0335070_10003042_pt1 | contig 19502 bp, 21 predicted proteins | sample Lox_Sample_13_FD_206722 | JGI IMG/M metagenome (GOLD analysis project Ga0335070, IMG submission 206722) | Soil microbial communities from Loxahatchee National Wildlife Refuge, Florida, United States - Lox_Sample_1.3 | ecosystem: Environmental > Terrestrial > Soil > Wetlands | place: USA... | reverse complement strand
CGCCCATGGCACGCCGATGTCGAGCAAGGGCAAGATCCGCCGCTACATCGATGTCGGACGGCTGACCAAGGGACGCTAGTCGTCAGGCGGAGAGGCCGCGCGTGGAGACGCGCACGGCCTCTCCGCGTTGCTCCCTAGTCGATCGCCAGTCTCGCGAGCGCCTCGAACGCCGCGCGGTTGCGCAGGGTGAAGAGACCCGTCGACGACAGCAGGATTCCCTCCTGCGTCCAGGCGCGCAGCTGCTTGTTGATGCTCTCGCGGCTCGCTCCCACCATGTCGCCGAGCTCCTGCTGCGACAGCGGCAGGTCGATCAGCAGGCCCTCGGGCGTCGGGCGCCCGTAGCGCTCCGCCAGCGACAGCAGCTTCTTCGCGATCCGCGCCTGGAGCGCGAGCAGCAGAGAATCCTCGGCGAGCTCCGAGAGGCGGCGCAGACGCCGGGCCAGCAGCTCGGCGAGCTCGATCGCGACGCGCGGATGCCGCTCGAGGAAGGGCAGGAAATCGCGGCGGTCGAGCACGAGGAGCCGGGAACGCTCGTGAGCGACGATCGTCGCAGAGCGCGGGTTCGAGTCGAGCAGCGCGATCTCGCCGATCACCTCGCCGGGGTCGCACAGGTTCATCACGAAATCCTTGCCGTCGGCGCCGCTGGTCAGGACCTTGAGGCGTCCCGCGAGCACGCCGAAGAGCTGCCGGCCGGGATCGCCCTTGCGGAACAGCACCTCGCCCGCTTCCAGTGTGCGCGTGGTGGTGACGCGCACGAGCGCGTCGAGTGCCCGCTCGTCCAGCGAGGAGAAGATCGACACCCCCGCCAGCAGCCTGCGACGATCCACCGAGCGCTCGGCTCCGGTCTGCCCGGCCGCCGCCGCAGCCTCCGGCTCGTCGCCCGCTACGCCGGTCATACGACGCTATCCTGTGTAGTCAGCGCGGCGCGAAGGCCGCGAAGAGCTCCTCGAACGCGACGGCCTGGTTGCCCTGCGCGGACGAGGGCACCAGGATCGGCGTGGTCACGCCGGCCTCCCGCCAGGCCGCGACGCCCGCCCTCACCTCCTCCGCGCTGCCGAACAGGGTCACGTCGGCGAGCCAGCGGTCGCTCATCAGGCGCGTGAGGTCGTCCTGCCGGCCCGCGGCGATCGCCTTCTCGATCGCCGCCATCTCTTCGACGTAGCCCGCCTCGCGCCAGTAGTTCCGGTAGTTCGGAAGCGACACGTACATGACCAGCGTCCTGCGATTGCGCTCCATCGCGGCCGCGCGGTCGTCGGAGATGCACACCGGGATCATGTCGCCGACGAAGAAGGTCGCGTCCCCCTGGCGCGCCGCGGGGAGCGCGCGCAGCGAGTGCGCGACGTGGGAGCGCGCGACGTTCGCGAAGACCACGCCCTCGGCGATCTCGCCGGCGAGGCGGACCATCTTCTCGCGCAACGCGGCCAGCACGAGGGGAGGCAAGGGCCCCGTGCGCTGAGCGGCGCGCAGCTCCTCCACGAAGCGCCGCGCGTCCGCGAGCGGTGGCCCGCTCGGCAGCCCCAGGCGGCGATTCATCGGCGCGTGGCTCACACCCACGCCGAAGCGGAAGCGCCCGCCCGAGAGCTCGTGGATCAGCGCCGCGCTCGCCGCGTAGTCGCTCGGGTGCCGCGTGTAGAGGTTCGCGATCGCCGTGCCGAACGGGATGCGCTCCGTGACCAGCGCGAGCGCCTCGCACAGACCCATCGCATCGCCGAAGCTCGCGCAGTAGATGCCCGTGAAGCCGCGCCGCTCGATCTCGCGGGCGAGCTCGAGGGTGGCCCTGCGGCGGCCGGGCACGGCCGCCAGGGCCACAGCGGGCAGCGACACGTCCGCCATGCGCGCAGCCTATCATGCTTCGAGGCGAGGCCGGCGGCGAATCTCCCGGACGGGCGGGTGTCGACGCGCGCTCACGCGGAGCCTCCGGCCGAGCTGCCGAAGGGGCTCTGCCTCGCTCCCGGCGGTGTCAGCTCGTAGCTGGCGCTGAGCCCGCCGTCGATGGCGATCTCCTCTCCGTTCACGTAGCGCGAAGCATCGGACGCGAGGAAGACGATCAGCTCGGCGATCTCGCCGGGCTGGCCGAGCTCCAGGGTCTGGCGGATGGCGGCCGCAGCCTCTGCGTCCGCATCGAGATCGATCCCCGTGGTCTGCTTCACCGCCGCACGCATCATCGGCGTCTCGACGCCGCCCGGATGGATCGAGTTGCAGCGGATCGCCTCACCGCGCTGCCGGCAGTGCAGCGCCACGGTCTTGGTGAGCGACCGCACGGCGCCCTTGCTCGCGCTGTAGGCCGCATAGATCGGCGTCCCGCGCAGCGCGGCCAGCGAGGACACGTTCACGATCGACCCGGCGCCCGCGCGACGCATCGCCGGGATCGCGTGCTTGCAGCCGAGGAAGACGCCCTCGGCGTTCACGGCGTGGACGCGGCGCCACTGCTCGAGCGTGGTCTCCTCCACGTTCGCCACCAGCACGATCCCGGCGTTGTTCACCAGCACGTCGAGCCGGCCGAAGCGCGACTCGGTATCCGCGATCAGGCGGACCCAGCTCGCTTCGTCCCGCACGTCGTGGGCCGCGAAGACCGCGGCGCGGCCGATCTCCTTCACCAGGGCCTCGCCCGACTCGCGGTTCACGTCCGCGCACACCACCGCGGCGCCTTCCGAGGCCAGCAGGCGCACGGTGGCCGCGCCGATGCCCGACGCGCCGCCCGTCACGATCGCCACCTTGCCCTCGACTCGTCCCGCCATGTCACCTCCTCGCGAGCGACAGCTCGGCCGCCACGGCCTCCGCGCGCTCCATGGCGCGCAGCAGATTCTCGCCCACCACCTTGCGCACGACCTCCGGCGAGTGGCCGCGCTCGAGCAGCCCGCGGGTGAGCGCCGGGAGGCGGCTCACGTCCTCGAGGCCCCGCGGCATGCTGATCACGCCGTCCCAGTCGCCGCCGATCCCGACGTGATCCGGTCCCGCGACCGCCAGCGCGTGATCGAAGTGGTCGAGCACGACGGCGAGGTCGGTCCGCGGCACGTCGACCCCGCGCAGCAGCGCCCGCATGGCCCGCATCCTCGCGACCGTGTCGTCCGGGTAGCGCGTGCGCAGCTCGGCGATCCGGGGACCGAAGCTGCGGAACACCTCGCGCAAGGGCTCGATCAGCGCGGCGTCGTCGTAGCCCGAGTAGAAGTTGATCATCACGACGCCGCCGTTCGCGGCGAGCGCGCGCAACATGTCGTCCGAGAGATTGCGCGGATGGTCGGCCACCGCCCGCGTCGACGAGTGGGACGCGATCACCGGGGCGCGGCTCACGCGCAGCGCCGCCCAGAAGGTGTCGTCGGAGACGTGGGACACATCGACCAGCATGCCGAGCCGATTCATCTCGCGGACGACTTCCTCGCCGAAGGGCGTCAGGCCGCCGTGCAGCGGAGGCAGCGCCGCGTCGATGCCGGACGAGTCGGCCCAGCTCGTGTGGAACGAGTGCGTGAGCGTGAGGTAGCGGACGCCCAGGCGATAGAAGTCGCGCAGCGCGGGCAGGCTCTCCTCGATGATGTGGCCGCCCTCGATGCCCATCAGGCAGGCGATGCGGCCCTGCGCCGCCGCGCGCCGGATGTCCTCCGCGCGTGTCGCGAGCACGAGGTCGCGCGGATGGCGGCGCACCAGCTCGTGCACGGCATCGATGCGGACCAGCGCCTCGCGGATCGCCCGGCCAGGCCCCGGCGTCTCTCCCAGGTAGATCGACCAGAACTGCGCGTCGAGGCCGCCCTCGCGCATTCGCGGCAGATCCTCGGTGCCATCCGCGTGGCGCTCGTCGAAGTGCCACTCGGGATCCTGGAACCAGGGCGTCGTATCCGAGTGTCCGTCGATCACGATGGCGTCGCGGTGCAGCGCCAGCGACGCGTCGCGCTCGGGTGCGGGCGCGGCGCAGGCGGCGCAGGCCAGCCAGGCGAGGGCCGAGCGCGCGGCGGCGCCCCCGCGGCGGACCCGCATCAACGAAGCGGGCGGCGCGGCGGCGCGTGAAAGGTCGCCGGCGGCTGGCCGGGAGGGCAGGCGGTCATCCGGCTCTCCTTCTCGAGCGATTCGCGCGGGCGAGCCGCGCGCGTGCGATGATACGGGAATCGCGGCGCCGCCGGCTCGAAGTCCTCGCAGCGCGCCGCCGCGAGCTCCGACGGAGAGGCCATGAAGCTCGACCCCCGCAAGACCTGGCGACTCGTGGAGGCGCGGCTCGCGCGCGAGCGCGACCCGCGCCGCCGGCGCAACCTCGAGACGGTGCTCGCGCACATGAAGGCCGAGGCCGCCGGAGACCTCGAAGGGCTCATGGCGACCGTCGCGGACAACGCTCATTACCACGCCTACGGCAGCGACGATCCTCTCTTCAGCCCGCGCGGCAAGGAGGAGGTCCGGCGCTTCTATGCAGCCTACGTCGCCTCCGGAGCGCACCGCCTCGAGTTCGACGTGGACCGCCTGCTCGTCGACGACGACTGCGCGGTCACCGAGGGTACGATGCGCATCGCCTATCCGGGCAAGCTGCTGCGCTTCATGGGCCACGAGGTCGACGATCCCGAAGCGTTCTACCTCTACGAGACGCGCATGTGCGTCGTCTGGCCGATCGACGCGCAGGGGCTCGTCGTCGGCGAGGACAGCTACGTGGCCGGCGACGGCTTCGCGGGCATCGCGGAGCGCAAGCTCCGCGCGGAGGACCTCGCAGCCTAGCTCCCCCAGGCGAAGGCGAAGCGTTCGCCGACCATCTCCTCGGACACGCGCCACAGCTTCGCGGCGGCGTCGGGATCCATGGCCCAGGCCTCGTAGCCGCCCTCGTCGGACTCGCTCTTGCGCGGCTCCGCCACGTGGCAGTCCTCGAGATACAGGCCCCCCCGGCCCTCGAGCTCCGGAGCCGTGGCGGCCCACACGGAAGTGGCGGCGCCGCAGGGCACGGTCTTCCACTCCATGCGTCCGCCCGGCGCGCGGGACTGCAGCGCTTCGATGTCTTCGCGCGAGAGATGCCGCCCCAGCTCGGTGACGATCGCGCCCGGGTGGAGCGCGTTCGCGCGCACGCCCTGCGCGCGCGTGCGGCGGTCGAGCTCGAGCGCGAACAGCACGTTGGCGGTCTTCGACTGGCCATACGCGCTCCACTTGTCGTAGGGACGCCGCTCGAAGTGGATGTCCTCGAAGACGACCGGCGAGAAGCGGTGGCCGCGCGAGCTCACCGAGACGACCCGCGCGGGCGCGCCCTGCCGCAGCGCGGCGGCCAGCAGACCCGTGAGCAGGAAATGGCCGAGATGGTTGGTCGCGAACTGCATCTCGTAGCCCTGCTTCGTCCGCGCGAGCGGGCAGGCCATCACGCCGGCGTTGCAGATCAGCGCATTCAGCGAGCGGTGTTTCGCGAGCCAGGCGCGCGCGAAGGCGCGCACACTGTCCGGATCGTCGAGGGAGAGCGGCATCACCTCGATGCGGTCGTTTCCCGTGGCGGCGCGGATCTTGTCGGCGACCTCGCGACCCTTGACCACGTCTCGCGCCGTCAGCGTGACGCGCGCGCCGCGCTCCGCGAGGGCACGAGCGGTCTCGGCTCCGAGCCCTCCCGAGGCCCCGGTGACCAGCGCGTTCAAGCGGGACAGGTCGAGACCCTCCGCCACCTCGGATGCCGTCGAATGCTTGTCGAAGGCTCGGCCTTGCACGGGATCCTCCTCTCGGAGCGGGGCGCCACGCCTTCTCTACCATCGCGCATGCCGCGGCAGCAAGCGCGCGCGAGCAGGAGGGACTCCATGCACGGACTGCGCGCCCGGCGCGAGGGCGGCGTGCTCACGCTCACCCTGGACCGCCCCGCGCGGCGCAACGCCATCGACGTCCCCACCTGGCAGGCCCTGGCTCGGGAGCTCGAGGCCAGCGCGGAGCAGCCCGAAGACCGGGTGGTGGTACTCACGGGCGCGGGCGGCACGTTCTGCGCGGGCGGAGATCTCGGCGGCGCGGCGCCGGGCGGCGAGACGTCCGCCGATGGCGCCCGGCGGGCCATGCGCGAGAGCGTCGGCCGCGCCTGCCTGGCCCTCCACGCGCTGCCGAAGCCGGCCATCGCCGCGGTCGAGGGGACGGCCGCCGGGGCGGGAGCCAATCTCGCCTTCGGCTGCGATCTGGTCGTGGCCGGCGCGTCGGCGCGCTTCGGGGAGGTGTTCGTCCACCGCTCCCTCTCGATCGATTCGGGTGGAAGCTGGCTCCTGCCGAGACTCGTCGGGCTCCACCGCGCCAAGGAGCTGGTCTTCCTCGGCGACTGGATCGACGCACTGCGGGCGGAACGACTCGGGCTCGTGAACCGGATCGTCCCGGACGGCTCGGCTCTTTCCGAGGCACACGCGTGGGCCGGTCGGCTGGCCGCGTCCTCGCCCACCGCGCTGGCGCGCTCGAAGCGAGCGCTGGATTCGGCCCACGGGCGCACGTTCGCCGAGGCGCTCGCCGACGAGGAGGACGCGATCGCCGCGTGCGTGACGAGCCCGGAGTTCGCCGAGGCGATGCGGCGTTTCTTCACACACTCCTGAGCGGACGTTCCATCCTCGCGGCGGTGGGCGTATCCTCGGGCCGTGCTCGATCCGTCCCTCCGCCGCTTCGTCGAGACGCAGACGGGCGGAACCATCACCCGGGCCGAGCCGGTTGCAACCGGGGCGTCGCGCCGGACCTGGCGGGTGGACGTGACGAAGGACGGATCGGTCTGCGGGCTGGTGCTGCGCCACGACAGCGGCGACGGTCCGCTCAGCGGGACCGAGCTCGATCTGGCGCGCGAGGCCGTCGTGTATCGCGCGCTCCAGGGCCGCGGCGTGCGGATCCCGAGGCTCTACGCCGCGAGCCGCGCAGCGCTGCTGGTCGAGCGCGCGCCCGGCTCCGACGCATTCGCGTCGGTCGCCGACGCGGCGCGCCGCGCGGAGATCGAGCGGGACTTCTTCGTCGCGCTCGCGGAGCTGCACGTCGTCAACGCGGATCGGCTCGCTCTGCCCGGCTTCGCGGTGCCCGCCGACGGTCCCGACCACGCGCGCTGCGACCTCGATCTGTGGCGCCGCATCGCGGCCGCGCGGCTCGGCCCGGACCCGCTCTGCGATTTCGCCGCACGCTGGCTCGACGGCAGCGCGCCCGCGGCGGACCGCACCGTGCTCTGCCACGGCGACGCCGGACCGGGCAACTTCCTGTTCGAGGCCTCGCGCGTCACCGCGCTGCTGGACTGGGAGTTCGCGCACCTCGGCGATCCGCTGGACGACCTCGCCTGGGTCGCCGTGCGCGCCCACCTGCTCGGCGGCTTCGACGACCTGGCGCAGGGCTTCCGCGTCTGGCGCGATGCGTCCGGGATGCGCTTCGACGTCGCGCGCGTCGAGTACTACCGTGCGCTCGTGCTGCTGCGCATGGCGATCTCCTGCCGCGTTGCCCTGGCCCATGCGAGTGCGCGCCGCTCGGACACGACGGTGTATGGCTTGCTGCTGCCGTATCTGCGCTGGCTGCTGCCCGACGCCCTGGGCCGCGCCGGCTGCAAGGCGCCCGAGCTGGCGGGTTTCGCGGAGTCCGGACGCGACGCGATCGAACGGACGCCGATCCTCGCCGAGCGCGCGAGGCCGCTCGAGCCGCTGCCCGTAGCCTGAGCGTGCAATCCGCCACGTCCGCCGACGATCGCTTCCACGCGCCCGCCGAGGATCACCCGCTCTGGAGCGAGACCTCCTGGTACGGATTCTCGGTGCCCGCGCGGCATCTCGCGGGCAGCGTCTACCCGCTGTTCCGGCCGCGGCTCGGAGTCTGCTCGGTGGCGGTTCACGTGTGGGACGACTCCGCCTGCGAGCCGTGGCGCGCGCTCTACTCGCGCACGCAGTGGCACCTGCCGATGCCGGAGGGAGACCTCAGCGCCTGCGAGGCGGGCGGGCTCTCCCTCGAGTGCCTGGAGCCGCTGCGCCGCTACCGCGTGCGCTACCGGGACGGCGAGCTCTGCGCGCTCGACCTCGAGTACACGGGCCTCTTCGCGCCGCACGCGGTGGGCATCTCGGGAGGACGCGGCCACCTCGATCAGCCGTGCCGCGTGCGAGGCGAGCTCGTCCTGCGCGGCGAGCGCATCGCGGTCGACGGCTTCGAGATGCGCGATCGCTCCTGGCACGTGAGGGACGACCGGCGCAGCACGAGCGCGAGCTACAGCTATGGCATCGCGAGCGAGAGCGAGGCCTTCCTCGCCGGCGCGCTGTGCGACGGCGACGCCGGGCGCATCGTCGCAGGCTTCCTGTGGCGCGACGGCAGCAAGCGGGATCTGAACGGAGGCACGCGCCGCGTCCTGGAGCGTCGCGCCGGCCATCCGCTGCGCGTGGCGATCGAGGCGGTCGACACCGATGGGAGACGCCTCGAGGCCCTGGGCCGCTGCACGAGCCGGCTCGCCAACCAGGCGACGCCTGGGATGTTCGCGTGGCTCTCGCTCACGGAATGGGACTGTGCGGGGACGCGGGCGATCGGCGAGGACCAGGACGTGTGGTCGCCGGACCTGCTTGCGACGGCGGGTCAGTCCTCGAGCGAGTAGGCCAGCAGCGCGTCGCCGACGTTCGTGAGCGGATTGCCGCCCGCCGCGATCACGACGAACTGCTTGCCGTCGCGCCGCAGCCGGAAGCTCATCGGCGTGGCGTTCCCCGTGAAGGGAATGCGATCGCTCCAGATCTCCTCGCCCGTCTGCGCGTCGAAGGCCCGGAAGTAGCGGTCGGTCGTCGCGCCGATGAAGTAGAGGCCGCTGGCTGTGAGCAGCCCGCCTCCGAAGTTCGGCACGCCGATCGTCCCGATCCACGGGAGGAGCCAGATCGGGAAGGGCGCCATGTCGCGCGTGGTGCCGAGGGGCACGCGCCAGACGACGCTGCCGCTCTTCAGGTCCACCGCAGTGAGCGTGCCCCAGGGAGGTGCATTGCAGGGCGCCCCGAACGAGGAGAAGATCGGCGAGCGGATCACACCGTACGGCGTGCCCGCCATCGGGTAGGCCTCCTGCGGGTAGGCCACCGGGCCCTTCATCGCGTCGTACTCGGCGCGCGGCACGAGCCTCACCTGCATGGCGACGTGGGTCTGGTTCGTGAGCAGCAGACCCGAACGCGGATCGATCGCGACACCGCCCCAGTTCATGCCGCCCGCCGTGTTCGGGAACTGGATCGATCCCTGCAGACTCGGCGGGGTGAAGGCGCCGTCCCAGCGCAGCTTCGCGATCTGCTCGCGACACGAGGCGCGGTCGATCGGCGTGAAGCCGAAGGCACTCTCGACGCTGACCTCGTAGGGGTGCAGCGGCGCCGGGTGCGTCGGGAACGGCTGCGTCGGCGAGAGCACCTCGCCGGGCGCCCCGCCTTGCGGCACGGGCCGCTCCTCCACCGGGTAGAGCGGCTCTCCCGTCTCGCGATCGAGCAGGAAGATGTGGCCCATCTTGGTCGGCTGGGCGACGCCGGGGCGACCGCCGCCGACGCCGTCGATCTGGAACAGCTGCGGCTGCGCGGGCGTGTCGAAGTCCCAGAGATCGTGGTGGACCATCTGGTAGTGCCAGACCACGCGGCCGCTGCGCGCGTCGAGCGCGACGGTGGAGCTGCCGTAGTAGTCGATGCCGTGGCGCAGCCCGCCGAAGCTGTCGGGCGACGGATTCCCGGTCGGCACGAACACCAGTCCGCGCGCCGGATCGCCCGAGAGGATCGACCAGACGTTCGGCGTGCCGCGCTCGTAGAGCTCGCCCGGCCGATGCGTGACCTTCCAGTCCGGCGGCACGGGATCCCACGCCCACACGAGCCTGCCGGTCCGCACGTCGAAAGCGCGCACCACGCCCGAAGGAGCGTCCACGCGCAGCTGGTCGGCGACGAGCGCGCCGATCACGGCCACGTCGCCCATCACGAGCGGCGGCGAGGTCGGGTAGTACTCCCAGGGCGGCGCGTCGCCGATCCCCTCGCGCAGCGCGACGCGCCCCGCGACGCCGAAGTCGGAGCACGGCTGGCCGGTATCCGCGTCGAGCGCGATCAGCTCCGAGTCCTTCGTGCCGTAGAGGATGCGGCGCTGGCAGGCCGCGCCGTGCAGGGGCTGCGCGGCCTCCCAGTAGGCGATGCCGCGGCAGTTCAGCGGATACGGACCGCCCGTCTCCCGCGCGCGCAGGTGCGGATCGAAGACCCACTTCTGCCGGCCCGTCTCCGGATCGAGCGCGAAGACGCGCATGAACCCGGTGCAGTAGTAGAGCGTGTCGTTCACCACGAGCGGCGTGACCTGGAAGGTGGTCGGCGCGTGGTGCGCGTCGCCGTGGTGGAAGTCGCCGCTGCGGTGGCTCCAGGCCAGCCGCAGGCGCCGCACGTTGGAGCGGTCGATCTGCGTGAGCGGCGAGAAGTGGAGTCCGCCCTTGTCGCCCGCATACTCGCGCCACTCCGCCGTCGGACCGGAGTAGTCGATGGGCGCATGCTCGCGCGCACAGGCGAGCGCCGCGATGCAGGCCAGGACCGCGGCGCGGTGGATGGAGCGCACGGCGCCTCCGCTCGATGGGCGCCGCACTCTAGCATCGGCCCGGTGTGCTGCGGCTACGCTGGAGCGCAAAGCGCCCTCGCGCTCGAAGGAAGAAGCCATGGAACCGATCGACCTCCGCGCCCTGCGCTGCGAAGGGATCCGCCTCTACCAGAGCGTGGCCGCCGCCAGCGCGGAGTTCGCCGCGGGTGCCGGCGAGGCGCACCTGCACTGCGTGCGCTTCGAGCCGGGCGGCGCGATCGGCCCGCACGAGGCGGGCTTCGGGCAGCTCTTCCTGGTCGTCGAGGGACGCGGCTGGGTCTCGGACGCCGACGGAAGACGCGTCGAGGTCTCGGCCGGGCAGGGAGCCCTGCTCGCCCGCGGTGAGCTGCACGCCAAGGGCAGTGACACCGGCATGACGGCGCTGATGGTGCAGGTGCGGGAGCTCGCGCCCCGAGCCGGCGCACACGCCGCGCAGACGCCGCGCCGCGGCGCGTGATAGGCTCCGAGCGATGCTGCAGGCGCGCATCGAGGTCATCGTCGCGGGCGCCGTCGAGCGCACGGGTCCGCTGAGGCTCGACGTGGGCGCCACGCTGCGCGCCGCCCTCGAGGCGGCCGGTGGACTCGCCTATCGGGTCGGGGCGCGGCCCGAGGGTCCGCTCGTCCTGCGCCGGCGCGCGCGCACGTCGCGGCGTGTGGAGGTCCGGCGCTGGGACCTGTTCGAGGACGACCCGCGCGCGTGGCAGTCCACCCGGCTCGAGCACGGCGACGTGATCGTGATCGCGTGGACGCTGCCGGAAGATCGTTAGTCGGCGACCAGCTCGAGCACGGCGTCGAGACCCGCGAAGAGATCGTCCTCGGGAATGTTGAGCGCGGGGAAGAAGCGCACTGCGGTCGCGGCGGTGACGTTGACGAGCACGCCGCGCTCGATGGCCCGCAGCGGCAGCGCCGCCGCCCGCTCCGCGTCGCGCAGCACGAGCGCCTGGAGCAGCCCCTTGCCGCGCACCGCCGCGGCGCGGTCCGGGCGCTCCGAGGCGAAGGCGCGCAGCCGCGCGTGCAGGCGCTCGCCGAGCTCGGCGGCGCGCGTCACGAGCTTCTCCTCCTCGATCACGCGCAGCGTCGCGTTGGCCGCCGCGCAGGCGAGCGGATTGCCGCCGAAGGTGGTGCCGTGCTCGCCGAGCGCGACGGTTCCGGCCACCGCCTCGGTGCACAGAAAGGCCGCGACGGGGAAGCCGCCGCCGAGGCCCTTGCCGAGCGTCATCACGTCGGGGGTCACGCCCTCGTGCTCGCACGCGAACATGCGGCCGGTGCGGCCGATCCCCGTCTGGACCTCGTCGCAGATCAGCAGGGCGCCGGCGGCGTGACACAGCTCCTGCAGCCCGCGCAGGTAGCCGTCGCGGGGCACGTTCACGCCCCCCTCCCCCTGCACGGGCTCGACGATGAACGCAGCGGTCCGGGTGTCGATGGCGCGCGCCGCGGCGTCGAGATCGTCGAAGGGCACGCGGACGCTCTCGTGCAAGAGCGGAGCGTAGGGAGCGCGATGCTTCTCGGTGCCGATCACGTGGAGCGCGCCGAGTGTGCGGCCGTGGAAGGCTCCCTGGGTGGAGACGAACTCCGCGCGCCCGGTCGCCCGGTGCGCCAGCTTGACCGCCCCTTCGATCGCCTCGGCTCCCGAGTTCGTGAAGAAGGCGCGCGTGATCCCGACGGGCGCGACGGCGGACAGCCGCTCCAGCAGCTCCGTCTGCGGGAGCGTGTAGAAGACGTTGGTCGTCTGCATCAGCCGGCCGGCCTGCTCGCGAATCGCGTCGACCAGCGCGGGATGGCAGTGCCCGATGCAGGTCACTCCCCAGCCCGCCATCAGGTCGATGTACTCGCGACCGTCGAGGCCGCGAACGCGCGAGCCGCGGCCCTCGACGAGCGCCACGGGGTGGCGCTTCACGACGGGCAGGAAGTGCTCGGCCTCGGTGCGCCGCACGTCGTCGAAGTTCATCGCGAGCCTCCCATGAGCGGGGCATTCTATCGGGCGCGAGGGTGCGCGCGCCGCAGGAGCGCAGTCGCGCCCGTGGCCGGGAAGCGGCAGACTCGGGCCGATGCGGCCCCCCCCGCCCGACGTGATCCTGCTCGAGGGCATCCAGGTCCCCGCTGCCCTTGGCGTGACCGCCGTCGAACGGCGCATGCGCCGGCCGGTCCGCCTCGACCTCGAGATCGCTCGCGATCTGCGCGACGCGGGGCGCAGCGACAGCATCCGGCAGACCGTCCACTACAAGCGGGTCTTCGAGGTGGTGGAGGACGTCGCCGCGAACCAGGAGCACCGGCTCGTGGAGGCGCTCGCGGATCGCATCGCCCGCGCCGTGCTCGAGAAGTTCGACGCGGACGCGGTGACGGTCCGCGTGCGCAAGCCGACCCCGATCGCGGGCGTCCTCGAGTCGGCCGGCGTACGCGTCACCCGCACGCGCGAGGACCTCGGGTAGCCGGGCGACACGACGTCAACCCGCGGGAACCAGTAACCCCGAATCGGCGGGTGTTATGATCCGACCCGCGCGCGAAGGTTGACAAAGCGAGCCAGCGAAGTGAGCCCGACCTCGACCTCCCCCCTCTCCCGCCGCGAGGCGGAGCGCCTCGTCGCCGAGGCTGTCGATGCGGGACGCCTCGAGCGCGGCGCCGCGGAGCGCCTCGCGGCCGAGCTCACCGGACCCGCCGTCTTCGAGCCGCTCCTCGAGGGCGCCTTCGAGAGCAAGCGCCGCGGCAAGGGCGATCTCGTCAGCGTGTCCCGCAACGTCTTCCTGCCTCTCACCAACCTGTGTCGCGACCGCTGCGCCTACTGCACCTTCGCGAAGCAGCCCGACGACCCTGAGGCGAAGACCTACACGCTGGACGAGGTGGCGCAGGTGGTCCGCGACGGCCTGCGGGTCGGCTGCGTGGAAGCGCTCTTCTGCCTCGGCGACAAGCCCGAGATCGCGTACCGGGCCTACCGCGAGTGGCTGGCCGCCCGCGGGCTGCGCAGCACCGCCGAGTACCTGCGCTCCGCCTGCGAAACCGCCTTCGAACTGGGCATGCTCCCCCACACCAACGCGGGGATCCTGCGCGCGGAGGAGATGCAGGAGCTGAAGCGCGCCAACGCCTCGCTGGGCCTGATGCTCGAGAGCACGAGCCCGCGCCTGCGCGAGAAGGGGATGGCGCACTACTACTGCCCCGACAAGGATCCGGCCGTGCGGCTGCGCATGCACGAGGAGGCCGGCGAGCTGCGCATTCCGTTCACGAGCGGGATCCTGCTCGGCATCGGCGAGACGCCCGCCGAGCGCGTCGACACGCTGCTCGCGATCCGCGACCTCTCCGATCGCTTCGGCCACGTGCAGGAGACCATCGTCCAGCCGTTCCACCCGAAGCCGGACACGCCGATGCGCGACGTCGCTCCGATCTCGGACGAGGAGGTGGCCGGCACCGTGGCACTGGCGCGCCTCGCGCTCGGACCGCACGCGAACGTCCAGGCCCCGCCGAATCTCGCGCCCGGCGTGCTGGGCCTCCTGCTGCGCTCGGGCCTGAACGACTGGGGCGGCGTCTCGCCCATCACCGTGGACTTCATCAACCCGGAGGCGCCGTGGCCGCGGCTCGCGCTGCTGCGGCGCGCCACCGAGGCGTCGGGCCAGCGCCTGGTCGAGCGCCTTCCCGTGTACCCGGAATTCCTCGCGCGTCCCGAGTTCTTCGAGCCGCGCGTGCGCGAAGCGTGCCTGGCGCGCGTCGACGCGAGCGGGTTCGTCCCGCCGGCCAGGCGCGGGGCACCGGGCGCCGCCGAGGAGGCCGCATGACCCTGCAACGCCTGTACGCCGACGTCGGCCCCGACACGGCGCGCTGTCTCGATGCCGCCCTCGCGGGCCGCGAGCTCTCCTGGCGGGAGGCGGCGCACCTGCTGCGCGCCAGCGGCCCCGACTTCCACGCCCTGCTGCGCGCGGCCGACCTGGCCCGCGCGGACGACGTCGGCGACGACGTGTCCTTCGTGATCTGCCGCAACATCAACTTCACGAACGTCTGCTACGTCGGCTGCTCCTTCTGCGGATTCTCGCGCCATCGCGACGATCCGGACGCCTATGACCACCCGATGGAGACGCTGCTGGCCAAGGCGCGCGACGCGGTCTCCCGCGGCGCCACCGAGGTGTGCATCCAGGGCGGCATCCATCCTCAGAAGACCCACGAGCACTACCGGGAGATCCTGGTCGCCCTGAAGCGCGAGTTCCCCAGGCTCCACATCCATGCGTTCTCTCCCGAGGAGATCGACTTCGGCCATCGCAAGAGCGGCATGCCGCTGCGCGAGTATCTCGCCTGGCTCGTGGAGGCCGGCCTCGACACGATCCCCGGCACGGCCGCCGAGATCCTCGACGACGAGATCCGCCAGGTGATCTCGCCCAACAAGCTGCGCACGCAGCGCTGGGTCGAGATCGTGACTGCCGCTCACGAGATCGGGCTTCGCTCCACCTCCACGGTCATGTATGGCCACATCGAGACGCCGGAGCACGTGGCGCGCCATCTCGACCTGCTGCGCAGCATCCAGAAGCGCACCGGCGGCTTCACGGAGTTCGTGCCGCTCGGCTTCATCCACGAGAAGAACATCCTGTTCAACCACATGCACGCGCGCCCCGGCGCTTCGATGAGCGAGGATCTGCGCGTGATCGCGGTGGCGCGGCTGTTCCTGCGCCCCTGGATCCGCAACGTGCAGATGAGCTGGGTGAAGATGGGTCCGAAGCTCGCGCAGCTCGCGCTCTGCTCCGGCGCGAACGACTTCGGCGGCACGCTGATGGAGGAGTCGATCTCGCGCGAGTCCGGCGCCGATTTCGGCGAGAACCTGCCCGCCGAGGAGATGCGCCGACTGATCCGCGAGGTCGGGCGAACTCCGGTGCAGCGCAGCACGACCTACCAGGTGCTCGCGCGCTTCGAGGATCCCGCGCAGGACCCGCCGTCGCTCGAGCCCGAGAAGCCGCGCGAGCTGTCCGGTCCGACGCGCTGGCGGATCGCCCAGGAGCGACAGGCGCGCCGCGCCGCCGCGGGATACTGAACGGGAAGACACGGCTCGATGCCCTGGTCCCTGCTGGCGCGCGATCTCTTCCTGCTGCTGTCGACCCTCGTGCTCTGGCGGGCAGACGCAGCGCTCCGCGCCGAGCCGGGCGCGTTGCACGTCGCCGTCGCGCTGCCCGCCGGCGTGCTGGTGGCCATCTGCGCATACCTCGCGCACGAGTGGGGCCACCTGCTCGGCGCGCGCGCGAGCGGCGCCGTGGTGCACTTCCCGGAACGCGCGACCTCCACGTTCCTCTTCTTCTTCGACGTCGGCAGGAGCTCGCGCGGACAGTTCCTCGCGATGTCGCTCGGCGGCTTCGCGGCCAGCGCCGCGGTGGTCCCGCTGCTCTTCGCGCGTCTGCCCTGGGACGCGCTCTCCACGCGCGTCGCGCTCGGTCTCGTGACGGCGGGCGTCCTCGCCACGCTGGTCACGGAGCTGCCGCCGTTCTTCCGCGTGCTGCGCGGAGCGCCGCTGCCGCGAGGCTTCGTCTACCGGAGCGACGCGGGGTTCTGAGTGGTCCCTCGCAGCGCGTGGTAGATTGAGCGCCCCGACGAGGAGGCCGCGCGTGGAAGACGAGCTGCGCGAGACGCTGGCGCGCCTGCACACCGAGCTGCGCGGCGGGAAACATCTCGACGCCGACGCGCGCGCGTTGCTCGAGCACATCGCCCGCGACATCGAGCAGCTGCTGCACGGCGAGGAACGCGAGCCGGCCGCTCTCGAGGCCCTGGCGCGGCGCCTGCGTGAAGCGATCGATCACTTCGAGGAGACGCATCCGGCGCTGACCGCGGCGGTGAATCGCGTCGCGGACGCGCTCGCCCACCTCGGGATCTAGCCAGGTCCCGCCTGCGCGCGCGCGGCTCCAGCGCCCCCGTCTCCGCGCGCCTCGGGCTCGGCGCGCTGCGCCGCTTCCGCGAGCCGCCGGCGCGCGCGCTCGAGCAGGCGCCGCGCCCACGTGAACTCGATGGCGAGGACACCCAGCCCGGCCGGGATCACCAGCACCGCGGGTCCGGGCAGCACGAGCATGAGTACGCCGAGCAGCAGGAGCGTCCCGCCGACGATGGCGATGGCGAGCTTGCGAGCCGTCCGGTAGCCCAGAGCCGCGGGTCTCACGATGTCCGACGTCTCCGCGTTCGCGAGCAGGCGGAGGCGGCGGCGCCTCGGCCGCTTCCGCCAGGCCGCGTCCCGACGGGGGGACGGTCGTCCTCTAGCCGATCTTCTCGCGCAGCGCATCCAGCCGCGTCGTCAGCTCTTCGACCTGGTAGCGCTCGCGCGCGTGCTCGAGGATGCGTCGCTCGACGATGCGCGCGGCGTTGCGGACCGCGGTGTGCTCGCGCCCGAAGTGCCGCCCGATCTCTGCGGCACCCGCGTCGGTATGGCGGAGGCACAGCGCCATGGCGAGCTGTCGCGGCCAGAGCACGTCTCGCCGCCGCGTGCGCGCCGCGAGGGAATCGTCGCGCACACCGAAGAAGTGCGCCACGACCTCGACCACGGCGCGCACCTCGAGCCGGTGCGGCAGCGGCGATCCGGGCGAGAGCTTGCGCAGAGCGCCGCGCGTGAGCTCGAGGTCGATCGGCCGCTTGAGCAGCGCGGCGCTCGCCACCAGCTGGATCAGCGCGCTCTCGAGATCCCGCACGCTCCCGTGCACCGATTCGACGAGCAGCTCGATGCAATCCTCCGGCAGCCGCACGCCGCCCGCCGCCGCCTTCTGGCGCAGGATCTCGCGCCGGACCGCGGCGTCCGGCGGCTCGAGCTCCGCGACGAGTCCGGCCGCGAGCTGCGAGCGCAGGCGCGGATCGAAGTCCGGGAAATCGCGCGGCAGCCGATCTCCCGTCATCACCACGCGAGCGCCCGCATCCATCAGGTGGGCCACGGTGTGCAGCAGCTCGAGCTGCGTGGCGCGCTTGGCGCGCAGGAACTGCACGTCGTCTAGCACGAGCAGGCGCACCCCCTCCCGATAGCGCCGCTTGAAGCGCGCGGTCTCCCGCCCGCGGATCGCCGCGAGGAACTCGTTGGTGAATGCCTCGGCGGGCGCGTAGAGGACGCGGCCGCCGCCGTGGCTGCGCGCTTCGCAGGCGATCGCGCGCGCGAGATGCGTCTTGCCGAGTCCCGCGCGTGCAAAGACGTAAAGAGGATTGATGCGCCGCTGCTGGCCGCGCGCAACGGCGAGTCCGGCCTCGCGCGCGAGCGCGTTGCACCCTCCCACGACGAAGTTTTCGAAGCGGTAGGGCAGCTCGAGCTGCACGGGCGCGGAAGCCGCTGCCGGGTCCGACGCCGCGCCGCGCGCAAGGGCCGCGGGCGGCATGGACGCATCGGCCTCGTCGCGGCCGGCGAGCGGAGCGCCCGCATTGCAGGATGCCGCGGGGCCGGACCGTCGCTCCTTCGAGTCCGGCAGCGCCGGACTCACCACGAGCTCGAGCTCGACCGGTGCACCGCCCTCCGCCTCGAGATGACGGGTGATCATGGGCAGCAGGCGCACCCGCACGCGCTCCCGGTGGAAGGCGCTGGGGCAGATCAGCCTGAGGCGCGCGCCTTCGGAGCGGGGCTCCAGGGGACGCACCCAGGCCTCGAAGGCGTGAGGACTCATCTCGGCTCCGAGACGGCGCAGAACGCCATCCCAGAGTTGCTGGGGGGCTTGGCTCAATTTTCGTGTTCTATGGAGGATTTCGAACGTTTTCGCCGGATCCCCATCGCAATCGTTCCGGCGCGGCGCGGGAGTAGAGCACGGGGGCCAGGAGCTTTCAACGACGACTGCCGCCGACCATGCGGGGCCCTCTACACGGAATTGTCACGCGGGAGAGGACCGTGCGGCGGCGGCGGAAAACCGCCGTTCTGCGGCTCGTTTCGCGATTCGATTCCGCGAGGTTCGGCGCCGTTCTCCGAACGTCGCTCGACCGCTCCGGGGGCGATGCGGCGCACCGCTGTTCGAGATTCGTCGATCTCTGAAATCCGGGATCTTTCACGCTCGATCTCGAAATATCTCGAGAATACGAGCAGTCGAATCCCGGGCGTCGAGGACCTCAGTGCAGCGGTCCGCGCGCTCCCGCCGAGGTCATCTCGAGCTCGGCCCGGCGGAACGAGAGCGTGCCGGCCAGCCGCGCGTAGCGCTCCGGAATGCTCTCGGCCTCGAGCAGAGACTGCTTCTCCTCGACGGGGAATGCGATCGCGTTCGCGAGCACGTTCACGAAGGTCGCGTCGTCGATCCCGGCGAAGAGAGAGGGATCGAAGCGGCTTCCCTCGGCTTCCGTCCGCCGCGCGAGGTAGGCGACGTTCTCGACGACGTTCGCCCGCAGGCGCGCCACACGATCGCGCTCGCCTTCGGGAAACGCATCGTCCAGCGGCTGCACGAGCGCGCGGCGGTACAGCCGGTCTGCCGGACGCGCCTCCTCTTCGACGATCCGGAAGCGCCAGATGCCGTGGAGCACCAGGTCGAAGCGGCCGTCGGGACGCTGCTGGAACTCCGTGATCTCTCCGCAGCACCCGATCGGATAGACGGGGGGATCCCCGGCCATCGCGTCCTGGTGCTCGGCCCGCACGACGACCATGCCGATGCGGCGTTCCTCTCCGGAGGCCAGCACGTCGCGCATCATCTGCCGGTAGCGGGGCTCGAAGATGTGCAGCGGCGTCTTCACGCGCGGGAACAGCACGACGTTCGAGAGAGGAAAGAGCGCGATGCGCGCAGCATCCGTCGCCATGCGGACGAATCTAACATCGACGTTGACCGGCCGGGCGCTGCCTGGAACACTCGGACCCGGCGATGGATCCGACCAGCTCGGCGAGGCTGATGGAGAGCCTGAACCGCGACGCCGAACGCATCGCCCTGCAGTTCGGGCTCCGCTACAAGTCGATCGGCGCCGAGCGTGCCAACGTCACGCGCCGCTACGGCGTCTGCTTCTCCGACGGTGTGATCCGCATCCGGCTGCGACACGCCGTGACGGGCCGTCCGCTCAAGTACTCGAGCCTCGTGAACACGCTCTGCCACGAGCTCGCCCACCTGCGCCACTTCAACCACGGCCCGCGCTTCAAGATC
>Ga0335070_10003041_pt1 | contig 19506 bp, 19 predicted proteins | sample Lox_Sample_13_FD_206722 | JGI IMG/M metagenome (GOLD analysis project Ga0335070, IMG submission 206722) | Soil microbial communities from Loxahatchee National Wildlife Refuge, Florida, United States - Lox_Sample_1.3 | ecosystem: Environmental > Terrestrial > Soil > Wetlands | place: USA... | reverse complement strand
CGCCGGGTTCGCGCCAATCTGCCGCCCCGACCCACCGCCCGACGGCCTGCCCTCCGCGACACCCTTAACTGGGCAGCCCGCCTCCACGAGCTGCGCGCCCGCTGACCCCGCCCCGCAATCCGCCGCACCCTTCGCGGCTCGGCACCGAAGCGCCCAACCCCCCGGAATCCCACGCTCGAGTGCCCGCTCGGCCAAGCGCGGGGCACGGATCTTGCTCCCTCCACCGGCATCGGCCGCGTCCCTGGGCGAGCGGCCGGGGGGACCCGATGCTCACGCTGCTCGCGCTTGCCGTGTTGCTGCTGACCGCCCTCGACCACTGGACGACGTGGCTGTGCTTGCAGGCCGCCGCGCCGGGCTTCCAGGTGAGCGAGTCGAACCCCTTCGCCGCCCGCCTGTTCCAGTCGCTCGGCCTGGCTGGCGGGCTCTGGATCGACGGCGTCGTCACGCTCGGCGCCGTCGCGTTCGTGGCCGCCACGTCGCAGCTGTCGCGCACCGTGAAGCTCTTCGTGCTCGGCGCGACCGGCGCGTGGACCGCAGCGGCCGTGTCGAACAACCTCGCGGCGATGGCCGTGCTCGGCCTGTTGCCGCTCGGGTCGCGCTGACCCTCGCCGCATGTCCACCCCCGGTTCGCGCGCGCTCGCGTTCGTGTGGCTCGCCTCGCTGCTGGTGATCGGTGCGCCCTGTGCGCGCCCGCCGGCCGCGGAACCCGAATGGCCGCAGCAGGCGGACGAGCGCGCGCCCCGCGATCGCGAGGTCGAGGCCGTGCGCACGCGCCTCGCGCCGCACGCCCGCGATCTCGGTCCCGAGGCGATCGATGCGCTCGCGTCGGCGGTCGTCCAGGCGAGTCGCGCGCAGGCGCTCCAGCCCACGCTCGTGCTCGCCGTGATGGAGGTCGAGAGCCGCTTCGACCCGTATGCCGTGTCGGGCAAGGGAGCGGTCGGCCTGATGCAGCTGCTGCCGAGCACTGGCGCCGAGGTCGCGCACCGCGTCGGCATCCCCTGGCGCGGCGCGCGCACGCTCTTCGACCCGCAGGCGAACGTCCAGCTCGGGGCGGCGTACCTGCGCGAGCTGCTCGACCGCTACGCGAGCGTGCGCGTCGCGCTAGCCGCCTACAACGAGGGGCCGGGGCAGATCGAGGCGCGCCTGCGCGAGGGCGCGTCGCTGCCGGTGCGCTACCCCGAGCGCGTGCTCGGCGCGTACTGGGAGCGAGCGACCGACTGACGCGCTCAGCGCGGCGCGTCGCCCGACGCGTGGACGAGCGCCGAGGCGAAGCCGTCGAGCGCCGAGACCACGGCCGCGTCGCCGAGCGGGGCGCCGTTGGCGAGCACGGAGAAGACCGCCTCCCCGCCGTCCGGCAGCGCGGCGTAGCCCGAGAGCGAGTGCACGCCGTCGAGGCTGCCGGTCTTGGCGCGCACGGCACCTGCGATGCCGTGCTCGCGGTGGCTGAGCGTGCCATCGGTCGCCGCGATCGGCAGCGCGCTCTCGAACTCCGGGCCGAACGCGAACGAGCGGTCCGCGGCGAGCAGGGCGCCGACCAGCAGTCGCGGCGTCACGCGGTTGCCCCGCGAGAGCCCGGAGCCGTCGACGATGCGGACGCCGCCGAGATCGAGGCCGAGCGCGCGCAGGCGCGCCGCGAGCGCCTCGATGCCGCGGCTCCACGAGCCGGGCGCGCCGGCGTCCTCGGCGCCGATCGCCTTGACGAGACCTTCCGCGATGGTGTTGTTGCTGTGCTTCATGAACAGGCGGACGATCTCGGCGAGCGACTGGCCCTCGAAGGCCAGCAGCTCGGGAGCTCCGGCGGGGGCCGCTCCGCGGCGCACGCGGCCTCCCACCTCGATCCCCTGCGAGCCGAGCTGCCATGCGAGCACCGCCCCGGCGTACAGCGTGGCGTCGGTGACGCTGCGGTAGACGCGCTCGGGTGCCGCGCCGACCGGGGTCATGCCCCTCACCAGCACGGACTCGCCCTGCTCCGTCGCCTCGCGCTCGACGTCGATCGTCGCGCGGCGGTGCGGGAGCCCGGTGGTCGCGCGGTTCGCGAGCAGGAAGTAGCCGAGCGGCGGGTCGATCCGCACGCGCGCCGGCGTGCCGGGCGCCGAGCCCGGCTGCACCTCGACCGCGAAGGCCCCGTAGTTCGCCGAGAGCGCCGAAACCGGGCCGAAGTAGGCGCGCTCCGTCACGGCGCCCCAGTCCGGGTGCCACCGCTCGGCGTCGAAGAAGGAGTCGTCGACCACCAGATCGCCGCGCACGCGGCGCAGCCCGGCGGCGCGCAGGTCCGCTGCGAGCCGCCACCACTCCTCGGAGGTGAGCGCCGGGTCGCCGCCGCCGCGCACGTACAGCGTCGCCACCGCGCCCGCGGCATCCGGTGGCGCGTCGCTCGACACCTGCGTGGTGAAGCGATGCGCCGGGCCGAAGGTCGCGAGCGCGGCCAGCGCCGTCAGGATCTTCTGGTTCGACGCCGGCATCAGCGCCTGGTCGGCGCGGCGGTCGTAGAGGACCCGCCGGTCGCCGCGCGACACGACCAGGGCCGCCACGTTCGCGCCGCGCAGCGCACGCGCGGCCAGCGCCGTGTCGAGCCGCGCGGCGAGCGGAATCGACGCCGCTTGCGCAGCGGCCGCATCGGCGCTCGCCGCGACGAGCAGCGATCCTGGGAGTGAAGCCATCGCGAACGCGGCGACCGCCGCCGCGCGCATGGCGAAGCGCTGCACCACGACCCCCCGAACCCTTGACGCCCGCGAACGTATCCGGGAGGCTCGGCGCCGGCAAACGAGCCGATCGTGGGGGTCCGTTGCTCAACGGAATCTGGCTCGGCCTGATGCTCGTCGCCGTGATCTGCGCCGCCTTCACCGGCACCCTGGACGCGGTGAAGCTGGCTGCGCTCGACGGCGCCCGGGAAGCCGTCGATCTGGTGATCGGCCTGATCGGCGCGATGGCGTTCTTCCTCGGGCTGATGCGCGTCGCCCAGGAGGGCGGGTTGCTGCGCGCCGTCGCGCGCGCGCTCGCGCCGTTGCTGCGCCGGCTGTTTCCCGACGTTCCCGTCGACCATCCCGCGATGGGCGCGATGATCATGAACCTGGCCTCGAACCTGCTCGGGCTCGGCAACGCGGCGACGCCCTTCGGTCTGAAGGCGATGGTCGAGCTCGACGGGCTCAATCGCACGCCCGGCACGGCGAGCGACTCGATGGCGCTCTTCCTCGCCATCAACGCCACCAGCATCTCGCTGCTCCCGCTGGGCGTGATCAGCGTCCGCGCCAGCCTCGGCTCCCACCTGCCCGACGCGATCTGGATCCCGACCCTGCTCGGCACCACCGCCTCGACCACCACCGCCGTGCTGCTCTGCTTCGCCCTGCGCAAGCTGCGCTTCTTCGCCCCGTCCACGAGCGCCGTCCCAGCCGGAGCTCCCGCCCCGCCGCCTCCGGGGCAAGGCGAAGGGCCGGGGTATCCCGCAAGCGACGCGGCCTCCGGCCGCGTCGCGCGCAGCGAACCGAAGGCGAGCGAAGTCGACAGACGCGCGACAGCTCAGCAACGCCTTCCCCGCCTCGTCATCGCCACGACCGTCCTGCTCCTCGCCGTCGCACTGCTGCTGCAGATCCAGCGAGCCTGGGGCGAGCAGCCGGCCTGGGAGCTCGCCAAGGCGCTCACCGGGAGCTGGTTCCTGCCGGTCTTCATCGTCGCGCTGCTGCTGGTCGGCGTCGCCGGCCGCGTGCGCGTCTACGAAGTCGCGGTGGAGGGTGCCCGCGAGGGACTCGACGTCGCCGTGCGCATCCTCCCGTTCCTGGTGATGATCCTGGTCGCGCTCGCGATGCTGCGCGCCTCGGGTGCCCTCGACGCTTGCGTGCGACTGCTCGACCCGCTGACCGGTCGCCTCGGGCTGCCGGCGGAGGCGCTGCCGATGGCGCTGCTGCGCCCGCTCTCCGGCTCGGGTGCCTACGGCGTGATGGTCGACATCATGAAGGCGCACGGCCCCGACTCCTTCGTCGGGATCCTGGTCGGGAGCTTCCAGGGCTCGACCGAGACCACCTTCTACGTGCTCACGCTGTACTTCGGCGCGGCGCGCATCCGCGACGGTCGCTACACGCTGCCCGCGTGCCTGGCGGGCGACGTCGCCGGCTTCGCGGCCGCCACCGCGGCGTGTCACTGGCTCTTCGGCGAGCTGGCGTGACGGCGCCGCTGATCGGAGAGGACGCCGCGCTCGACGCCGAGCTGCGCGCGCTGCTGCGCGCGCAGCTCGGCGCGGAGATCCGGCGCTTCGAACCGCTGCGCGGCGTGGCCGGCCACCGCCGCATCTTCCGGTTCTGGCTCTCCGGCGACCATCCCGTCTCGCTGGTGGCGCGCGTCGACCGCGGCGAGTCGCCGCCGGGCGTCCTGCCCGAGCCCCCGCTCGAGCCGGTGCGCGCCTTCCTCGAGGCGCATGGGCTGCCGGTGCCGCGCCGCCTGGGCGGGGACGAGGCGCGCGGCATCGACCTGCTCGAGGACCTCGGCACGCGCGAGCTGGTCGCGGTCGCCCGCGACGCCGCGCCGGAGCTGCGGCGCGCCCTGTACGAAGAGGCGTGCGACCTGGTCCCGCGCCTGCAGGCGCTGCGCGACCCGAGCGGCCGGGTGCCGTCGTTCCAGCGCCGCTTCGATGCCGCGCTGATCGCCCTCAAGGCGCGCCGCTTCGCTGCCGCCAGTCTGCCGGCAGGCCTCGGCCGGACGCCGCGCGCCGCCGAGGTCGCGGTGGTGGCCGAGGCGTTCGCCGCGGTGGCAGCGGCGCTCGAGCGCGCTCCGGCGCGGCTCGCGCACCGCGACTTCCAGAGCACGAACCTGCTGGTGCGCGACGCGGCGCCCGGCCGGCGCCTGGCGATGGTCGACTTCCAGGGCGCCCTGCTGGCGCCGCCCGAGTACGACCTGGTGTGCCTGCTGCGCGGCTCCTACGTGGTGCTGCCCGAGGAGGAGGTGCGCGCGCACGCCGAGCGGGTGCGGCCGGGCCTCCCCGACGCCCCGGATGCCGACACCTTCTGGCGTCGCTTCGACCTGATCACCGTGGTGCGCAAGGGCAAGGACCACGCGCTCTGGCACGAGCTGGCGGCGCGCGGCCGGCCCGACGCGCTGGCCTTCGCGCCCGCCACGTTCGCTTACGTGCGCGCCGCGGCGCTGCGCTGCGCGCGCCTCGACGCCCGCCTCGCGCGCTTTGCCGAGTTGGTCGAGGAGCTGGCCCCGCGACTCGCCTGCGGAGATCCCCCGTGCGTGCCATGATCCTCGCGGCCGGGCTCGGGACCCGCATGCGTCCGCTCTCCGAGCTGCGCCCGAAGCCGGTGCTGCCGGTGCGCGGGATTCCGCTGCTCGCGTGGCCGCTCGCGTGGCTCGCGCACCACGGCGTGCGCGAGGTGATCGTCAACCTCCACCACCTGCCGGACGCAACGCGCGCCGCCGCGGAGCGCTGGGCGCCCCCCGGCCTCGCCGTGCACTTCTCCGAGGAGCCGCTGCTGCTCGGCACCGGCGGCGGGATCCGGCGCGCGGCCCGCTTCCTGCGCGAGAGCGATCCGAGCCTGGTGCTGGCGGGCGACGCCATCTTCGACTTCGATCTGGCGCCGCTCCGGGCGCGCCACCTCGCGCGGCACGACGCGGTGACGCTCGTGCTGCGCGACGACCCCCGCGCGGAGCGCTTCGGTACGATCGGGGTGGACGGCGCCGGCAACGTCCGCCGCATCGCGAGCCGCTTCGATCTCGGCGGTGAGCAGAACGCAGGGGTGTATGTGAGCGTCAACCTGATCGCCGCCCGCGCCTTCGACACCCTGCCGGATCGCGAGGTCTTCGTGCACCTCGACGACTGGCTCGCGCCGCGCCTGCGCGCGGGCGCCGGGGACGTGCGCGGGGAGCTGCTCGCTGCGGAGGCATGCACCTGGGTCCCGGTCGGGACGCCCGCCGAGTATCTGGCGGCGAACCTGCACCCGCCGGCGGTCGGCTACTTCGACGCCGACGCCGAGGCGCGTGCGCTCGGCGTTCACCTCGAGCCGGATCTGGTGATCGGAGCGGGCGCGCAGCTCGGCGCCGGCGCGGCGCTCCGGCGCGCGGTGGTGTGGGACGGCGAGCAGGTGCCGCCGGGGCTGCGCGCGAGCGGTGGCGTGTTCGCGGACGGGCGCTTCATCGCGGTGGAAGGCGCGTGAGCCGCGTCACCTTCATCGGCACCAGCGACGCCTTCGGCGCCGGCGGACGCCGGCAGGCCGCGATTCTCGTCGAGACGCGGGCGGGCGGCCTGCTGCTCGACTGCGCCCCCACCACCGGCTCGGGGCTCGCCGCGCTCGGCATCCCGCGCGATGCCGTCGACGCGGTCGCCGTCACGCACTTTCACGGCGACCACTTCGCGGGGATCCCACAGCTGGTGTTCGCAGCGCACTACGAGGACCAGCGCAGCAAGCCCCTCGTCGTCGCGGGGCCGCCCGGCGTCGAGGCGCGCGTGCGGCGCGCCGCCCAGAGCATCGGCATGGACCTCGAGGGCCGCGCGCTCCACTTCCCGCTCCGCTTCGCCGAGCTGGCGCCCGGCCGCGCGCTCGAGCTCGCCGGCGCGCGCGTCGACGCGTTCGCGGCCTACCACCAGCCCGATTCGGTCCCGCACGGATTCGCCGTGGCGGTCGGCGCGCGCCGCCTGGTCTACAGCGGCGACACCGGCTGGTTCGACGGCCTCCCCGGCCTGGTGCGCGGGGCCGACCTCTGCATCTGCGAGTGCACCTTCCACGAGCCGTCGTTCGAGTACCACCTCGACTATCGCAGGCTCGTGGAGCGCGCCGGCAGCTTCGCCTGCGGGCGCCTGGTGCTCACGCATCTCGGCGCGCAGATGGCCCCGCTGCGCGGTCGGCTCGAGCTCGAGACCGCCGACGATGGGCTCACGATCGAGCTCTGATCCCCACCCGCCCCGGCGCGATCTCGCCGAGCACGGCCGCGCGGCTGGCGCCGGTGCAGCGCGGCAGGTGGTTCGGGATTCCGAGCAGCGCGTTGCGACCCATCAGCGAGAAGGCCATCGCCTCGACGGCCGCAGCCGGGACGCCGGCGCGCTCGACGCGCTCCACCGCGGCGGCGGGCAGCGCGGCGGCCAGCGCCGCGAGCAGCGCGGGGTTCTCGGCGCCGCCCCCCGACACCAGTACGCGGTCCGGCGACCCGAGGAAGTCGCGGCAGGCGCGCGCGACCGACTCGGCCGTCAGCGCCACCAGCGTCGCGAGCAGGTCGTCGACGGGGCGCCCGGCTCGCCTCCACTCGCCCGCCAGCGCCTCGCCCTGGGCGAGCCCGTAGCGCTCCCGGCCGGTCGACTTGGGCGGAGGCCGCTGCAGGAACTCGTCGTCGAGCAGGCGCTCGAGCAGGGGCGCGTCGACCCGCCCGCGCCGGGCGCGCTCGCCGCCGCGGTCGATGCGCTCGCGCCCATCCGAGGACGCGCGCACCACGGCGTCGATCAGCGTGTTCGCGGGCCCGACGTCGAAGGCGACCACGGCGTCCAAATCGCAGCCGCGCGGCAGCCAGGTCAGGTTCGCAATGCCGCCGAGGTTCAGCACCGCGCGCGACTCGCTCGGCTCGGACAGCGCGGCCCAGTGGAAGAACGGCGCGAGCGGGGCCCCCTCGCCGCCGGCCGCGAGGTCGCGGGGGCGGAAGTCGGCGACCGTGGTGACGCCGGTGCGCTCCGCGATCAGCGACGGGTCGCCGATCTGCAGCGTGGCGCGCAGCTCCGGATGGTGCGCCACCGTCTGGCCGTGCGAAGCGATCGCGTCGACGGACGCGAGCGCGACGCCGGCCTCGCGCGCCACTGCCGCCGCCGCGGCCGCGAAGCGCTCGCCGAGCAGCACGTCGAGCGCGGCCAGCTCGCGCAGCACCGCGTCGGCGGGAAGCCTGCCGGCGGCCAGGCGATGGATGCGATCCTGGAGCGCGGGCTCGATCGGCTCCTCGCGGTAGGCGATCAGGCGGAACGGCCGCGCGTCCGCACCCGCGGGCCACTCGACGAGCGCCGCGTCGATGCCGTCGGCCGAGGTCCCGGACATGAGCCCGATCACGCGCACGGCGCGCAGCATAACCCGGCCCGCCGGCCGGTGGCGGGCGCCCGGTTGACACTGCAATCGGCTCCCCTCATCATGCGCGCCGGTCCGCGCGGCTCCTCCTGCAACCGCCGGGGCGGATCTCCCAACCCAGCACAGGAACCCCCGCGATGACAGACTCCTCACGGACCCAGGGCGGGCTCATCTGCCTGGGAGCGGGCGCGGCCGCCGTGCTGTTCCTGCTCGGCGTGTTGCGCGGCAGCTACCTCGCGCTCGCCATCCCGGTCGTGGTCCTGACGCTGTTCGCGCTCGGCCTGACCTTCTGGGTGGGATGGACCATCTACACGGTGCGGGTCGATCCCGAAGAGGACGCCGAGCCGCCGGCGACGGTGCCGCCGAGCCCGCCGTCGGGCTCGAGCGACCGGTCCGAGAACCCGCTCCGAGCGAATCGCTAGGCGGCTGCGTGCGGATCGCGCTGCTCACCTATCGCGGGAACATGTACTGCGGCGGGCAGGGCATCTACGCCGCGTACCTGGCGCGCGAGTGGAAGCGCGCCGGGCACGAGGTGCACGTGATCTCCGGACCGCCGCTGCCGAGCCTCGCGCCCGACATCCCGCTGCACGTGATCCCGAACGAGAACGTGTTCGGCGTCGCCGGGCGCGAGCTCGCGCGCCGCACCCGCGCGGGCGCGCTGCTCCAGCCGCTCACGCTCTGGGAGCTCGGGGTGTCGCGCTTCGGCGTGTTCCCGGAGATGCAGACCTTCGGGCTGCGCCTGCTGTTGCGCTGGCGCGAGCTGCAGCGCCACCACCGCTTCGACGTCGTCTTCGACAACCAGTGCCTCTCCTGGGGCCTGCTCGGGATTCGCGCCACCGGCGTCCCGGTGGTCTCGGTGATCCATCATCCGCTGCACATCGACCGCGAGGCCGACTTCGCGATCGACCCGAGCCTCAAGAAGAAGATCCGCCGCACGCTCTACTTCCCGCTGTTGATGCAGCAGGTGGTGGCACCGCGCCTCGACCGCATCGTGACGGTCAGCGAGGCGTCGCGAGCCGAGATCGAACGCTGCTTCGGGATCCCCGAGAAGGAGATCCGCGTCGTCTACAACGGAACCGACAGCGAGCTGTTCCGCCCGATGCCGGAGCGCCGGCTCGAGTCCGACCTGCTCTTCGTCGGCCGCACCGAGGACCGCAAGAAGGGGATCGGCACGCTGCTCAAGGCGCTGGCCCTGCTCCCGGAGCACGTGACGCTCAAGATCATCGACGGGCGCATCCCCGAGAACGGGCTGGTGCCCCGCCTGGTGCGCAAGCTGGGGCTGGAGCGGCGCGTGGTCCTGCAGCAGCGCTGGCTCGAGCTCGACGAGCTGATCGCCGAGTACTCGACGGCGCGGCTCGCGGTGGTGCCGTCGTTCTTCGAGGGCTTCGGCTTCCCGGCGAGCGAGGCGATGGCGTGCGGGCTGCCCGTGGTGGCGAACGCGGCCGGTGCGTTGCCCGAGGTGGTCGGGCCCGACGGACACGCCGGCCGCCTGGTGCCGCCGCGCGACCCGCGCGCGCTCGCCCACGCCGTCGCCGAGCTGCTGGCGGACCCGGCGCGGCTCGCGGCGATGGGACGCGCCGCGCGCGCCCGCGTGCAGAGCGTGTTCCGCTGGGACGACGCCGCGGCCCAGCTCGTCGAGGTGTTCGAGGAGGTGCGGCGTGCTGCTCACCGTCGACCTCGCGCAGCTTGAGGTCGCGCGCGGCGACCGACTGCTCGACGTGGGCTGCGGCGAAGGGCGCCACTGCTTCGGCGCGCTCGAGCGCGGCGCGCGCGTGGTGGGCCTCGACCTCGACACCACCTCGCTACGCGCCGGCCACGGTCCGCTGCGCGCGCGCGCCCGCGAGGTCGCGGGCTTCGGCGCGATGCTGCGCGGCGACGCCTTCCGGCTGCCCTTTCCCGATGCCAGCTTCGACCGCGCCATCTGCTCGGAGGTGATGGAGCACGTCCATGACTACCGCGCGGCCGCGCGCGAGCTGGCGCGCGTCGTGCGCCCGGGCGGCACCGCCGCGGTCACGGTGCCGACCGCGACCAGCGAGCACCTGTACCTGCGGCTCGGCGACGACTACTTCGAGTCGCCCGGCGGCCACATCCGCATCTTCCGGCCGCGCGATCTCGCGGAGGCGCTGCGCGGCGCAGGGCTGCGCCCGACGGGGCTGGGCTTCGCGCACGGGTTCCACACCGCCTACTGGGCGCTGCGCTCCGCCGTCGGACTGCCCACGTCGGACGCGAGCCGGCTCGTCCAGCTCTACCGGCTCTTCCTGATCAAGGCGACCACGTCGCGCTGGCTCGACCGGCTCGAGAAGCGCGTGCTGAACTACGTGTGCCCGAAGAGCCTGGTGATCTACGCGAGGCGCGCCGCATGAGCGAGCGGCCGCTGCGGATCTGCTTCAGCGCCTATCGCGGCAACATGCACTGTGGCGGGCAGGGCATCTACCTGTGGTTCCTCGCCCGCGAGCTCGCCGCGCTCGGCCACGAGATCTCGGTGCTGGTCGGACCGCCCTACCCGGCGCCGATGCCGTTCGCGCGCGAGGTCGTCGAGATCCCCAACGACCGCTTCTGGGGCAAGTGGTTCATGCGCGACCGGGCCGCGTTCGTCCCGCGCGAGAATCCGGCGGGCGTGCTCGCTCCGCTGCGCTTCTACGAGCTGGCTGCGAGCCGGATCGGCTTCTTCCCGGAGCCCTTCGCGTTCAGCGCGCGCGCCTTCCGGATGCTCGCCGCGCGGCGCCGCGCCGGCCAGCGCTTCGACCTCGTGCACGACGTGCAGTGCCTGGGCTGGGGGCTGCTCGGGATCCGCGCGCTCGGGCTGCCCGTGGTCGCCACCGTCCACCATCCGCTCAGCGTCGACCGCCGCGCGTCGTTCCGCCGCGATCGCAGCGTGCGCGAGGCGCTCGGTACCGCCGAGTTCCACCCGGTCGGCATGCAGGCGGCGGTGGCGCGGCGCCTCGAGCGCGTGATCACCTCCTCGCGCGCCAGCGCTCGCCAGATCGAGCGCGACTTCGGCGTCGCCCCCGAGCGGCTGCGCATGCTCGGCAACGGCATCGACACCGATCTGTTTCGACCCGATCCCGCGGTCCCGCGCGCCGCCGTGGAGCTGTTGTGCGTGGGGCGGGCCTCCGACCCGAACAAGGGCGTGACGCTGCTGATCGAGGCGCTGGCGCAGCTCCCGCCCGAGGTGCGGCTCGTGCTGGTCGACGAGGACCACGCCGGGCACGAGGGCCGGCGCCGCGCGGCGGCCCTCGGCATCGGCGATCGGCTGACGATCACCGGGCGGCTCGACCGCGCGGAGCTGGTGCGGCGCTATCGGCAAGCGGCGCTCGTGGTGGTGCCCTCGCTCTACGAGGGCTTCGGGCTGCCCGCGGTGGAGGCGATGGCGTGCGGAACCCCGGTGGTCGCCGCGGCGGCGGGCGCGCTGCCGGAGGTGATGGCGACCGGCGGCGGCGGCCTGGTGGTGCCGCGCGGCGACGCCGGCGCGCTCGCCAAGGGCATCGCCACGCTGCTCGAGCAGCCCGCCGCGCGCCAGCGGCTGGGCGCCGAGGCGCGCCCGCGCATCGAGGCCGCCTATGCATGGCGGCGCGTCGCGGAGCGCACCGCGGAGGTCTACCGCGAGCTCCTGGTGCGCCGCGGTCGGCCCGCGAGCACGACGACGTCGGCCCACGCGGGCGCGCGCCGCGCACCCGCGTCGAGCAGCTGAAGCGCGCGCTGCGCGAGGTCGGCGGGCAGCCGCTGCACGGCGCGCGCCCAGAGCGGGACGCCCCAGCCCAGCGAGATGCCGCGCACCACCTCGAGGTCGAGCCAGCCCGCCGCCTGCTCGCGCATCAGCGCGAGGTCGTAGCGCGTGAAGTGGTCGGCCGGCACATCGTAGTGTCGCCGGCCGCGCTTCGGCGTGCGCCCGAGCCCGCGCTCGCGCCACGCGTCGGCGAGGCGCGCCAGGCGGCAGGCCAGCGACTCGAAGTTGGCGATCGCGAGCACCACGCGCCCGCCCGGGCGCGCCACCCGCGCCATCTCGGCGATCGCCTGCTCGGGCCGGTCGAAGTGGTCGATGGCGCCCTTGCAGATCACGGCGTCGAAGCGCCCCGACGCGAAGGGCAGCGCGTCGGACCAGCCGCGCACCCAATGCGGCAGCGGGCCGGGCTGCTTCGCACCCACCAGTCGCGCCCAGCTGGTCATGCGCGCCGACGGCTCGGCGGCGACCACCCGCGCGCCGCACCGCGCGAGCGCGACGGCGTCCTGCCCGAAGCCGCTCGCCACGTCCAGCAGCAGGCGCCCCGGTGCCGGCTGCGCCAGCTCGAGCGTGGCCTCGGTCATGCGATCGAACAGGAAGCGGCTGTCGGGCGTCGTGCCCGTCGGGATCACGTCGCTCATGTCGCGATCGAGGTCGACGACCCGCATGGGACGCGAGCGTAGGCGACGCGCGCGTGCCGTCGAGGGCGCCGGACGGATCTGCTATCTCTCGGCTGCCGCCGGCGGAGCGCTGCGCAGGCCGGCTGCTCTTGCGGGCGACGATGCGGCGGGGCGACCACGCGGCGATGAGATCCAAGCGAGGCGTGCGCCTCCTGCTGCTCTACACCGTCGCGGCATTCGCCGCGCTGCTGGGCGGCTGGAACGTCTTCGCCGGGCGCTTCAGCGGAGCCGCGGCCGGCCTCGAGCGCCACGGCGCGGTGTTCGAGAACGCGGCGCTCGATCTGCGGCGCACGCTCGCCGAGCTGCCCGCGCCCGCCCGCCCGCGCATCGCGGTGTTCGGCAGCTCGCAGATCGCCACCGTGAAGGGCGACCCCGACCCGGTCGGCCTCTCGGTCCCCTACCGCCTGCAACAGCAGCTCGCGGAGCAGGGTCTGGCGGCCGAAGTGGTCGACTTGTCGGAAGGCGGCCAGCAGCTCGTCGAGAGCATGGTGCTGCAGCTGGCGTCGCTGCGCGTGGTGCAGGCGAACCTCGTGGTGATCGGCGTCAGCCTGTTCAGCATGCAGACCACGCAGATCCGCGAGACGCTGCTGGAAGCGATCGAAGCCGCCGCGCTGCGCGACCTGGTGCGCGCCGAGCTGCCGCCCGGGCTCGACCCCGAGACGACCCGCTCGCTCACCGCCTTCAGCCGCCAGGCGAAGCAGCGGCTCTCGAGCCGGGGCGAGACCATCCAACAGCGCCTCGACGCGCGCATCGCGAACTGGCTCGCGGCGCACCTCGCCGCCTTCGCGAACCGCCAGGTGATGTTCGACGAGCTGATCGACGCCCCGATCCGGCGCGATCTCGCCGAGCTGATCAAGCGCAACCTCGCCGAGGCGAAGACCGCCCGCACCTTCCAGATCGGCAACGCCTATCCGGTCTCGCTCGCGGCGCTCGAGGTGATGGGGAGAGCGTGCCACGAGCGCGGCATTCCGTTGCTCGTCGTGGTGCTGCCCTACGACGACAGCCGCCCGCCGGTGCCGTTCGAGCCCGACACGCAGCGGCGCATCGTGGCCGACCTGCAGGCCGCGGCGCAGCGCCGCGGCTTCGAGCTGCTCGACGCCAGCCGGCTGCTGGGCCCCGAGCACTTCGCGTTCTTCGAGGACCGCTCGCCCGACGACCTGCATTTCGACCGCGCCGGACACGCGCTGCTCGGCGGACGGATCGCCGAGCGCGTCGCTCCCTGGCTGGCCGCCGCCGCGCAACGCGCGCCCGACGCGCTCTGATCGGCCGAGCCGTGCTCTACAACAGCCTCACCTTCGGCGTCTTCTTCGCGATCGTGCTGATCGGCTACTGGTCGCTGCCGACGCACCGGACGCGGCTCGGCTTCCTGCTGCTCGCGAGCTGGATCTTCTACGCCGCGTGGTACCCGATCTACCTGCTGCTGTTCCTGGCCTCGGTCGCGCTGAACTTCGCGGCGGCGCTCGCGGTCGCCGCGCGGCGCGCCACGCGACCCGCCGCGGCGCGCCGCATCGTGATCGCGACGGTCGCCGTCAACCTCGCGAGCCTGGGCTTCTTCAAGTACTTCAACTTCTTCGTCCAGACCGGCGTATCGGTCGCCCACGCCTTCGGCGGGTCGTGGAGTGCGCCGGCCGTGAACATCTTCCTGCCGCTCGGCATCAGCTTCTACACCTTCCAGAAGATCGCGTACGTCGTGGACGTCTACCGCGGCGACACCCCGGCGATCCGCAACCCGCTCAAGATGTCGCTGTTCGCGGCGTTCTTCCCGCAGCTGATCGCGGGACCGATCGTGCGCTCCAACGAGTTCATTCCGCAGCTCGCCTCCAAGCGCCACTTCGACGCCGCGCGCTTCCTGCACGGCCTCGACTTGATCGCGATCGGCCTGTTCAAGAAGGTCCTGATCGCCGACCAGGTGTCGCCCTTCGTCGACAAGGTCTTCTCCGCCCCGCACGGTCTCGGCGCCGGCACGCTGCTGCTCGGCGTCTACACCTACTCCGTGCAGATCTACTGCGACTTCAGCGGCTACACCGACATCGGACGGGGCTGCGCCTACTGCCTGGGCTACGAGCTCCCGAGGAACTTCCGGGCGCCCTACCTCTCGCTGAACCTGACCGAGTTCTGGCGGCGCTGGCACATCACGCTCTCCCACTGGCTGCGCGACTACCTGTACATCCCGCTCGGCGGCAACCGCCGCGGCGACCTGCGCACCTATGAGAACCTGATGATCACGATGGCGCTGGGTGGGCTCTGGCACGGCGCGAGCTGGAACTTCGTGATCTGGGGCGCGCTGCACGGCGTCGGACTCGCGGTGACGCGCTGGGTGCACGAGCGGCGCGGGGTCGCGCCGACCCAGCCGCTGTTCGCCGGGCGCGCCTACCGCGTGCTGTCGACGGTCGTGACCTTCCATTTCGTGGCGCTCGCCTGGATCTTCTTCCGCTCGCCCACGTTCGACGTGGCGCGCACGGTGCTCGCCGGCATCGCCAGCGCGCACTGGCTCGGACCGGCCGACATCGGCGCCTTCGGCCGCCTCCCGCTCGCCCTGGTCGCCACGACGCTGCTGGCGGCAGGATCGCTCCACCTGCTCGGAAGCGCGGCGACGCGCGCCAAGCTCCACCGCAGCGCGGGCTGGGCGGCGTCGCGACCGCTCGTGTACTTCCTGGTGACGGTGGGCATGCTGCTGCTCGTGAGCCGCGGCGCCGAGCAGTTCATCTACTTCCAGTTCTGAAGCCGCTCGCAGCGCTCAGAGACGTCCGCTGACGAAGCTCTCGAGCAGCTCGGCGAGTCCCGGGTCGACGCCTTCGAAGCGGATGCCGAGCCGGCCGCTGGCCGCATCGCACCAGGCCACCATGCCGTCGAGCGCGAGCGGAAGCGAGATGCCCGGCAGCGCGAACTCGCTGCTGACCCGCACTGCCAGCGCCGGCGGCGCACTGCGCAGCGCGAGTCCGATGCCGCCCGCCGAGAGGTCCCAGCCGGTCCCGAGACGCCGGCCTCCCTCCGCAATGATCTCGACCCAGCCGGCGAACGTCGCCCGCGGGTGTCTGCGCCGACCGGTCTCCACGAATGCTCCGGACGAAGCTCGCCTGCAACCACCGCGCAGCTGCGGGACGCGGGCCTCTCGCGTGCGGCAGCCCGGCGGCCCCCTGCGTTCGCCGTTTGCCGACACGTGGCCAGTCGTCCGCGGATGCAAGATTCATGCTGCCGGCCGTCGCGAGCCAGTGCCGGTGGAACTGCCCCAGCGGCGCAGCGCGCCAGCCTCCGGGGCGTAGAGATCCCGACGCCGGAGACTATGCTGTCCTCCATGATGGGGAAAAGTCTTCCGTCCGAAGGAAAGCCGCTTCCGCCGGCCGGGCCTGGCGCCACGCTGGATCGGCTGGCCTCGTTTCGCCTGACCTACGCCGCCATCGCCTGCTTCATCCTCCTCTACGTCTTCACGGTGAAGGGCGTCGAGCTCGTGCTCGCGCGCTCCTTCCGCAGCCGCGTCGCGGAGGCGGTCCGCGTCGATCCACAGGCCGGCAGCGTCATCGACCAGGTGCAGGCCCGGGTCGACGCCGTCGTGCGCGGATCGGCCTGGGTGCGCATCGGCGGCGTTCGCGTCACCGCCATCGTGCTCGGCGCCGACGGCTTCACCCCGCTCTACGCCGGCGGCCGCCGCATCCCCCCGCCGATGCCCGAGGACCCGCTCGCCGAGGCCCAGCGGCTGCTGCCCGCGAGCGCCGAGGTGGTGGTCTCGGTTCCCCACAACTCGCTGGTCGCCAACGCGGTGCTGGTGTTCTACGCGGCGCTGCTGATCCAAACGCTGTTCTTCTACGAGCGGCGCCGCGCGCGCCTCGAGCAGCAGCGGCTGGCCCAAGCGCTCGCGGAGCGCGAGGCGACCGCGGCGCGCGCCGCGCGCATCGAGGCCGAGCTCGCCGACCTGAGCCGCCAGGTCGACGACCGCGTGGAGGCCGAGGTCAGCGGCGAGATCGCCTCGCTGCAGGCCGAGCGCGTCCAGCTCCAGGAGAAGCTCGCTGCGCTCGCCCACCGCGAGGAGGAGTTGCGCGCGCAGGCCGGCGAGCTCCAGCAGACCCTGGTGTCGGAGCGCGCGGGCCTCGAGGAGATGCTCGACGAGGCGCTCGCCGACCTCTCGCGCAAGGACGAGGCGCTGCGCGGCCTCGAGGAGAAGCTGCAGCGCGCGGCGCAGGGCAAGGGCGAGCTCGCCGGACCGCGCGCGCGCGAGATCGACCTGCTCGGCCTGCGGCTGCGCACGCTCTACAAGAACATCGAGATCGACGACCACGCGCTTCGCGACCTGATCGCGCTCGGCGACGAGGCGATGAAGCTGCGCGCGGAGGAGAGCGTCAAGCGGCTGTCCGACGACGTCGAGACCGCCGCGGTGCGCCGCAAGGTCGGCGGCCTCCCGGCCCACCTGACGATCTTCGAGCTGGGCTTCGCGGGCAAGGGGCGCATCTACTACACCAATGGACGTCAGCGGCGCTTCCGCATCCTGGCGATCGGGGCCAAGAACTCCCAGAAGACCGACCTCGAGTACCTGAGCCGCCTGCCGCGGGAGTAGCCGTCAGCGCTGCAGCGCCTCGCGCAGCGCCTGCTTCAGCTCGGCATCGTCCCACGGCTTCGGGATCAGCGCGCGGATCCCGAGCGCCGTGAGCCGCGCGCCCGGGATGGCGTCGGGCCAGCCGGTGATCAGCATGCGCGCCGCGGCGGGGCGCCGGCGGGCGGCGGCTTCGAGCAGCTCGAGGCCGCTCATGCCCGGCATCTTGTGGTCGGAGAGGATCGCATCGACGGGCTCCGCCTCGAGCAGGCGAAGCGCCTCGGCGGGCCCGGTCGCCGCCAGGATCCGATAGCCCTCGCGGCGCAGCGTCCGACACAGCGCGGACAGGATGCGGCTCTCGTCGTCGACCAGCAGCAGCGTGGGCGGCGGGCCCGCGCTCACGCGCGCGATCCGGCGGTTCCTTCGCAGCCGCCGCGGCGCGCCGGCCCGGCGAGCGGCAGGAACACCTCGAAGGTCGTCCCGCCCTCGGGGCGGTTGCGGGCGCGCAGCGTCCCGCCGTGGCGGCGCACGATGTCGAACGAGGTCGCGAGCCCGAGACCCGTGCCGACCCCCACGTCCTTGGTCGTGAAGAACGGATCGAAGATGCGCTCGGCGTGCTCGGCCGGGATGCCGACGCCGTCGTCGCTCACCGACACGACGACGCCGTCGCGGGCGAGCGCGGTGCGCAGCACGATCTCGCCGGTGCCGCCGTCGCGGCGCACGCGCTGCTCGATCGCCTGGTAGGCGTTCACGATCAGGTTCATGAAGACCTGCTCGAGCTGCATCGGATGGCACGGCAGCGGCGGGAGCGGCGCGTACTCCTTCCTCAACACCACCGAGTGCTTCATCATCGTCCACACGATGTGCGCGGTCGCGTCGAGGCAGCGGTTCAGGTCGGCCGGCACCACCTGCCCGTCGTCGCGGTGCGAAAACGCGCGCAGGTCCTGGACGATGTGGCGGATCCGTTCCGAGCCCTCCTGCGACTCGCGGATCGCCTGTGCGAAGTCGCGGAGCACGGAGTCGGCGTCGAGCTCGGTGGCGAGCTGCGAGAGCCGCTCGGCCGCAGCGCGCACGCCGGGCGCCGCGTCGGCCGCGGCGCGCTCGCCCAGCTCGCGGGCGGCCCGGTAGACCCGCTGTACGTCGCCGAGGTACTCCTCCATCTGGGCGAGGTTCGCGTGGATGAAGCCCATCGGGTTGTTGATCTCGTGAGCGACGCCGGCCGCCAGCTGCCCGATCGACGCCATCTTCTCGGTCTGGAGCACCTGGCGCTGCAGCTGCTTGAGCTGCTCGCGCTCGCTGACGTCGGCGAGCACCAGCAGCGTGCGGCCCTGCGGGTCCAGGCGCTCGGCGCGCGCGTCGAAGGCACGCGCCACTCCGCCGTGCTGGGTGCGCGCAATGCGCGGCGGGTGCCCGCCGCCGGCGCGCGCGCGCGCCGCCAGCTCCACGAGATCGGCGCTGGCGAGCAGGTCGGCCGGCAGCACCTCCTCGAGCGCGCGCCCCGCCGCGCCCGCACCCGGCGGCGCGGCCCCGAGGAAGGCGCGCGCGAACTCCGGGTTCACGGTGACGATGCGGCCCTCGGCGTCGAGCACGGCGAGCGCCGCCGGGAAGCGGTCGATGATCGCGGCGTGCAGCCGTTCGAGCGACTCGATGCGCTCGCGCACCGCGCGGCGCGCGCTGGCGGCACGGAACGCGCGGATCTGCTCGAGCGCGACGGCGGGGAGCACCTCGCCGTAGTCGGCGCTCGCCGTGACGCAATCCGCGGCGCCGGCGCGGAAGGTGTCGAGCGCGGCGTCGGCGGTCGCTTCGGGCGTCACCACGACGGCGGGCGGTCCCGCACCGCGCAGCGCCGTCAGGATCGCGCGGCCCTCGGAACCGAGATCGCGGTCGACGACGACGAGGTCGGCCGCGCCCGCGAGCTCGATGCAGGCGCGCGCGTCGTGCACCACCTCGATGCGGACGCCGCCGCCGAGTCGGCGCAGCGCGTCCACGGTCGCGAGGCGCCCTCCTTCGCATCCGGGCGGCGGCTCGGCGACCACGATGCGAACCGGTCCCGGCTCCAGCGCTACGGCCACGCGACTCCCCCAGATCGATGCCGCGCGAGCGATCCGCGGCGGCGACGCCTCGACGAGCTGCGGAGACGGCCGCGAGCTCGCCTGCGCGACGCATCGACACACTTCGGGGGCTGCGGGACTCTATCCGATCGTCTCGTCGCGACCAAGCCTCTGGCCAGGCACCCCGATCTCGGGGTGGCGCAAGCCGTGGCGCGCGAGCTTGCGGTAGAAGGTGCTGCGACCGACCCCGAGCCGCTGGGCGGCCTGGCTCGCGTTGCCACCCGCCTCGCGCAGCGCCCGCTCGAGCGCGCAGCGCTCGTAGGCCCCGAGCGAGAGCGGGAGGGCGCCGCCGGCCGCGCCGGGCGGCGCCGCGCCCTCGGCTGCCACCGCGCCTTCCCGCGCGATCGGGCGGTGACGGCGCCCGAGCGGCAGGTCGGCGGCCCGCAGCCGCGGCCCGCGCGCCAGCGCGAGCGCCGACTCGATCGCGTTCTCGAGCTCGCGC
>Ga0335070_10003040_pt1 | contig 19512 bp, 13 predicted proteins | sample Lox_Sample_13_FD_206722 | JGI IMG/M metagenome (GOLD analysis project Ga0335070, IMG submission 206722) | Soil microbial communities from Loxahatchee National Wildlife Refuge, Florida, United States - Lox_Sample_1.3 | ecosystem: Environmental > Terrestrial > Soil > Wetlands | place: USA... | reverse complement strand
TGTCGGCCGTGTATTTTGGCTCTCTGCTGCTGGCTGGTTATCGGGCACGTCATGCTCCGACCGGCGCAACTGCCGTCGAAGCGTCAATTCCCTACAAGTCCGTGGCCGTGTTGCCATTTCTCGATCTGAGCGAGCATCACGATGAGGGCTACTTCGCGGACGGTATTTCCGAAGAGCTCATCGATGTCATCGCCCGCGAGCCCAACATGCGGGTGCCCGCCCGAACGTCCTCATTCTACTTTCGGGACCGAAGCGCGACCGTCGCCGAAATCGCCCGATCGCTGCGCGTCACGCACCTGCTGGAGGGCAGCGTGCGGCGCTCCGGTGAGACTTTCCGCATCACGGTGCAGTTGATCCGCACCGATACAGGATTTCACGTCTGGTCGAAGACCTACGACCGTCCCGTCACGGATATTTTCAAGGTGCAGGACGAGATCGCCGCCGCCGTGGTCGAGTCGCTCGAGTCCTCGCTGTTGCACGCGCGTTCCGCGACCGCACCGCCGAGCGTCAATCCGGCCGCCTACACGATGTACCTCAAGGCCTGGCACCTGATTGCATCCGGCGCATCCACCGAGGATTACACGCGCGCGACCGACCTGCTGCGTCAGGCACTCGTCATCGATCCGAAGTTCGCGCTCGGCTGGGCGGCACTGGCCGATTTCAGTACCGCCGATCTCGGCTGGCACGCCAATATCGATCACGCGGCCCTGTGCGAGCGCGCGCGACAGGCCGATCAGGAAGCGCTCAGGCTGGATGCCTCGCTGGCTCAGGCACACCGTGCGCTGGGTAACATCTATATCCATTGCGAGGATGCGAGCGACAAGGCGGAGGCCGAGTACCGGCGTGCCATAGCGGCGGACCCGGATGACATGGCCTCCTACCGCATGCTGTCACAGCTCTACACGAGCACGAATCGGCCGCGCCATGCGCTCGAGCTGGCCAGTCGGGCTGCCGAAGCCGACCCGCTGAATCCCTGGGCATTCGTGGATATGGCCTTCGCACAGGGACTGCTCGGGCAGCTCGACGCCGCGGAGCGCAGTTATCGCAAGGCTGTGGAGCTTCAACCGACCACGGAAGGGCTGCACTCCCTGCTCGCGCACGGCCTGTTGGCCGAAGGCAAGGTCCAGGAGGCCTACGAAGAGTATCAGCGCGAGGGAGACGAGGAATTCCGGATGATGAACGCGCCCATCATGCTGGATGCCATGGGAAGGCATGAGGAAGCCCAGAAGGCATTCGAGGCGTACACGGCCAGATATCCCGACCAGGATTACGACTCGGCCGTGTTCTATGCCTGCCACGGCGACCCGGAGCGCGCGATCGGCTATCTGCAGCACATGCGCAAGGGCTCGCTCCTGTGGGATGTCCCCGATCGTCTGGCGTGTCTGAAGAAGCTCGATCGCGATCCGCGCTTCCAGGCGCTGTGGAAGGCCCAGAATCTGCCGCCGCCGGACTACTGACCGGTAGAGCGCTTCAGAACTCCCCGATGCGCAGCTCGATCCCGTAAGAGGTGACGTTGCGGTAGTAGTTGGCCAGATCGCTCATGTAGCCGTGCTGCACCCACACGGCCAGCGGTATGTTGGCCACGTGGATGCCCGCCTCGAGACGTTCCGTGCTGTGGCGGAACGGGGTGTCGTAACCCGTCTGATACTTGAGCCATACGCTTGGATCAGCCAGCCAGTGCGGGCATGCCGGGCAGGTGCGCAGCTGGTATTCCCCGAGTGCCGTCAGGCCATCCACGGCACGGCGGGGTTTGCCTTCCGGGCTCATCTCCCAGGAGTTGTATTCCTCGGGATGTCCCTGCAACAGGCCCGGGTTGAGGAAATAACGCAGGTCGAGGTAGGTCGCGAGCGGGTAGTCCGCCGCCTCGAACCAGGATCGCTTCCAGATCACTTCCAGATAATCCCAGCCCCGGCTGATGTACTCGTTGGCGAACTGCGGCTTCTGCTGCGCCGCCTGCGCCTGTTGGTACTGCGCCTGGGTGCTGATCGTCTGGCCGTTGGACTGGTGAGCGTAGGCGAAATCGAAGTATTGCGTGGATTCCCGGGCTCCAGGCTTGCCGAGCGTGCTCGGACGGGTCGCGGTGCCCCCGGCAGGCGTATAGCGCCAGATCAGCTTGGGGTTGTAACTTTTGCCAATGACCGGTGAGGAATAGCGCGTGCCCCAGTAGAAGCCGAACCGGCCAGTGAGGGCCAGGTACAGGTTGTTCCGCTTGATCAGGTCCTCCGGCAGCATCCGCAGCTTCACGGACAGCGTCACGTCCAGGTAGGGGACGTCATCGCTGTCCTTGGTGTAGCCGGCAGTGATGGGCTCGTAGGTCTGCAGCAGGTTGCCGTTGTCGAGACCCGGATCGACCGCCCGGGCGAGCGGTGTCAGCAGAAGCGCGATGGCGACGGAGGCAGCCAGTGCGGATCGGAACCGGATCGCAAGGCGGATCGGCATAGGATTCTCCCTTCCCCTGGCGCCTGGTCGCCCGGCGTCATGGATGACTCCGCGCCATCCTAGCCGGAGATCTCCGAGGTGATCCAGCGGGCAAACTCGTGCAAGGGAAAATACTCGCGCTTGCGCTCCGGATACACGAAGTAATACGCCGACTCGCTCGTCACGTTTGAGCCGATCGCGACCAGCGTGCCCGCAGCGATCTCCGGCGCGATGAAGAACGTCGGAAGAATTCCCACGCAAAGTCCGGCCAGCACGGCCTCGATCCCCATCGCAAAGGTCTCGACCTGCAGAAAGGGCGTATACACGGCATCGCGCAGGCCAATGCTCGTCAGCCACTCCCGCCATGAGAATGCCCGGGAGGTGATCTGCAGCAGTGGCGCCTCGAGCACATCCGCTGGTGTTGGGCAGCGTCGCGCGAGGGCCGGTGTTGCAACGACCGTCATCTCCTCCTTGGCCAGGAACTGCGCCGTCGCCCCAGGCCACTCCCGGCCGCCGAAGTGGATCGCGCCGTCGATCTGTTCGATGGAAAAGTCGAACGGCGCCAGGCGCGTGATCAGGTCGATGGTGATGTGCGGATGACTCTCGCAGAACCGACCCAGCCGCGGCACGAGCCACCTGGCTCCAAATGTGGGTAGGGTCGCCAGGCGTAACGTGCCACCCCGGCCGCGCAGAGACACCAGCGCGTCTGTCGCATCGGCCAGAGCGCTCAGGCCACCACGCACGTCGTGCAGATAACCCGCCCCGGCTTCCGACAGGATCAGGCGCTTTTTGGATCGATGGAACAACTGCACGCCCAGATGGGCCTCCAGCGCCAGAATCTGGCGGCTGACCGCGCCCTGGGTGAGACATAACTCGACGGCGGCACGCGACACGCTTCCCAGGCGTGCCGTCGCCTCAAAGGCCTGAAGCCCAAGGAGTTTTGGCAGGGGCCGGGGTCGGAGGGGGCGCTGCATGCTTAATATTCCAAAACCGCATGAACCCATTCCATCATATCGATTGAGGGGCGGCCAGCGGGCCGTAATACTGCCCGGAAGCCGGTCATCGGCCGCCGAACCTCGCAAGTTTATGACAAACTGTCCGGAAGCGACTCTCAGCCGTCTGCTGACGGCACTGTCCTCACGCGAAGAGTGCGAGGCCCTGCTGCGCGCCGTGCGAGTGGCACCTTCTCTATTGGAAGAGAGGGGCCAGGCGGTCTCGCGCGCGGTGGTGTCCCAGGCGTTGAACCTGCTCCTGTTCCGCGATCTGCTGAACCGGGTACCCACCGGCCGCCAGTACGTGGCCGAGTGCGTCGCCCACGGGAAGCAGGTCGTGTTTGATCACGGCGCCTTGCGGACCGTCGCCCTGGAAGGAATGGGGGATCTGCCGCCCGGCGAGGAAGTCATTGCGCGAGTGCTGATCCCGCTGGGCTACCGCATGAACGGCGTCTATCCGCTCGACCGCCTGGGCATGACCGGCCGGTCGTATACGCATGAGGACCTGCCCGAAGATCTGCCGCAGTTCTTCGTGAGCGAGTTGCACCCCGAACGGTTCTCGCCTCGCTTCCGCAAGGCCGTCTTCCGCGTCACCGCCTCTTCGCGCGATCCGCTCAGCGATACGGATCGTCTGGCTCTCGTTGAACTCGCCGTGAAGCGACTGCTGCCCTGCGACAAGGCGCTGGCACTGCTGCCGCGGTTGCTGGCCTGCTTCGCGCGCCAGCACGCGGATCCCGCCTGGAGCGACTACGAAACGCTGCTCGCGGAGTCACCCGAGATGGCCTGGATCGCGACCGAAGGTAACGCTTTCAATCACGCCACGGATCGGGTGCCCTGCATCGAGGAACTCGCGAAGCAGCAGCGCCGGCTCGGGCGGCCCCTCAAGGACGCGATCGAAGTGTCCCGCTCCGGCCGGGTACGGCAGACCGCATTCCGCGCCGACCCGGTCGAGCGCAACTTCGTTGACACCCGCGGCGCCACGATCCGTCGCACGGTGCCGGGCTCGTTCTACGAGTTCATTCAGCGCGATCGGCTCCTGGACCCGGCCACCAACACCTTGCGGCTGGATCTGTCTTTCGACAGCGGCAACGCGCAGGGCATCTTCAGCATGACGGCGGCGGCCTGATGAGCCCCGCAGCCAAAGTCCGCAGCAGCGGCCCGACGCACCGCGGCGCTGTAGTTCATGACCTGCGGCGCTTCGTCCTGGACGGTGGCGTCCTCACTCCCGAGAGCGGCGGCGAAAAATATCAGCGCGGTTATCGCTACGGGGCGGGTCGCGCGCTGGCCGTCGCACGGCCGGCTACTGCCGAGGAACTCGCGGCCATCGTGCGCTACTGCGTCGCTCACGACCTGCGCATCGTTCCGCAGGGCGCCAATACCGGGTTGGTCGCGGCGAGCACGCCGGATGAGTCGGGTGAGCAGCTGATCCTGAGCCTCGAGCGCTTCCGGGGTGTCGAATCGGTGGATGCGCAAGGTCGCACCGCCACGGCACGCGCCGGTACCCGCCTGTCCGAACTGAATCAGGCCGCACGTCCCCACGAGCTGTGCCTCCCGATCGATCTCGGCGCCGATCCCTCCCTGGGCGGCATGATCGCCACCAACACCGGTGGCGCCCGCCTGCTGCGCTATGGCGACGTGCAGAGGAACCTCATGGGACTGGAAGTCGTGCTCGCCGATGCGGATGCGACGGTACTGAGCGACATGAGGGGATTGCGGAAAGACAACTCCGGCATCGACCTCAAGCAGCTGTTCGTCGGCACCAGCGGCACGTTCGGAATCATCACCCGGGCGCAGGTCGAGCTGCATCGCGTGCCGCGCCAGTCGGCCACCGCGCTCGTCGTGCCTGCAAGCCATGCGGTGGTCCCCGCGCTGCTGACCCGCCTGGAGAGCGAGGCCGGAGAGTTCCTGTCGGCCTTCGAAGGCATGTCGGCCAACGCGATGCGTGCCGCCCTCGTGCACAACCCGCGCCTGCGCAATCCGTTCGCTCCGGCGGAGCTGCCGGATTACGCCGTCCTCATCGAGTTCACCTCGACGCTCAGTCCGGCGCAGGTCGATCTGGAGGAACTGCTGACTGAGTTGCTGTCACAGGCAGCGCGAGGTCCCGGCCCGCTCGTGGCGGATGCCCGCCTGGGCCGGCCCGGAGAACTGTGGGCCATCCGCCACTCCATCAGTGACGGTCTGCGTGCCGCTGGCCGTGTCATCGGGTTCGATATCTCCGTGGCGCGTTCGCGGCTCCCCGAACTCCGCGCCAACCTGTTGCGGCTCGTCGGCACACACCATCCGTATGTGCGCGTGTGCGACTTCGGGCACTGCGGTGATGGCGGCGATCACTTCAACATCGTCTGGCCGCATGATGCGCGCGACTATGAACCCGCCGCCGTCGAAGCGCTGCGCCGGCTGATCTACGACTGCGTCGTGCAGGGCTACGGCGGATCGTTCAGCGCCGAGCACGGCGTTGGTCCGTACAACCTGGCCTATTACCGGCGCTACGCGAGTCCCGCCGAGCGGCGCATGGCCCAACAGCTCAAGCGCATGTGCGACCCGAAAGGGTTGCTGGGCAGCGTCGACTTCAGCTGAATCCCTCGCGGCGCGCGAGCTTGGTGGCGAGCAGGATCGATGAGTTGGTCTTCTCCACTCCGTCCAGGTCACCGATCCGGTCGATCAGGTGATTGAGGTCACCGACACTGCCCGCCTCCAGCACCGCGATCAGGTCGTAGACACCACTGATCGCATACAGCGCGATGATCTCCGGCATGGCCTGCAGCTGCTTCTCCGTGGCGCGCGCCTGTTTCGCGGTGACCTTCATCAGCACGTGAGCCCGGATCAGCCGCCGGTCGTAATCCGGATTCAGGCGGACGGTATATCCCTCGATCACGCCACTGCGTTGCAGGCGCTGCAGGCGCGCATAGATGCTCGCGCGGGAAATGCCCAGCGATTTTGACAGCCGCGCGATGGGCAGGCGCGCATCCTTGCGCAGCAGTGCCAGCAGGCGCCGGTCGAGATCGTCGGGTGACAAAGTGTCGGTCTTTCCTGACATTCTGTCAGTGTATCACCCGGGACGTCGTCAGAATGACGGATTCAGTCCGGACGCGGATCCGGGGCAAACTGCGAGGTCAATTGCGGAGACCGCCATGAAACAGATTCTGCTCGCCGGCGCCGGCAAGATCGGCGCGATGATCACCAGCCTGCTGACCTCCACGGGTGACTACCAGGTCACCGTGATCGACCGGTCCGCCGAACAGCTGGAGCGGCTGCCGAAGAACCCCTTGCTGAAGACCCGCCAGCTCGACATCACCGATCCCCGGCAGCTCGATGAAGCCATGCGCGGCCATTTCGCAGTGCTGAGCGCGGCACCCTACAGCATCACCAGCCATATCGCGCACGCCGCCAGGCGGGCTGGGGTGCATTACCTGGATCTGACCGAGGACGTCGCGACGACCCGGCTCGTCAAGACGCTCGCGGCCGATGCGACCACCGCGTTCATTCCCCAGTGCGGGCTGGCACCGGGCTTCATTTCCATCGTTGCCAACGATCTGTGCCGCCGCTTCGAGCGGCTCGACACGGTTCGGTTGCGCGTCGGCGCGCTGCCACAGTTCCCTTCCAACGCGCTGAACTACAACCTCACGTGGAGCACGGACGGAGTCATCAACGAGTACCTGCAGCCCTGCGAAGCCATCGTGAACGGCGAGCTGCGTGAAGTACCCGCTCTGGAGGAGCTCGAGGAGTTCTCGCTCGACGGTGTGCGCTATGAAGCATTCAACACATCGGGTGGGCTTGGAACTCTGTGCGAGACCCTGAAGGGCAAGGTCCGCACCCTGAACTACCGCACGGTCCGTTACCCGGGTCATCGCGACATCATGAAGGCGCTGATCAACGACCTGCAGCTCGGGCAGCGACCCGAAGTGCTGAAGGACATCCTGGAACATGCTATTCCGGGAACGCTGCAGGATGTCGTGCTCGTGTTCGTGACGGTCAGTGGACACCGCCAGGGCCGGCTGCTCCAGGAGAGCTACGCCAACAAGATCTACGGACGGCAGATCGGCGGTGCGCCCTTCAGCGCCATCCAGATCACCACGGCGAGCGGCATCTGCGCCGTGCTGGACCTGCTGGCCGCCGGCAGGATCCGCACCTCGGGCTTCATCCGGCAGGAGGACATCCCGCTGGAGCTGTTCCTCGCCAACCGGTTTGGATCAGCCTACGCCGAGCCGACGGCCATCGGCACGCGCGCCGCCTGATGCGCGTGATCGAGCCCTGGCCAGTTTTCGCGCTCAGGGCCGCCTGAACCCGGAAATGCAGGCGATCGAGCGCGGTTCGGGTGTGACGTTCCAGCCGAGGTTCGCGGCGCACAGCGTGCCCTTGCGGTACACGATGCTGGTCGGGTTCACCAGCGGTGCGGTGTCGGGTGTGGCGATCACGATCCGCTTCGTGCCATCAGGTGAGAATACCGACAGCTCGCTGCGCAGGATCTCGGTGACGTAGATATTGCCCCGCTCATCCAGCTCGACTCCATCGAGCGGCGAGAGGTCGCGCGCGATGACCGTGGGAGTACCGGCCGAGCCGTCGGCGTTGATCGGTATCCTGATGAGCGCAGGGTCGCCGTCGGTCACGACGTACAGGTTCTTTCCGTCGGCATCGATGACCAGGTCGTTGGCGCCTTCCGCAATCGCGTTGTAAGGCTCGGCAGGCCATTGCAGCAAAGGATGCGCGGACCAGAGCGAGAACGTGCCGTTGGGGGAGATTTTCCAGATCCCCGCGAGCGTCAGATCGGTCACGTACAGATTACCGTTCGAGTCGGCGGCGATATCGTCGGGGAAACACACCGGCCAACCCTCATGCCGGGTCAACACCGGAGTGGTCTTTCCCGAATCGACGTCGATGCGATAGATGCCGGAGTACTGATCGGTGGCGTCGCGGCAGGCCAGGTGCAGCGGATCGTTCTCGTCGTAGAACTTCGAGATCCAGACGTAGGCGGCATACAGATGGCCCTGGGAATCAAACTCCAGGCCCCAGGTGTGGCCCGAGCGTCCGAGCTCGGGCGATGGCACATAGCCGATGTGCACATAGCCGCCGTGGCCGTCGAGGCGGATGATCTCACCGGTATCCGACATGGCGGTATAGAGGCGGCCCTGCGAATCCGCCGCCAGTCCCTCGGGCGAGCCGGGCAGGTTGCCGGCGGCAATCCACGCACGGTAAGCCGGTGTGGCTCCGGGAAACGGCGGGGCGGCGCCCAGGGTTCCCCGGGGCACGAACCAACCCAGCCCGATCAGTATTGCCAGCAGTAATCTCATGATCCGGCTCCCGAGGGCCGCGCCTGCGGCCGCCTCCACACCAGCCAGAAGACAACACCCAGCGCACTCCACACCAGCGTCACCTTCCATTCGAGCGGGATCGAACCCCTGGACTGCAGGATCGGGCCGATGAGCGCGAACCCGGCCATGCCGGTGGAGCCGATCAGGGCGTACAGGATCGTCAATCGCCCGCCCGGAGTCCGGTAGGGAAGTGGCGTACCGTCGGCCCTGGATCTCAGGCGCAAGGCGGCCACGCACACCAGCACCAGGTTACTCGCAAGGCACATCGAGGCCATGCCCACCAACGGCAGGATGGCGCCTTTGCCGAGAACCACGCCGACGACGTTGCACGCCACCACGAACAGTACCGCCCCGGTGGGTGCCCCCGATGTCGCATCGACTCTGCCGAACAGCGGCGGCAGGAACCCGGCGCGGGCCTGAGCCAGCAGCAGGCGCGTCGCCCAGATGGCAGCGCCGTTCCAGACCCGCACGATCGAGATCGCCGCGGTCACCAGAACCAGTGTCGACAGGAAGTGCCCGGGCAACAACGCATCGAACGCCGCGGCGGTGGCCATCGGCTGGCCAATCAGGCTCTGCCAGGGGTGTGCGCTCGCGGCGGCCAGAGTGACCAGGACATAGAACAGCATCGCGATCAGAAGGGACAGCGCCATGGAGCGTGCAACAAGGCTGAACGTGATCTGCGCGCCACGCTCCTCCACGGTCTGTGCCACGGACTGGAACCCGTTCAGGAAGAAAGGGGTGATGGCAAAGATCCAGACACAGCCCAGCCACCAGGATCGTTGGCCATCACCGCTGAGCAGCGGATGCAGATTCGCAGGCGATCCCAGAGCCAGACCGAGGATGATGATGACGGCGGCGAGGATCAGGAAGGTGAATGAGAGGACGGTCTGCATCGCGGCGGCCGAGCGCATGCCCCTGTAATTCATGAACGCCACGGCCACCGCGCCAGCCAACCCGATGCCCAGCGCGTCCGTGGTGACTGGGACATGCAGCGACTCATACGCGACCGGTCCGCGGATAGCCGGTATCAGTGTCTCGAGGATCCAGGGCAGCGCGGTGGCTTCGAAGGCCACCACGGCAAGCAGTGATAGCGTCCAAAGCCACCCCACGGCGAAGGCCGTCCGGTCGCCGAACAGGTGCTGTGCGAACACAAATTCGCCGCCGGCGCGCGGCAAGCGCGCAATCAGCTCCGCGTAGGCGCCGCTGTTGGCCAGCAGGACCGAGCCGCCGGCCAGCATGCCGATGGCCACGCCCAGCGGCCCGCAGGCCTGCAGCCAGCTGCCGAGCACCACCACCCAGCCGGATCCCACGATGCAGCCGAAGGACAGGGCGAAGAACTGGACGGGTCCGAGGACCGAACGCAAACCGTTCCGCGATTCATTATGATCCGGCAACCAGACCCCGCTTCAGCCGCGCCCTGGCGCGGCCACCGGAGCCGATAGTAAGCCATGACGCGCACCCGAATCTCACTGCCCGACAGCGGCATCCCCCGCGCAACCCTCGAAGCAGAACTGCAGGCCGTACAGGGAGACCGTGTCCGACGTCACTGGAGTCTCGCCTTCCGCGGTCCCGCGGACGTGCAGGACGTCGGGCGGATGGCCTACAACCTGTTTCTGTCCGACAACGGACTGTTCTCGCTGCGTACCGAGTATCTCGGCCGGATCGAACAGGACGTCATCGACATGTGCGTCGGGCTGCTGCATGCGCCGGCGGACGCTTCGGGGACGTTCACCAGCGGCGGGTCCGAAAGCAACTTCTCGGCCCTGCACGCCATCCGCGAATGGGCGCGCGAGCGCTTTCCCCACGCGCGCGTGCCGGAAATCATCGTGCCGTACTCGGCCCACCCGACCTTCTCCAAGGGCTGCCACTACTTCGGGCTGAAACTCGTGCGGGTGCCGCTGGGTCAGGACCGACGGGCTGATGTCACTGCCATGGAGCGCGCCATCAACACCAACACGGTGGCGCTGGCCGGTTCGGCGCCATGCTGGCCGTACGGGCTCATCGATCCCATCGAATCGCTTGGGGAGGTGGCGACGCGCCATGGACTCTGGCTGCACGTCGACGCGTGCGTCGGCGGCTACCTCTCACCTTTCGTGGAGCGTCTCGGGCACCGCTTGCCGCCGTGGGATTTCCGCGTACCGGCAGTGCAGTCCATCTCCGCCGACCTGCACAAGTACGGCTACTGCCCGAAGCCGGCATCCACCGTGCTGTGGCGCTCGGAGTCGCTCAAACGCTTCCACTACGTGCATCCGGAAGACTGGCCGGGCGGCCCCTATCACATGCAGGGATTCGCCGGCAGCCGCTCCGCCGGATCCATCTTTGCCGCGTGGACCGTGCTGCGCTATCTCGGGGTCAGCGGGTACGAACGGCTTGCGCGCCAGGTACTGCAGGTGAGGCAGCGGCTCACCGAGGCCATTTCCGCCATCGATGGCCTGTACGTGCCGGACAGCGACCTGCCGCCACTGCCGTTCGGTTCCCACACCCTCGATATGCAGATCGTGATGGGTGAACTGCGCAAGGCCGGCTGGATCCTGGTGGCCAGCCGCGAGCCGCCGCTGATCAATCTGCCGCTCGATCCGGCGCTCGACGATCACATCGTGAGTCTGTTCCTCGAGGAACTGCGCGCGGCGGCTGAAGTGGCCCGGCGGGGCCAGGGGGCGCGTGCCGAACTGACCTATTGATCCGGTTGCGCGCGCCCGTTCAGGAGGCCGTCTTCTGCAGCGTTGCCGGCGCGGGTCCGGGCGGCGAGTGCAGCTTCTCCACCAGATCCTGTAATTGCTGAGGCGAGCCGGCCACCTCCCTGTCATCGCCGTAGGTGGCCAGTGCCGAGAGCTTCTCCGTGTAAGCCTTGTAGTCATCCTCCGTCATGGCCGGGTTGAGGCGCGCGTTGACCAGCAGTGCGTGCGATTCAGCCGAGACGAACCTGTAGGTGTTGGCATCCTCGCGGAAGGGCAGCGCGTTGTTGGCTCCGACGGTGGCCGTGGCCAGGATGGACAGCACGCCGGCAAGGGTGCTGAAGCGGCAGAAGGCGGCGATCGAGGCCACGACGCCGAGCAGGATGGCCCCCAGAGCCATGTCGATGGCCACTGAGCCGTTGATCTTCGCGTTGCGGGCGGCTGCGCGACTCAGTTCATCGATGGACTTGATGAGCTGATCCTTTTCCGGATCGGTGACCACGTCGACGGTCGCCGCATCCGTCGCCCTCATGGCCGGAACGGCTGCGGACACCGTCGCGGGCCGTTGGGGGAGGCTGGTGACATGGGGGGACAGGTTGGCGTTGAGGGCCGAGCTGATCCAGCCCGCGTGGCTGGGTAAAGCGGTTGCGACGGCCGCCCCGGCCAGCATTGCAAGGTATAGCGTCTTCAAGACCGATACCCCCATGAGGGCGGCCAATGAGGTTGGCTCTCCCATGAAATACTCTGTCGTGGCTGGAGATTTATCGCACCGGATGCGGCGGGGAGGGCGCATCCCTATACTGCGCGCGGGTTTTGGGGGGAGATCGGACAAGATGAGAACAATGAAGACCGGTTTCGCCGGATCACTGCTGCTGGTCGCGCTGCTGCTCGGGAACGGTTCGGGCGGTGCCTGGGCCGGGGAGGCCGCGCGGGTACTCGAGCCCGCCGACGTATTCCGGCTGCAGTGGGTGTCGGATCCGCAGATCCGCCCGGATGGTGGCGCAGTTGCCTACGTACGCAATGCCAACGACATCCAGACCGACGAATCCGTCCAGACCGTCTGGGTGGCCGACATCGCAACCGGGGGCGAGAAGCAGGTTGGCAGCGCGCCGGGGATGTACGGTTCGCCGCGCTGGTCGCCCGATGGCAAGCGCCTTGCCTATCTGTTCAGCGCGCCCGGCTCCAAAGAGACACGACTGCTGATCCAGACGTTGCAGGATGGCAAGACGGCCGCTTCGGTCGCTTTCGCGCAGGCCCCGCGCGCCATCGCCTGGTCGGCCGACGGAACCTCGGTCGCTTTCCTGATGCGGGTACCGGAAGCGGCACGCACGCTCGGCGCACCCGTGGCCAGGCCGGCCGGCGCCAAATGGGCCGAGCCGCCACTGGTCGTCGAGGATCTCAATTTCCGCATCGACGGCGCGGGACCCACGCCCCGCGGTCACGTTCATCTGTTTGTCATGCCCGCGACCGGAGGGGCTGCCCGACAGGTGACTTCGGGTCCCTACAACGACGTGGCTCCCCTCTCGTGGACGCCGGATGGACACGGTGTGTTACTCCTCAGCAATCGGGAAAAGGGCTGGGAGCGCATGCCGGGCAGCATCAGTGCCGCCTCGAGCGTCGTATCGCGCATCTACCGTGTCAACGTGGCGGATGGCGCCTATACGGCGCTCACCGAGCATTCGGCTCCGAACCGTGAGCCGCTTCTCTCGCCCGACGGCACGCACATCGCGTGGCTGTCCAACACGGACAAGCGGGTCCCGGTGGAGAACGAGCGCATCCACATCATGAGTGCCGATGGCCACGATGCGCGCGTGCTCGGGGGGTCGCTCGACCTGTCCGTACTGAACACGCAGTGGTCAGCCGACAGTCGCAGTATGTTCTTCCTCTACGTCGATCGCGGCATTGCCAAGGTCGCGCAGATGTCACTGGATGGCAGGATGACTCCGGTGGCGGAGCAGCTCGCCGACGGTACATTCGTGGATCTGCCCTATTCCGGCGGCCAGTTCAGCGTTGCGGCCAACAACGCCGTGGCCTATACGGGCGCGGGCGATGTCAGGCCGCCGGAACTGTTCGTGACCCACGAAGGCAAGGTGCGCCAGATCACCCATCTCAACGAGGGCCTGTTGAGTCACCTGCAGCTGGCGCAGATACGCGAGTTGCCAGTCACCTCAGCGTTCGACAAGCGGGCCATCGGCGCGTGGGAGCTGCTGCCCCCGCATTACGCGCAAGGCAGGAAGTATCCGTTGATTCTGGAGATCCACGGCGGTCCTTACCTGTCTTACGGCCCGGTGTTCGGGCTGGAGCATCAGCTCCTGGCAGCCGCCGGCTACATCGTGGTGTATGCCAATCCGCGCGGTTCGACGTCCTATGGCGAAGCCTTCGCCAATCTCATCCACAACGACTATCCGAGTCACGACTACGACGATCTGATGAGCGCGGTCGATGCGGCGATCGCGCGTGGCGACGTGGACGCGAACAACCTGTTCGTGACGGGCCAGTCGGGTGGAGGCGTGCTGTCGTCCTGGACGGTGGGTATGACACACCGGTTCCGCGCCGCAGCGGTGCGCGCGCCCGTCATCAACTGGACGAGCTGGATGCTGACCTCGGACATGTATTCGTACGCGGCCCGGTACTGGTTCGACAAGTTCCCCTGGGAAGACCAGCAGAGCTATTGGAGTCATTCCTCGCTGTCTCACGTGGGCAACGTGACCACACCCACCGTCGTACTCGTGGGGGATCAGGATCTGCGCACCACGGTGGGTGAAGCGGAGCAGTTCTACCAGGCACTGCAGCTGCGCAATGTGCCTTCCGCGCTCGTGAAGTTTCCGGGCGCTTCACATATCGTGTTCAGGCCTTCGCAGACCGCCCAGCAGATGAACGCCATCCTGGCCTGGTTTGCGCGCTACCGGACCGATGGCGCCCAGGCGAGTCCCTGAGCTGGAAGGGGCGGGACGAGGTCTCAGCCGCGCAGACACGGCTGGTTCGCCATCCACCGCGCCGGCGCGGTAATCTGCCGGCATGATGAACATACTCGTGACCGGGGCCTCCGGCGGCATCGGCTCCGCCATCTGCAAAACGCTGGCCGCGCGCGGCGTCACGCTCGCCCTGCATTATTCATCCGACCGGGTCGCCGCCGAGGCGACCCGGCAGGCCATCGGTGCGGGTCGCCACTACATTGTGCAGGGTGATCTGGCCGATCCTTCGGCCATCGAACGACTCTGGCGCGACGCGTCCGCTCCGGGTCGAATCGATGCTGTCATCAACAACGCCGGCATCTTTCCGGACCACCCACCGCTGAAAACCAACTTCAACGACTGGGTAGATGCGTGGGACCGTACTCTCGGCGTCAACCTGCTCGGCCCCGCGCACTTGTCCTACCTCGCCGCGCGCGCCATGGTGGAGCAGGGTGGCGGGCGGATCGTCAACATCTCCTCCCGTGCCGCTCATCGGGGCGAACTGACGGCACCTGCCTATGCCGCCAGCAAGGCTGGCCTGAACGCGTTCAGCCAGTCACTCGCCAAGGTACTCGCCGGCAAGGGCGTCTACTCGTTTGTCGTGGCCCCGGGTTGGGTCGCCACGGAGCGGGTCGCACTGTCGGTACAGGACCCTGCGGTCCTCGCCGATCAGCCACTGGGGCGCGTGGCGACTCCGGAGGAAATCGCGCAGGTCGTGACGTTCTGCGCGCTGGATGCCCCCGCGAGCCTCACTGGCGCCGTACTCGACGTCAACGGCGCTTCCTATCTGCGCTGAGGTCGGGCGAAGTACCCGTGGACAAACCGTCGCAAGCCGGACTTCGCACGGCGTATCAGCAGGCCCTGCTGTCCCTGCGACTGGGGCGCGCCGAAACCGCGGAGAAACAGCTGCGCTCCATCCAGGAAGCGGCCCCGGGCGAAGTGAACAGCCTGCGTCTCCTCGGACTGGCGCTGCTGGCGCAACGCAAGCTCGGACCCTCCATTGAAACTCTCGAACGCACGGTAGCCTTGGCGCCGCGTTTCTTTCTCGCGCAGGTCGATCTGGCGCGCGCCTATCGCCAGGACGGTCGTCTGGAGACGGCGCGCGAGAGACTGCGCACTGTGATCAAGGATGCGCCCGCGCTCGATGTCGCCTGGCTCGCCTACGGGGACGTGCTGTTCGATCTGCAGAAATTTGCGGACGCGAGATATGCCTTCGAACAGGCGAGATTGCTGGATCCGCATCGCGCCCGGATCGATGCCGCCACCGAGGCGCTCGTCGCCGGCAACTCCCGGACCGCCGAGGACATCTTCCGGGACATCCTCAAAGCCGACGCCACGCATGTCGGAGCCCTGTGTGGCCTCGCCGCGCTCGCGCTTGGCGCGGGCAACACTCAGGATTCGGAGCGATTGCTGCGGCATGCGCTCAACCAGACAGCGCACGCGCCGCTGGCGCGACGCGGTCTCGTACACACACTGCTGGCGGCAGGCCGGTTGCCCGAGGCGGAGGCCGAAGCCCGATCGTTGCTGCAGGTCGAGCCCGAAAACCCGCAGAACTGGGTAGCGCTCGGCACCGTGTGCGTGCGCATGTTGCGCCAGGAAGAGGCGCTCGCGGCCTACGAGGAAGCCGCCCGATTGAACCCGTCGCAGCCGAAGCTGCGGCTGTCCATCGGGCACATCCACAAGACCCTCGGGCGGCGCGAGCAGAGCGAACAGGCGTATCACGATTGCCTGCGCCTCGATCCTGCCTGCGGCGAGGCCTGGTGGAGCCTGGCCGATCTCAAGACGTACACGTTCAGCGATGCCCAGATGGAGGCAATGCAGCAGCAGCTGATCCCGGACTCCGCGGATACCAACAACCAGGCGCAGCTGCACTTCGCGCTCGGCAAGGCGCTGGAGCAGCGACGTCAATATGCCCGCGCGTTCGCGCACTACGCCTCAGGCAACAGTCTGCGCCGCAAGACCTCGCCGTTCGACATCAGGCAGTTCGAAGACAAGACGCGTCGCGTGATCGCCTGCTTCGACGCTGCATTTTTCCGCGAGCGCGCGGGCAGCGGCGAGCCGGACCCGGCGCCGATCTTCATCGTCGGCCTGCCGCGCTCGGGCTCCACCCTGGTCGAACAGATCCTGGCCAGCCACTCGAGCGTGGAAGGCACGATGGAGCTGCCCAACGTCCTGACTCTCGTGCGCGAGTTCGATCACGCCGGTGGCCGCAATGACGGTTACCCGGAACAGGTGCGGACCGCGAGTGCGCAACGCCTGGCGGAACTCGGGCGCCGCTATCTGCAGGAGACCCGACCGATCCGCGCCGGCCGCCCCCGTTTCATCGACAAGATGCCCAACAACTTCAGCCACATCGGGCTGATCCACTCCATCCTGCCCAACGCCGCGGTCATCGACGTGCGCCGCCATCCGCTCGACTCCTGCTTCAGCTCCTTCAAGCAGCATTTCGCCCAGGGCCAATCCTTCACCTACGACCTCGAGGATCTCGGCCGCTATTACCGCTGCTACCTCGCGCTCATGGACCACTGGGATCGCGTGCTGCCGGGTCGGGTCATGCATCTGCAATACGAGGCCCTGGTCCGCGACCCCGATACACACATCCGTCGTCTGCTCGAGCATTGCGGCCTCCCGTACGAGCAGGCCTGCGCCAATTTCCACGAGACCCGCCGCCCGGTGCGCACCGCGAGCGCCGAACAGGTGCGTCAGCCCCTCTATTCCTCGGGGATCGGCTACTGGAAGCACTTCGAGAACGAGCTCGAACCGTTGCGCCGGGCGTTGGGCGACAGCCTGGCGCGTTTCACGGAGTTCGAAGGCGGCGCGACCGAGCCCGTCCGAGCCCGCTCCGACTGACGCTCACCGCGCCCCGGCTGATGCTGACCGGACCTCCGCCTGAAGGCCCACCGGCCCTCCGCCTGAAGGTTCACCGGCCCTCCGCCTGAAGGTTCACCGGACCTCCGCCTGAAGGTTCACCGGACCTCCGTCTGGAGAATTCTCAAGACGGCCGCCGGGTTAGGCGGACATCGAGCGCCGGGGACCGACCCATTCACTGAAGGCTCAGGCAATGGCGCTGATGCCTTTCCGCCACTATTGAACGGTCGATCAATACCATTGACGCCGCCCCGCGGCTCACGGGATGATCGGCCCGGACGCGTACGCCGCTCTGGCCTGTACGCCGGCAATGATCCGCCGCGGCTGCGCCGGGCGGGCCATCACTCAGGGGGTTCGCGTGTCGAATATCGTGCAACAACGAGCGGCCATGGCGCCGCGCTCGCGCCGCGCTGCCGCGAACTTCCCCGGCCGCTCGAAGGTCAGCCTCGCGGTCGCCGCCGCACTGTCGGGAGTTGCAGCGCTGCCTGTATCGCTTCCGGCGCATGCGGCCGGTTCGGATTCACTCGAAGAGATCATCGTCACCGCCCGCAAGCGCACCGAGAACCTGCAGGACGTCCCGCAGAGCATCGATGTGTTCACGGCGCAGGATCTGCAGAACCTGTCGATCTCGCAGTTCGAGGACTACGCGACCAAGACCCCGTCGATCTCGTTCATCAGCATCGGCCCCGGCACGCAGATGTTCTTCATGCGCGGCGTGTCCGACGGCAGCAACCCCAACGTCACCAACACGTCGTCGACCGGTTTCTTCCTCGACGACCTGTCGATGAGCTATTACGGCAGCATCCCCGACCTGCACAGCTACGACATCGAGCGCATCGAGGTGCTCAACGGACCGCAGGGCACCCTGTTCGGCGCCGGTTCCATGTCGGGCGCCATCCGCATCGTCACCGCCAAGCCGGATGTCAACGATTTCAGTGCGGGTGTCGACCTCGACGGCGGCAAGATCGACAAGGGCGGCGCCAACTCGACTTACGAGGGATTCATCAACCTGCCGATCATCGAGGGCAGGACGGCGATTCGCCTGTCCGCCTTTGCGGTGCACGATGGCGGGTTCATCAATAATCTGCTGACCACGCGTCAGTGGGTCAACGGCGTCGTTTCCACCAACGCCGAATGGGCGCGTAACAACTACAACACCCAGAACGTGGATGGCATGCGGGTCGCCATCAAGCAGGTGTTCAACGACGACTGGAATGCCGTGCTGACCTACAGCTACCAGAGTCAGCGTCATACCGGGGCGTGGGACCAGGATCCCTACCGCTACGGCGAACGTGAGGTGTCACGCTTCGGTCCGGAGAACGGCGACAACTACGTCAAGACACTCGACTTCCACGTGGAGGGTGATGTCGGCATCGGCGATCTCGTGTATGCCGGAACTTACTGGGCCGAGCCCAGCCGCAGCACGATCGAATACTCCGAGTACGCACAATACTCGACGGTGGAGCCGTACACGGCCGCCAACATCCAGAGCTTCAACTGCCTGACGGGACCGACCCTGCAGGGCGGCACCGACCCGTACAGCGGCTGCAAAGTGCCTACCATGTACTACGTCTATGACAATCAGGCCTGGCGCTGGTCGCACGAGCTGCGGCTGCAGTCGAAGGAAGGCGGACGCTTCCACTGGCTGGCCGGCCTGTACTGGGAGAAGACCAAGGAGCTGTACAACAGCTTCTACTACATGCCCAACATCCAGCCGAACGGCGAGGCGTACCAGGCGCAGATCCAGTACTACAACAGCTACTACGCGCCCGAGATGGCCTCGCCGCTGCCGCAGGAGTGGTACAGCTACAAGTCGCGCTTCGACTACCTGCAGACCACGGAATTCGCCGACCTGAGCTTCGACTTCAGCGACCGCCTGACCGCCGAAGCCGGCGTGCAGCACTTCAAGTCGAGCTTTCTCGGCAGCAGCCTGTATGCCGGCTACTTCTGGGATCCCAAGGTACCCAGCTCCTACGCCGGCGCCTCGCACAAGATCAACGCCAAGGCCAGCCTCAACTTCAAGTTCACCAGGGACCTGCTGGCCTACGCCACCTTCAGCCAGGGTTTCCGCGACGGCGGCGTGAACTCCGGTCTCGGCCAGTCCTGCTACAACAACGGCGCGCCGGCCTACTACAAGCCCGACACGCTCAACAATTTCGAGGTGGGCTGGAAGTCCACGTGGCTCGAGCACCGGCTGACCTGGAACGGCGCCTTCTACTACATGGACTGGAAGGGCTACCAGACGCCGGTGTTCGATCTGGCCATCTGCCCGACCACCTTCAACGCGAATCTCGGC
>Ga0335070_10003039_pt1 | contig 19514 bp, 15 predicted proteins | sample Lox_Sample_13_FD_206722 | JGI IMG/M metagenome (GOLD analysis project Ga0335070, IMG submission 206722) | Soil microbial communities from Loxahatchee National Wildlife Refuge, Florida, United States - Lox_Sample_1.3 | ecosystem: Environmental > Terrestrial > Soil > Wetlands | place: USA... | reverse complement strand
GCCCGGATTGGCTGTCTGGCCCACTTCGGCCTTGCGGGTCAGGACAATGCCGTCTGTGGGGGCCACCACGCGAGTGCGGTTCAGGCGCGCCTGGGCCTCAGCCAGCATGGCAGCGGCCACTTTGACGGCCGCCGCATCCGTGATGGAGGCCGCCCGCCGCTTCTCGATCTCTTCGGCTGACAGCGCTCCGGCGGATTCCACTGCTGCAGCGCGGCGATACTCTGCCGCGGAAAGCGACGCCTGCGCGCGCGCCTGTTCGAGCGAGGCCGCCAGCCGGTTGACCTGCGGCTCCCACACGGATTCATCGATCTTCGCCAGCAGCTGGCCCCGTTTCACGCGGTCGCCGGCCTCGACATACACCGCCACGATGCGGCCCGCATCGCCTTCGATGCCGATGGGCATGTCATACCGCGCAGCAATCGTGCCCGTGAAGCTGACCGTAGATGTCACTGATGTGACACCGGGGGTTCCGACGCTCACCAGCGGCGTGGACTGTTGTTCCGCGAGGCTCATCTGCCTGTCCGCGGAGGCACGGCCGTTCCACAGAATTCCAGCCACCAGCAGCAGCACCAGGGCGACGACGCCGAGCGCAATCCAGCGCGCCCGGCTGCCACTGCCGCCTTCCTGCACGGGCGCGGTCGGAGCGGGCTTCAGCGGGACGACATGATCGAATGGCTCACGGCCAATCCAGCGGACACCTTCCGAGTGCCCCGCGGAGGCGTCTGACTTGGCTTCGGGGTTCGCGCCCACGTGGGTTCCTTCGATTTGGGCCGGACAACGGGTGCCCTGTTCAGGAGTTGGAAGCGTCTGGTCGGCCGGAAGTTTAACGTCGCGAAAAATAATTCCGGCGGTCGAAGCGCCCAGCGGAATCCCCGGGGCGGCGGGCCGACGGCCCCACGCGACGGTCGTGGCCACAGTCGCGTCCGGGTGACATATCGCAGGTCCAGGCCCTCTGCGCGCCCCGCCCCGGCAGCTGCCTGCACAGGAGCCGCCTCGGATAGTATAACAGATTGATTTAATTAAGATTGCAGGTAATTCCGGACGATCGTGAAGATTGCGGTGCCGATTGCGCGGGCCGCTGTGCAGGATCGTCGGGCTTATCGTTGGGGCGCCGGGGCGGCAGCAGCGATGGTTTCGGTCCAGGGGTCGAACACCGATGTGCCTGCCCGGCGAAATTCATCGACGTCGCGCGTGATGACGGTCAGTCCGCTATCAATCGCAGTTGCCGCGATGATCAGATCGGGCTGCGAAAACGTATGGCCGACCTTGCGGCCCTCTTGGACCAGCAGCCGCCATCTGAACATGACATCCTCCGTTATGGGCAGGATCCGTTGTTCAAACAGGGGCCTGACTCTGTGCGACAGCCAGTCCACGAGCTGCGCCCGACGTCCCGCCTCTGTCACAAGCTCAATTCCGAAACGGATCTCCGCGAGCGTGACGGCGCTGATGTACAGGTGCTCCAGCGGCTGTGCGGCCACGAATGCGAGCACCTTCGGTTCCGGCTTTGGACGCCGCATTTCAGACAGAACGTTCGTATCAAGAAGCCAGCCGCTCACAGCGGGACGCCGCGGACTGGCATGGCTGCACGCGCCGGTTCCAGGTCGATCTCACGATGAGGAGATGCCTGCATGGCGGCGATGAGCGCCTCGCCGGTGAGTTGTCCCTTGAGACGTCGATACTCATCTGCAGCAACCACGACGACCTCGTCGCGCCCGTGGACCGTGACATGCTGCGGTCCATCGCTGTGCACCTTGCGCACCAGTTCACTGAAGCGCGCTTTAGCCTCCTGCAGTACCCAATATCCGGTGCGTGGCTTCGCGGAGCGCGCTTTTGCGGACTTTGCCGCGCTGGAACGTGATTTGCGGATTCTAGTCATCCTGACTAGTTTACTCCCATCCCTGGGCTGATCCAACCGACTGGCTGCGAATCTGGTGCCGACTCACGGACTCGAACCGTGGACCCCATCATTACGAATGATGTGCTCTACCAGCTGAGCTAAGTCGGCTCCGGGGGTGCGGATTCTATAGACCCCGGCCGGCGCCGTCACCCGCCGGCAACCCTGGATTGCGACCCGGTTCCGGCCACGAAGGCCGCGGTGGCGAAGTGGCGCCGCGGACCCGGCCATGCCCAACCTCCGGGCATGGCCGCCTAAGGCAGCACCCGCCGCAGCCAGGCGGCGATATCCGCCACCTCCTGCGGGCAGACCGAATGCGGCATGGCGTAGCTGTGCCATTCGACCGGGTAGCCGGCCGCCTCGAGCAGCTGGCGGGCCTGCATGCCGCGGCGCACGTCGACGATCGGGTCCTGGGTGCCATGCCCCAGGAAGATGGGCGTGGTCTGGTTGGCGGTGCCACGCTCCGTGGCGAAGCGCGATTCCAGCAGCAGGTAGCAGGACAGTCCCATGATGCCGGCCAGCTTCTGCGGATAGCGCGGTCCGCTGAACAGCGAAATCGCGCCGCCCTGCGAGAAGCCGGCGAGCACGATCCGATCCGTCGCAATGCCCCGATCGTTCTCGCGGCGAATGAGTTCGGTGACGGCCGAGTCGCTGGCCCGGATGCCCCGCTCGTCCTGGGCGGCATGCAGATCGAACCCCAGAATGTCGTACCAGGCGCGCATCGACATGCCGCCATTGATCGTCACCGGGCGCACCGGGGCATGCGGAAACACGAATCGCAACGCGCGTTCCCCGGGGGCAACCAGGGCGGGCACGACGGGTTCGAAGTCGTGCCCGTCGGCGCCCAGGCCATGCAGCCACAACACCGTGCCGGTCGGATTCGGGCCGGTCTCGATCTCAACGCTGGGTAGAACCGTCAACGGTCGCTCCATTCAAGGGTCAAAGGTGAGCGGCGGGTTCGGGCGCGGACGGTGGTGCAAGCCAGCCAGCCCGTCGGGAAGGGTCAGGACTTCCTGCGCAGGCGGATGACGAGATCGATGCCCGCGACTTCGGTGCCCGGCGGCGGCGGCGGCAGCCTGCTGAATTCAACTTCAGGCACCGGCACATCGATGAGCGCACCGCTGCTCACATCGTGGAAGTGATAGTGCGCGTCGACGTTGGAATCGAACCAGGCACGCGAGCCGTCCACCGAGAGTTGACGGATCAGACCCCGCGCCGCAAACAGGTTGAGCGTGTTGTAGACCGTGGCCTTCGACACGCGCGCGCCCGTGGCGCGCAGACTCGCCAGAATCTGCTCGGCGGAGAGGTGCTGGGGGGCGGCGAGCAACAGGTCTGCGATCCGCACACGCTGGGCGGTGGGGCGGATGCCGCACTCGGACAGGCGCTGCTCGCAGCTCAGGGTTGCCACGGCAGCCGGGTGATGGGAGGCATGCATCGCGCGGAGTATAGCCGTAATCCCCCGTATTTCCTCAAGTTGTTGGCCGCTGTTCCCGGGGGGCGCCGGCTGCCGCTGCTGGCAACCCCGCGGTTGCCGCAAACATGCCCTCACGCCGCCAGCCTGGCCTCCAGGTGCTGCGCCAGCTCCCCGATGGTGGGGAAGTCGAACAGCTCGGTCAGGTCCACCAGTCCCGGGTATTCCCGGTCGATCTGCTCGTGGATTTCGATCAACTTGAGCGAGCTGGCGCCGATCTCGAACAGGTTGTCGTGCACGTCCACGCGCTTACCCGGCAGGGCGGTCTCGCAGATCACACGCAGCTGGTCCTCGATCTGGCTGCGCGAGGCGGATTGGGGGCCGCGCTGGGCGGCGCGCAGCGCGGCAAGCGCCTGCAACTCCTCGTTGAACTCGCCAGCGATGTAACTCTCCTCCAGCAGATGCCGCTGGATCTTGCCGCTGGTCGTCTTGGGAATGCGCTTGACCGGGACCACCTCCGCGACCTCCAGTCCCGCCTGCTCGTTGATGAGCCGGGAGACCTCGGTGGCCGTGGGCAGGAAGTCCTCCACGCCGCCCCGGTGCAGGACAAACACCACGAGCTGTTCGGTTTCGGCACCCCGCGGCCGCACGCCTGCCGCCACGACCTTGCCGAGATCGAGGCCCGCGGCGCGCTGGGCGATGTTCTCCAGATCGTGAGGGTAGTAGTTCTGTCCGTTGACGAAGATGATCTCCTTCGCCCGGCCCGTGATGTACAGATCGCCCCCGTGGATCACACCCAGGTCGCCGGTGCGCAGCCACTTGTCGGCGGTGAAGGATTGCGCGTTGGCCTCGGGATTCTCGAAGTAACCGCGCGTGACGTTTTCACCGCTCATGTGGACGTGCCCGATGCGTCCGTCGGGGAGCGGCTGGTCGTCGTCTCCGGCGATGCGCACGTGACAGTACGGAATGCTTTTCCCCTCCGAGACCAGCTCGACCGAGTCGCGCTCGCCACTGGCCACCTGTTCAACCGGATCGCCGACATTCATCCGGTGCCGGTGCAACGACACGGTGCGCAAGGGCGCCCCTACAGGAGGGAAGCTCACCGCCAGCGAGGCCTCCGCCAGCCCATAGACCGGGAACATGGCGTTGGCCTTGAGTCCGGTGGGCGCGAGCCGCGCCAGGAACTCGCGGCACAGCTGCACGGAAATGGGCTCGGCCCCGTTGAAGATCAGCCGCACGCGGGACAGGTCCACGCCATCGAGCGGACGGTCTCCGAGCACCTTCAGGTAATGCTTGTAGCCGAAATTGGGTGAGCAGAGGATGCTCGCGCGGATCCGCGAGGCGAAGGACAGCCACAGCAGCGGCCTGCGCACGAACAGCTCGGTCGGCATCAGGTGCGCGTGCACGCCGCTCGCGAACATGAAGATGTGGAAGCCGATCAGCCCCATGTCGTGCGTCAGCGGCATCCAGGACAGACTGACATCCTGCTCGCACAGCCCCGTAGCCTCGATCGTGCCGCGGCAGTTGGCGATGATGTTGCCATGAGTGAGCACCACACCCTTGGGCTCGCTCGTGGATCCGGACGAGAACTGGATGAATGCCGTGTCATCCGGTGCCGCCTTGATCGGCTTGCCGGCACGCGAGATGTCGTCCAGGTCATCCACGAGGAATGCGCGCGCCCGCAGCTTGTCGAACGTCTCGGTCTCGCCGGCCTGTGCGGCGAAGGAGCCGATTCGGTCCAGCGACCTGCGCTCGGTGTAGATGTATGGCTGGCCGAGCTTGCGCGCGATGCGCAGCAGCTTGTGCCGGTGTTCGTCGCTGATCCCCAGGGCCACGGGCACCGGAATGATGCCTCCCAGGATGGCGGCCCAGAAGGCGTCGATGAACTGCTCGTTGTTGTTGAGGAACAGGATCAGTTTGTCGCCGCGGCGCGCACCGATGCGCTGCAGGTGGTAGAGGATGCCGAGCGCGCGCTCGTGGAGCTCCGCATAGGAGACATCGCGGGAATCGTTATCTCCCTCGAGATAGGTGAGGCTGCGCGCGGCGCCGCGATTGGCTTCGATCAGCTCGGTCAGTGTGGTGGCTTGCAACATCAGCGGCGTTCCAGCCTCATGAACAGGGGATGACGGGTACGCAGGTTGATCTGCGCTTCGAGCTCCAGCGGCCGGTCGGGCACGTGGACCAGGCGGAAGCGGCGCGCCATCTTGTACAGGTGCATCAGCATCTCGTACAGCGCGAAGGTCTCGCCGATACAGTGCCGCGGCCCGGCGGCGAACGGCATGTACGCAAAGCGCGGCCGTTCGGCCTCGTGCTCCGGCGCAAACCGCTCCGGCCAGAACACATCCGGATCTTTCCAGAATCGCGGATGGCGATGCAACAGGTACAGCGGCAGCAGCACGTCGCAGCCGGCGGGAACCTCATAACCGCCAAGCACGTCCGCCTCGATCGTCCGGCGCGAGAGCAGCCACCCGGGAGGGTAGAGGCGCAGCGCTTCGTTGATGACCTGCTGCGTGTAGGCGAATTCTTCCATCCGGTCCAGACTCGCCGAGTTGATCCGGCCGGCGGCATCGACCTCGGCGTGCAGGCGTGCTTCCACCTGAGGATGCTGCGAGATCAGGTACCAGGTCCAGTTGAGGCCGCTGGCGGTGGTCTCATGACCGGCGACCACGAGCGTCATGATCTCGTCGATCAGCTCGCGCTCGCTCATGGGATCGCCGGTCTCCTTGTCGCGCGCGCTCATCAGCATGCCGACATAGTCGAAGTGCTCCACGCGCGCGGCGCGGCGCCGCTGGATGACCTCGGCCACCAGCTTGGTGAGCGAACGGAATTTGTAGGCGAACTGCAGGTTGCGCGCCTGTTCGCGCGTGACCATCTCGAAGGCCTTGGACAGGCCCTCCAGATCGCTTCCGAAGATGGAGCGCAGCACGATGTCGAGCGTCAGCTCGCTCATCTCCTCCGTCACGTTGAGCAGCTCGCCGCGCGCTGCGATATCTTCCCAGCGGGCGGCGAAGCGCTCATTGGCCTCATCCAGCATCTGCGCGAAGCCGGTGATCACGCGCCGGTGGAAGAACGGCTGCATCATGTAGCGCTGGCGCTTCCACAGCTCCCCCTCGCTGGTCATGATCCCCTTGCCGAGCAGAATCTTGACCCGGTCCAGGCCCACGCCCTTGGTATAGTTGCGGTGGTTGGACACCAGCACCCGCTTGATGTCATCCGGATGATGGATGACGTAGGTGTAACCCCTGCGGCCTGGCGCGAAGACCCGGTAGGTATCGCCGTACCGGGCGAACAGCTCGGTCATGCGCTCCAGGGAATCGTCCGTGGAGCCTACATCGAACTGGAGCTCGGCCTCGGGTGGGTGTCTGGACTCGATGTCGGTCATGCGGGTGCGCGATGCGCAAAGCACAAATTCTAGCTCAGTCGGACCGGACATGACGGATTCCGGGCCCGGGGGCCTGCGCAACACGCTGTATCGCAAGACCACGCGCTCGAGCCGCCGCATGACCGCGGGCCGGCGCCTGCTGTACCGGCTCGCCGTGCCGCTCGGCCTGGGGATCATCCACGCCTGGATGAAGCCGTGCCGCGTGGTGTCGGTGTCCGGTGTTGAGCACCTCGATGAGGCGCTCGCCAGGGCGCCGTCATTCGTGCCGTGTTACTGGCATCAGCACCAGCTGTTCTGCGCGCGCTATCTGCTCGATCAGACCGCGCGCGGGCTCAAGGTGGGCTGGCTGATCAGCCCCTCCGTGGATGGGGAGTTGGGCGCGATGATGGTTCAGCGCATCGGCGGGAGTGTGATTCGCGGCTCCTCGACGCACACCGGTGCGCGCGCGCTGCGTGATTACTATCAGGCGCTGGTGCGCGACAACGTCTCTCCGGTGATCACTCCCGACGGGCCTCGTGGTCCACGCTTCAAGTTCAAACCTGGCGCGATCCTGCTGTCACAGATGTCGGGTCGGCCGATGCTGCCGATGGCGTACTGCGCATCGCGCGCCTGGCTGATCAAGTGGGACAAATTCGTGCTGCCGCTCCCGTTCGCTCGGATTGCCATCGCGATCGGTCCGCCGCGCTACGCGCCACGGGTCGCGGACGGCTCGGCGCTGGAGAGTCAACAGGTCGCGATGGAGCAGGAACTGAAGAGGTTGTTCGGCGTCGCGCGCGCCGCCCTGGAAGGATCGCGGAATTGAGCGGATCCGCCGCCGCAACTGCCGGGCCGCCACCGCTGGTGATCCGCTTCGGCGCGTTCGGCGACATGGTTCTCCTGACCGTGCTGCTGCGGCACCTGCATGCCCGGTTCGGCAGGCCCGCGGATGTGGTGGCCTCCGGTGCCTGGACGCGCCCCCTGCTGGAGGACTACTCCTCCGTAAGCCGGCTGATGCTGATTCGCAGCCGGCGCACCCCTTACTGGCTCAGCCTGGATCAGAGGCGGCTGGTGGACTGGCTGCGGGCCCGGGGTCACGGCCCGACCTGGTATTGCGACATGCACCCGGCCGGCAGAGACCTGCTCACTCGCGCCGGCCTGCCCGGGAAGTTCATCTGCGACTCCCGCGACTACCCCTGGCAGCCCGGGGAGAGTTTTGCCGATCGCTATATCCGCCTGGGGAACGAACTGCCGGTCGCCTTCGCCGGCCAGGTGCCACCGCTGCCGGCGGGAACGACGGCGCGCTGCGCACAGCTCGAAGTGTCGGCCCAGTCCCGCGAACTGGCGGAGAACTGGCTCGCCCGACGGGGTCTGCAGGGTCGGGCGTTCGCGGTCGTGCACCCTGGCAGCCGGCACATCGCGCGACGTGGACTAAGGTCTCGGGCTGGTGCCGACAAGTACTGGCCGGAGTCCCGCTGGGGCGCGGTGGTGCGGGCGATGCGCGAGCACTGTCCCGATCAGGCCGTGCTGCTCTCGGGTACTCCGCAGGAGTACAGCCTCAATCAGGACATCGTCCGCTGCGCGGGGATCGCGGATGTCCACAACGTGGCTGACGACTTACCTATCACCACGCTGCTGCCTTTGCTGGAGAGAGCAAAGAGCATGATCTCCGTCGATACGGGTCCGGCGCATGCCGCGGCCGCACTCGGCTGCCCCACGGTCTCACTGTTTGGAACCGCAGACGCCGCGCTATTCCGACCCGGCGGCGCTACCACGCGCGCCATCGCGCTCACCGGGATGGTGGATGGCGTGCAGAACATTCTGGGAATCTCCGTCGCGACGGTCGTGGCCGCCTGGCTCGATCTGCTCCATCGCTCGGGAGGCCCGCGGCAGATATTGTCAAGTCGGTAACCTCAGATTGAACAGGACGTTACCTTGTGTTCCTCGATCAGTGTGCGAGAATCGCGCGTAACTAGCTGGAAATCCGCGGGCTCGTGAACCCCGACGGCGTCACAGCTGCGGATGGCGCAGTGGTTTAGGCTGCGCGGAACCTCTGGGAGGTCTTGAACTCAATGTCAGGTCTGCCGCCGGATAAGCCAGCGGACTTCACCGCTTCGGACATCCTGTCGGCAGATGTGTGGACGGGTCGCGCGCCGCGTCCGATCCTCGGTCTCGATGTCGCCTGCACCAAGATCGCGGTCGACTTCCAGAACATGCGCAAGGACCAGATCGAGGAGACGATCCGGCGGAATCTGGAATTGCTGCGTGATGCGACGGCCACCGACTGTGCATTCCTCATCGTGCTGCGTTCCGACGATCTTGTCGTCGAAGACGTGCAGGTCGCCCGCAGTGCCTTTGCCCAGTGCAAGCCGGAAGGCCTGCGCGAGGTCCGTCTCGAGACGTTTCCCTGGCTGAAATCCCGCCTCGATCATCTGCGGCTCTCCGAGCTGCGTGACACCAGTACGCCGCGCCGCGAGCAGGCTGCCGAATGCCGCAAGCTCGCGGATCTGCAGATCGGCTCGACGCTGCTGGTCGCCATGCGCGTGCAGGGCAAGCCGGCGGCCATCCTGGGACTCGCACAGACGCTGCCGCGCGGCGCGTGGGACGTGAACCTGCAGCTGCTGATGAAGCTGATCGGCACCAGCCTGGCCACGGGCCTGGAGCGGATCCGCATCGAAGCGCGCCTGGCCAAGCTCGAGGAGCGCACCACTCTCGCCCAGGCCTCCGCGAATGACGGCCTGTGGGACTTCGACGTCGAGAACAACGAGGTCTATTTCTCTCCGCGCTGGAAGGCCATGCTCGGCTACGCGGACGATGACATGCGCGGTTCCCCGGACTGGCGCAGTCTCGTCCACCCCGACGATCTGTCGCGGGTGCAGGCTGCTATCCGCGACCATGTGGCTGGCAAGACAACCGCATTCGAGAGCACTCATCGCATGCGCCATCGCAATGGCGAGTGGCGTTGGGTGAGCAGCCGCGCGACCGCGCGGGTGGACAAGCACGGCCGACTGCTGCGCCTGGTGGGCGTCGAACTCGACATTACCGAGCGCAAGATCTACGAGGAAGCGCTGTTCCGCGAGAAGGAAAGCGCGCAGATCACTCTGCAGTCGATCGGTGACGGCGTCATCACCACCGACGCCCACTCCACCATCGACTACATCAATCCGGTGGCCGAGGAACTGACCGGCTGGCGCTTGGAAGACGCCATGGGCCGGCCGGTGGAGGAGATCTTCCGCGCCTTTCACGAAGAGACGTGTGAGCCGCTGGAGAATCCCCTCACGGTCTCGATCCGCCGCATCCGGCCGATCAAGTCCGTCCGGCCCATGCTGCTGATCCGCCGCGACGGCAACGAGCTCTATGTCGAAAGCACCGCCGCGCCGATCCGCGACGGCGCGGGCCACGTATCCGGTGGCGTGCTGGTGTTCCACGACGTCAGCGAGTCCCGCGAACTCAACAGGCGTCTGTCCTATCACGCCAGCCACGATCTGCTCACAGGTCTGGTGAACCGCCGCGAGTTCGAGAGCCGCATGGAGCGCGCTCTGAAGAGCGCCAAGGCGCGCGAAGCGTCTTACGCCCTGTGCTATCTCGACATCGACCAGTTCAAGATCGTCAACGACACCTGCGGTCACAGCGCCGGTGACGCTTTGCTCGGTCAGGTGGGTGCGCTGCTCAAATCCAAGGTCCGCTGGCGTGACACCCTCTCGCGCCTGGGCGGGGATGAGTTCGGCATCCTGCTGGAGAGCTGTTCACTGGATGAGGCCATGCGTACCGCCGAGACTCTCCGCGAGGGTGTACGCAATTTCCGCTTCACCTGGGAAGACCGCGTGTTCCGGCTTGGCGCGAGCATCGGCGTGGTGCCGATCACGGCCGACAACGAGGACGTCGCTTCCATCCTGTCCGCTGCCGACAGTGCCTGTCAGGCAGCGAAGGAAGGTGGCCGCAATCGCGTGCACAGCTTCGCTGAAAACGACATCGAGCTCATGCGCCGGCGTCGCGAGATGCAGTGGGCCGCGCGCATCAATGCCGCGCTGGAAGAGGGCCGCTTCGAGCTGTATCGCATGGCCATACAGCCGCTGCAGCGTACCGAGGTCGGTGCGCATTACGAGCTGCTGCTGCGCCTGAAGGACGAAGGCGGACGCATCGTGGCCCCGAACGATTTCATCGCCGCGGCCGAGCGCTACGGCATCACGCCGGCCATTGACCGGTGGGTGATCGAGAACGCGCTGCGCTGGCTGGTCTCCGAGGCCGACGAGCGCGAGAAGCTGCTGATGTGCTCCATCAATCTCTCGGGCCAGAGCCTGGGCGATGACAAGTTCCTGCCGTTCGTGATCGACCAGTTCCACCGCAGCGGCCTGGATGCCTCCAAGATCTGCTTCGAGATCACCGAAACCGCCGCGGTGGCCAGCTTCTCGCAGGCCAACCGTTTCATCCAGGCGCTCAAGGAACTGGGCTGCAAGTTCGCGCTCGATGACTTCGGTACCGGTCTGTCCTCGTTCGGCTACCTGAAGCACTTCCCGGTGGATTTCCTGAAGATCGACGGCAGCTTCGTACGCGAGATCCTGCGTGATCCCATCGACCGCGAGATGGTCCGCTCCATCAACGAGATCGGCCACCTCACGGGCAAGCAGACCATCGCCGAGTTCGCCGAGAACGCCGAGATCATCCAGATGCTGACCAGCCTCGGAGTGGACTACGCGCAGGGCTACGGTGTCGCCCAGCCGCAGCGCGTGCTGAAGTCAGCCGTTGCCTGAGAATGTCAGCCGCATCGAGAGATCGAGCGCGCGCACGTGCTTGGTCAGCCCGCCCACTGAAATGGAGTCGACCCCCGTCGCGGCTATGTCTCGCACCGTTTCCAGGCTGACACTCCCGGACGCTTCCAGTTGGACCGGTCGGCCACGCGCCCGATTCAGTTCGACGGCGGCCTTCATGTCCGCCAGACTGAACTCATCGAGCATCACGATGTCCGGAGCTGCCGCGAGCGCCGCCGCGAATTCCTCGAGCGACTCCACTTCCACTTCGACCTTGCGGCCCTGCGCCGCGCGCCGTCCTGCGGCGATGGCTGCAGTCAGCGAGCCTGCGGCCGCGATGTGGTTTTCCTTGATCAGGACCTGATCGAACAGGCCCGCGCGGTGATTGCAGGCGCCGCCGCAGCGGACCGCATATTTCTGCGCACTGCGCAGGCCCGGCACGGTCTTGCGCGTGTCCAGGATGGTGCAGCCGGTGCCCGCAACGGCATCGACGAACCGGCGCGCCGCCGTCGCGGTGCCGGACAGCAACTGGAGGAAATTGAGCGCGGTGCGTTCGCCAGTCAGGACCGGGCGTGCGGGGCCGGAGATCTCGAACAGGACCCGGTCCGGCACGAGCCGATCACCGTCAGCCGCGTGCCATGTCAACCGGACCGATGCGTCGAGCTGGCGGAACGTCTCATCGACCCATGCCTGGCCGCACAGGATGCCGGCCTCGCGCGTGATGACGCGGCCGCGGACCTGTTGGGAGGGCGGAACGAGCTGGGCGGTGACATCGCCGCTGCCAACGTCCTCGCGCAGGGCGGCGGCGACTTGAGATTCGATGTCGTGGGGCTGCTCGGACATGCAGCGCAGCCTACCCGAAAACTGCCCGGGCCCGGCATGCGGCCGGACCCGGGCGGTCAGTCCTGTCTCAGATGGGCAACGAGTGATGGAACGCCGAGGCCATGCACATCAGCATGGGAATGGAGAGGATGAAGTTGGTGCGGGAGGCGTAGAGGGCGACCTTGCGTGCCTTGGCCTTCTCTTCATCCGTGGCGGGGACGATGCCGAGGATCTTCTTCTGGTTCGGCCAGATCAGCGCCCACACGTTGAACAGCATGATGGTGCCGAGCCACATGCCCGTGCCGATCACCAGGCCGTAGTAGTCCTGTCCGCCGCCGAGCGTCAGCGCGTTCATGAACTGCTTCGAGTAGGTCAGGTACCAGAAGCCCGTGAGCCAGGTGGCCAGCGCCGACCAGCGGAACCACAGCAGTGCGCGCGGGGCGATGTACTTATTGACGCCCGCGCCGCCCGGTCCCCCCTTGTCCGCGGCAGCCGCCGCCAGTCCGGGGGTCTGCACCACGTTGAAGTAATAGAGCAGGCCGATCCAGGTGATGCCGAATACGATATGACACCAGCGTGCCAGACCGAGCTCGTTGAACTGGGCCGGTGCGATGGCCAGGGCGATCAGCAGCGCGATGATCACCCCGGTGATGATCGCCCGGGTGACGGAAGTGAACGGATTCATGGATGGCTCCCTTCGGCTTGACTGGAAGTGGGCAACGCCCAAGTTATTGTTCTGCCTGGGCCGGACTGCCCGCGCGGTTTGAAGAATAGGCCACGCCCCCCCATAATTCAACGCTCTAGCCGCGCTTCCTCGTGAGGCTCGGCTGTCGGACCCGGCGGCTTTTGACCGTGACCGCAGGTCCGGGTGAGTTGCAGGTCCGGGTCCAATCGAGGAGTTGCGCCGATCGAACCGAGCCGCCCGGGGCCGCCCCCTTCGCCGTGCATCAACGTCTGCGCGCTGGACGCGGACGGCTTCTGTGCCGGATGCTTGCGCACGGGCGCGGAGATCGGCCGCTGGCTGGCGATGAGCCCGGCCGAGCAATGGGCACTCCTGGATGAGCTGCGCCGCAGGCGGGCCCGGCGTGGTACGGTGCCGCTGCCGGTGACTTGAAACCGGCCCGGTCCGCCGCCAGATTTCTGAGGTTTCGCAAGCCGGCGCCGGTGCGCCCGCGCACGAGGAAATTCGATGACCGACGTCATAGAGCGAATCAAGGCCGAGATCGGCTCCCATCCGGTGGTGCTGTTCATGAAGGGCACACCGGATTTCCCGCAGTGCGGCTTCTCGGCCCAGACCGTGGCCGCGCTGCGCGCGGTCGGCGCCGACTTCAAGCACATCAATATCTTCGAGGAGCCTGAGATGCGCGATGCGCTCAAGCGCTACTCGAACTGGCCGACCTATCCGCAGCTGTACGTGAACGGCGAGCTGGTCGGGGGCTGCGACATCGCCCTGCAGATGTACCGCAACGGCGAGCTCAAGAAGCTGCTGACCGAAGCGGGCGCTGCGACCGCCTGAATCCCGCCCCGAGCCCCGCGCCAGGGTTCACGGCGTTCCGTCAGCGGAATCAATCGACGCTCGGAATGTCGGCGCTACGCGTCGATCTGCGGCTCGTCCGCCGCCGGGTCGGTCGCCGCCGCGGCATTGAACCAGCCGAGCGCCACGGCGCGTTCCTGCGCGTCCCGGTAGCTGTCCGCCAGCCGATTACAGATCAGGCAGAACACCTCAGCGGTGCGCTCGGCGTCATAGGCCGCCGAGTGCGCGCTGCTCGCGTCCCACTCCAGTCCCGCCACCGCCAGCGCTTTGGCCAGCACCGTCTGGCCCAGAGCCGCACCGGCGAGTGTGGCCGTGTCGAAGCACGAGAAGGGATGGAAGGGATTGCGCTTCACTTCCGCTCGAGCTACGGCCGCGTTGAGGAATCCCAGGTCGAAGGCCGCGTTATGACCAACGAGGATGGCACGGCGGCAACCGTAGAAGTGGATGGCGTGTCGAATCTCGCGGAACACACGTCCCAGTGCTTCCTTCTCCGGCAACGCGGGCCGCAGCGGATGGAATGGGTCGATGCCCGTGATCGTGAGAGCCGCTGGATCCAGGCGTGAGCCCTCGAACGGCTTGACGTGGAAGTTATGCGTGATGCCGCGCTTGAGCCGCCCGTCCGGCTCGATGTCGATCATGACCGCTGCGATCTCCAGCAGCGCGTCGGTCGCCGCGTGGAATCCGCCCGTCTCCACATCCACCACCACAGGCAGATAGCCACGAAAGCGGCGTGCCATCACGCCACCGTCCACCGGTGTCACGGTTGCGGGTGAGGAAACCTGATCCGAATCGGCGCTCATCCCTGTGCCCATCATCCGGCCAGGCGCCAGGCGATGCTTTCGCCGGCGCGAAGCGGCACCAGGTCATCGCCGTCGAACGGATACTTCTGCGGTACCGGCCACGATTCACGCACGAGGGTGATCTTTTCCTGGTTCACGGGCAGTCCGTAGAAGGCGGCACCGTGCTCGGAGGCGAAGCCTTCCAGCTTGCCGAGCGCACCGACGGAATCGAATGCTTCTGCATATAACTCGATGGCCGCGTGCGCCGAGAAGATGCCGGCGCAGCCACAGGCTGCCTCCTTGCTCTGGCGCGCATGCGGCGCGCTGTCGGTGCCGAGGAAGAAGCGTCGATCGCCGCTGGAGATGGCCTCGAGCAGTGTGAGTCGGTCCGGTTCGGTTTTCAGCACCGGCAGACAGTAGTGATGCGGGCGAATGCCACCGGTGAAGAGCGCATTGCGGTTCATGAGCAGGTGTTGCGGCGTGATCGTCGCGCCGACGCCTGCATGAGCGCGCACGAACTCGACCGCCGCGCGCGTCGTGATGTGCTCGAACACCAGGCGCAGCCGCGGGTAGCGGGCAACCAGCGGCACCAGGATCGAATCGATGAAGCGGGCCTCGCGATCGAACACATCGGCCGCCGGGTCCGTCACCTCGCCATGCACCTGCAGAACCATGCCGGTCTCGCTCATGCGCGCCAGCACGGCATCGATGCGCCGGATGTCGGTCACTCCGGAGTCCGAGTGTGTGGTCGCCCCGGCAGGGTACAGCTTGAATCCCCACACCTGGCCGCTGGCCTGCGCGCGATCCACTTCGCGGGGATCGGTACTGTCCGTCAGGTACAGCGTCATCAGCGGGTCGAACGACGAGCCGGCCGGCAGCGCAGCGAGAATCCGCTGCCGATAGGCGAGAGCGTGTTCAGTCGTCGTGACCGGCGGCTTCAGGTTGGGCATCACGATCGCGCGAGCAAATTGCGCGGCGGTGAACGGCACGACGGCGCGCAAGGCCGCTCCATCCCGCAAATGCAGATGCCAGTCATCCGGGCGGCGAATCGTCACGGAGTTCGCCCTCATCGCTTGAGCCCCTTGAGGATGTCGTGGCGCAGGATGAGCTCGAGCGCATATCGCACGCCAAAGCCGGTCACATCGGTATTGATGTGGGCCAGTCCACCGCTGCGCGTCGCTGAGGACAGATCCACGTGCGCCCAGGCAATGCTGTCGGGCACGAAGCGTCCCAGGAAGCGCGTCGCCAGGATGTGGTCACCTTTGCCATCCGCGCTGCACTGGAGGATGTCGGCGATCTTGCTCTCCAGGTCCGAATCGAAGTCCGCGTCCGATGGAAAATGCCAGACCCGCTCCCCGCTCGTGCGGCCCGCCCCGACGAGCTTCCCGGCGAGTTCCGCACGGTTGGTGAGCACGCCGCTCATCCGCTCGGTGAGCGAATACACGCAAGCCCCGGTGAGCGTCGCGAAATCGATCATGAACCGCGGCCGCGTGCGGGCGGCCAGCGCCAGTGTGTCCGCCAGCACCATGCGGCCTTCGGCGTCGGTATGAATGACCTGGATGGTCACACCGTTGGAGGCGGTCACGATCTCCTGCGGGCGGTAGGCATCCGGACCGATGTGGTTTTCCGTGATCGCCAGCCACGCATCCGCTGCGATCGGTGCACGCAGCTCCGCGAGTGCCAGCAGCGTCGCGAGCGCCACGGCGCTTCCTGACATGTCCGTGTGCATGTCCAGCATGGACCGGTGCGTCTTCAGATTGACGCCACCGGTGTCGAACACAATTCCCTTGCCGACCAGTGCAACGTCCGGAGTACGGGTCCGGTTGCGAGGCGGCCGGTAGGTGAGATGGGCGATGCCGGCGTCGCGCCGGCTGTTGCCCGATGACACTGCGAGGAAGGCGTTCGCTCCGGCGCGGCGCAAAGCGCTCTCGTTCAGCCACTTGAATCCCAGTCCGTGTCGACGAGCGAGTGTGGCGACTGCTCTGTGATAGCCCCGCGCATCCAGGATGTTGGGTGGCAGCGCGCCCAGCCAACGGACCAGATTGTTTCCGCGCGCCGCGGCTACCGCGAATGGCACGTCAACTCGCGCGTCCTTGCCGTCCGCACGCGGCTTCCGGGCGGCGTCCAACAGAACGACGCGTTGAATGCGATTTCCGCCTCGTTCGCTCGCGCGGAAGGCCGGCATCTGAAACGCCTGCGCGAGGGCGGCTGCGAGCAGGGCCTCGAGCGCCGCTGGGGCAGCCGCGAGGATGGGGGATACAAACAGACCGATGGTCTGTGGTGTGCGTGCCGAACACTCCTTGAGCATCCGTCCGGCGAGCGCCAGTCTCTGGAAAGCGCTGGCGTCCGACCCGATATAACCTATGACGGCCAGTGTCTGGCGCCGGTTGGCGAGTACCGTCGTGCGCACCGATCCGGAGCGGGCGCCGCTGCGCGCATGCAGTTCCCGCCAGCGGCCGCTCTCCGGCAAAGGATCGAACGCCGCAGCGGTCGCCTTATCCGGCACGATCGCGAGCACGGCGTCCAGATTGCCCGCCGAACCGGCCTGCGCGTGTGCGATCACCGGCATCGTCTGCGGCGGCAGCAGCGCTGCCCGGACGGACTGTCGTCCGGCGCGCGCGACCCCGCGCGAAACCCGGAAATTCTGCGTCGCGCTCGCGCTCACTCTCGTCCCCTTGGCCCTTCCGGCTTGCTTGACCATCGCGGGTGAAACCCGGATCATGGCGCCGCTTGTGTAGGCGCGATTTCTCACGCACGTACGTTGCTGCCGGCGCATCTTATTCCATTTCCCGGACCTTTATTTTCGGTGCGGGACGGGGCTGCGGGACAGTGACCACACCGCCGCGACTTTCTTCCGGGGCTTGCCGCCCTCATATGTCGCATCTGGCAACGCAGTAAGCTCGGGCACACCGTATGACCGAACCTCCCAAACTGGAAGACCTCGACCCCGTCGAAACCCAGGAGTGGCTCGAGTCCATCGACTCGGTGCTCAAGACACATGGCGCGGAGCGGGCGCACTATCTGCTGGAGCGCCTGATCGATTACACGCGTCGCAGCGGCGCCTATCTGCCGTTCAAGCCGAACACGGCGTATGTCAACAGTATTCCCACGGGGCGCGAGCCGGAGTATCCGGGCAACCGCGCTCTCGAGCGTCGCATCGAGGCGTACATCCGCTGGAACGCCATGGCCATGGTGGTGCAGGCGAATCGCGTTTCCTCCGAGTACGGTGGGCATCTCTCCAGCTACGCCTCCTCGGCCACGCTCTACGAGGTCGGGTTCAATCATTTCTGGCGCGCGCCCTCCGAACGTCATCCTGGCGATATGGTGTTCATGCAGGGTCACTCCTCACCCGGCATCTACGCACGCGCCTACCTGGAGGGACGCCTGAGCGAGGAACAGCTGAGGCACTTCCGCCAGGAGGCCGGCGGTCCCGGTCTGGGACTGTCCTCGTATCCGCATCCGTGGCTGATGCCCGACTTCTGGCAGTTTCCCACCGTCTCGATGGGACTCGGGCCGATGATGGCCATCTTCCAGGCCCGCTTCATCCGCTACCTCGAGCACCGGGGACTGGCGAAGCCCTCCGACCGCAAAGTCTGGGCCTTCCTCGGCGATGGCGAGATGGACGAGCCGGAGTCCATGGGCGCGCTCACCATGCCGGTGCGCGAGGGCCTGGACAATCTGATCTTCGTCATCAACTGCAATCTGCAGCGCCTCGATGGTCCGGTGCGCGGCAACGGCAAGATCATCCAGGAGCTCGAGGCGGCCTTCCTCGGCGCCGGCTGGAACGTCATCAAGGTGCTGTGGGGCTCGCGCTGGGATCCGCTGCTCGCCAAGGACCACAACGGACTGCTGCGCCGGGTGATGGAGGAGTGCGTCGACGGCGAGTACCAGAACTTCAAGGCGAAGGGCGGCGCGTATACCCGCGAGCATTTCTTCGGCAAGTATCCCGAGCTGAAGGCCATGGTCGCCAACATGTCGGATGAGGAGATCTGGCGCCTGAACCGCGGTGGCCACGATCCGCGCAAGGTCTACGCGGCCTATGCCGCCGCCCACGCCCACAAGGGTCAGCCGACGGTGATTCTCGCGAAGACCGTGAAGGGCTTCGGGCTCGGCAAGGGGGGCGAGGGGCAGATGGTCGCTCACCAGCAGAAGAAACTCTCCGAAGAGGATCTGCGCGCCTTCCGCGACCGCTTCCACATTCCCGTCTCGGACGATGACATCGCGCGACTGCCCTTCCGCAAGCCCGAGGAGACGACCGAGGAAGGCCGCTACCTGCGGGAGCGGCGCGTGTCCCTCGGCGGCTATCTGCCGGCGCGACGGCGCGAGGCACCCCCGCTGGTCGTCCCGCCGCTCGAATCGTTCGGTCCGCTGCTGGAAGGCACCGGCGAACGCGAGATCTCCACGACCATGGCCTTCGTGCGCATCCTCACGATGCTGCTGAAGGATCGCAACATCGGCAAGAACATCGTGCCGATCGTGCCGGATGAGGCGCGCACCTTCGGCATGGAGGGCCTTTTCCGCCAGATCGGCATCTACTCCTCGGTGGGCCAGCTCTACACACCGCAGGACGCCGAGACGCTGATGTCCTATCGGGAGGACAAGAAGGGACAGATGCTCGAGGAGGGCATCAACGAGGCCGGAGCGCTGTGCTCGTGGATCGCCGCTGGCACCGCCTACAGCAACCACGGCATCAACATGGTGCCGTTCTACATCTTCTATTCGATGTTCGGTTTCCAGCGTGTCGGCGATTTCATCTGGGCGGCGGGCGACAGCCAGGCGCGTGGCTTCCTGCTCGGCGCCACCGCCGGCCGCACCACGCTCGCCGGCGAGGGTCTGCAGCACCAGGACGGGCACAGCCAGCTGCTGGCCACGACAGTGCCCAACTGCGTCTCCTACGATCCGACGTTTGCCTACGAGCTCGCCGTGATCGTCCACGATGGCATGCGCCGCATGTTCGTGGATCAGGAG
>Ga0335070_10003037_pt1 | contig 19518 bp, 21 predicted proteins | sample Lox_Sample_13_FD_206722 | JGI IMG/M metagenome (GOLD analysis project Ga0335070, IMG submission 206722) | Soil microbial communities from Loxahatchee National Wildlife Refuge, Florida, United States - Lox_Sample_1.3 | ecosystem: Environmental > Terrestrial > Soil > Wetlands | place: USA... | reverse complement strand
TCGTGGGAGCAGACGGCGAGGCCGGCGTAAACGGGATCGTGGAGGATGACGGTGGCCGGGCCACTGGGTTTGAGGTCCTCGCCTGGGTTGCCCACGAACATCGTGAACTCATTGCCGTGGCGCTCGATGCGGATACGGACGGGGCCGCTTAACGGCGAACGGATCTCCTGAGTGGTGGCGCCGGCGGTGAGCCGGTACTGGAGAGAGGTCAAGCCGTCGCCGTGGAGTGCCACATCGGCGTAGGCGGCGCCGGGTTCGAGGCTTTGGCGGATGATGAGCGCGGCTTTGCGATGTTCGACCGCGCCCGCGCCGATGAAATGGACGTCGGCGGTGAGGGAGACGTCGCCGGAGAGGCGCTTCCAGACGAAGTGAAAGGCGTCAGTGGACTCCCACATGTTGGCTCCGCCGCCGGTGATGCGATATTCGCCGGTGGAAGGATTGTATTCGGCGGAGCCTTTTTTGGGAGTTTCCCCGACATCGGAATGAGAGTCGAAGGGGCCGAGGTTTTGCGCATAGACAAGGAACGCGGCGCCGAACAGGAGAGCGATGAGTTTGGAGTGCTGGAGCACGATTCAGGATGGCGCGAGGGTGGGTTGGTGTCAAGAGTGATGGCTCAGACTAGACCTTTCACGCTGCGCTGTCAGGTGAGGCCGGTAGCGTCGGATTGTCTCCGCCAACAGCTCAAATTCGGGATGGTGCGTGATCCGGACAGCATCGACGAAGACAAGCCGACTTCCCAGTACTGATTTGTCCGGACCTCCTCGATCCCGCCTGGACAATGATCACCGAGTTGACTTGCGTGGTTTCAGTCGTACCGAAGAGTCTCGATCGGATTAATGCGTGCGGCGCGGCGCGAAGGGAAATAGGCAGCAGCCAAGCAGGCGGAAGCCACCAGCAGCACACCACCACCGTATGCCAGCAAGTCGAAGGTATTCATGAACACGAGGTGCGAACCCAGCAAGCGGGAGACGCCAAGCGAAAGCATAGCTCCCAACCCGATGCCCATCGTGGCCAGTCGCATCGATTGCTGTAGAACGAGGCGCGTCACGCCACGAGTCGTGGCACCGAGCGCTATCCGGATACCGATTTCCTTTGAGCGCTGTGTCACCAAATAGGAGAGTACGCCGTAGATACCCGAAAGCGTGAGGACCAGCGCGAGTCCTCCGAGCGCTGACCCGACCCACGATGCGGCACGGAATGGGTAGATCCCACCGGCGAAATATTGGTCTAATGGATGGATCTCTTCAACTGCGCCGGGGGCCATGACCGCCAGCTCCGCATCCAGCCTACGGCACGTGGGTTCTACATTACCCTTCACGCGGATCAGAAGAGAGCTCCGAGCGCTGGCCGGCGTAATCGGGAAATAAAGGAGAGATGGATCCTTTCCCCACGGGATGGAGCAAGTGACTATATCGCGAGCCACTCCGATCACCCGGACAGCCGCATGTTGTGGCAGTTGCTCACCCCAATTGGTATGGGGGTCGTGCTGGATCCGAATCTCTTGACCCACGGCATCGGCGTTGGGCCAGAGCCGCCGCGCTGTGGCCTCGCTAATTATGGCAAGAGGTGCCCGCGAGCGCGCCTCATCACCGGTAAAGTTACGACCTCTCAGAATGGGGATTTCCAGCAAGCTGAAGTACTCGGGTGACACATGGTTATACCACGCGCTGGGCACCGTTTCTCCTGCCGCCGTAGAAACCGAGACACTCGGCAGCATTCCATTGAGGGGTGTCGATCCCGCGGCGGCAACCATCTCGACCATCGGTTCGGACCGGAGCCGCGCAATGACGCTTGTTCGTAACTTCTCCCCAATCCCCATTATGATGACCCCGTGTGTCCTGAAACCGATGGCGAAGTTCCTCATTCTGTCAGCTCCGCGAATCAGGACGCCGGAACAAATGAGAAGCAGGACGGACGCGGTGATCTGTCCCACAACGAGCATGTTTCGCAACCGCGCCGGCCGCACATCGGTAGTGAACTCGCCCCTGGCGGCCAGCATGACGTTGTTCCGCGTCGCCTGAATCGCTGGCGCCAATCCAAACAGGACTGCGGAGACCAAAGAGGCCGCCAGCATGAACACAAAGACTCGAGCGTCAGCCGGCATCGGTAAAGTGGTGATGAATTCCGCAAAATCGGAAGGCATCGTCGCAAACATCAACCTGAGACTTAACTGAACAGTCGCCTGTGAGATAACAAATCCGGCGAGTCCTGCCGGTATCGCCAGCAGAATGCTTTCCGTCAACAGTTGCCGAATGAGGCGCCGGCGGCCTGCTCCCAGCGAAAGCCGAATCCCGATCTCCCGTTGACGGGCCATTGCACGCGCGAGCATCATGTTCGCCACGTTCGCGCATGCCAACAGTAAGACAAGGCCAAAGGCAGCCGCTATCGGGCTGAAGAATGCAACCGCTTCCGGCGTCACAGAAATCGCCGTGGCCCGCGACTGAAGGATCACGCCGGTAGCTTTTTCCGAATCAGCGAGATCCGCCGTCATCTGCTGAGACCAGCCTGTTAGGGCCGCCTTGGCTTGGCTGACGCTGGACCCCGGCTTGAGTCTGCCGAGAATCCAGCTCATCGCGTTGGGATGGTCCGGTCCAAAGAGATCAGGTCCATCCTCCAACTGGGACGCCATCGTTATCGGAGCCCAGTACTCGCGCGGCACGTCGCCTACTCCGTTGAATCCCTGCTTCGCGACCCCGACGACCTCTAATGGATAACCGTGCAGCCAGAGCTTCTTTCCCACAACATTTGGATCGCCTCCAAACTTGTCTTGCCAGGCCCTGTAGCTCAGCACGATTACCGCCTCTCGGCCGGGCGCTGAACAGTCCGTTGGAAGCAAGGTTCTCCCAAGAGCCACGCTTCCTCCTAACACCTGGAAGTAGTTGCCCGTGACCAGTTCGCCCATCAGAGGATGGCCGTTAACGTGGGCATAAAGGAATTGGACGGCCACTGTTTCCGTGAACGCCGGCTTGTCTTTTCGGAAGCTTTCGAACTCACGCCACGAAAACGCGTGTCCTTCTCCCGCACGATCAATCCACGTGAAGGAGTACAAGCTGTACGGATCGCGGACCGACAACGGCCGAAGGACGTAGGCATTGAAGATGGTGAATAGAGCTGTATTGAGACCGAGGCCGAGTGCAATGGTTCCAACCACAGTCAGCATGAACGTCGGGCTGCGGCGGAAACTCTTCAGGGCATAGCGAATGTCCTGAAGCACGGTCTCGATCAACTGGGTGCCGCGGATGGCGCGGCATTCCTCTTTCACCTGCTGGAAGCCGCCGAACCGGATACGCGCCAGCAGAGCCGCCTCCCCTTCGCGGACGCCGGCTGCAGCATTCTTTCTGGCCTCCATCTCCAGATGGAACTGCAATTCCTCGTCGAGTTCTTGTTCAACACGCTTCCGTAATATCAGGGCTCGTATGCGCAGCAGGAGTTCGTTCCAATTCATATCAGGCCATTTCGAGCACCCGGCCGATGGCGGCCGTAAGTCGCCCCCAATTCTGCGTTTCCACGTTCAGTTGCCTGCGTCCGGAAGCGGTGAGACAGTAGAATCGAGCGCGGCGGCCCAGTTCAGAAACACCCCATTCGGCTCTGATCCAGCCTTGATGCTCCAGGCGATGCAGGGCTGGGTATAACGATCCCTGATTTACCCGCAGCACATCTTGCGAGATCTGTTGAATTCGCTCCGAGATCGCCCACCCATGCAGCGCCTGCCCCGATTGGAGAGTGCGCAGAATGAGCAGATCAAGCGTGCCCTGCAGAAGGTCGAGTCGGGATGCCTGTTGCATTGGTGTCGACTCTCGACACCAAAATACCCGCATTGCTGTCGAATGTCAACAGCAGAGTGCTTTCACGTGACATACGGTACTCATGGGCCTGCGAAATCAAGCAGATGGCCACATAATGCCGGATTAGTAATGGGAAACGCGCTTCTGTCCGCCTACCGTCCGGAGCGTCGGCCACGCGGGATTCAGGTTCGATCCGGTCACCCTGTCCGATAGACGGAGACTCACCGCCGGTGTTCGTAGGATGCAACACAATTACTGCGGCCGAAGAGAATCCAGAGTCGTTTTGTGAGGATCGAGTGGCGCGTTACGCGGAATGGTGGCCTGCAGCAGCGTTTCCACGCGCCGCGGAACGTTTATCGGGTTGGATCGGCGGTGACGGGGATTGGAACGGCGTCGCCAGTCGTCATTGCCGGTGCATTGAGCCGTTCGAGGATTTCTTTGACGTAGGTGGTGGTTTCGGGGATGGGCGGGATGCCTCCGATTTCGTCGACTTTGGAGGGTCCGGCATTGTAGGCGCCGAGAGTCAGAGACAGATCGCCTTTGTAGTGATCGAACAGTTCTTTGAGATATCGCGCGCCGGCGTCGATGTTCTGCTTGGGATCGAAGGGATCTTTGACGCCGAGCCGGGTGGAGGTTTCAGGCATGAGTTGCATGAGCCCTTGCGCGCCTTTTTGCGAGATGGCGCAGGGACGGAACGCAGACTCCTGCTGAATGACGGCGGTCAGCAGGCGTGGTTCGAGCCCCTGGCGTTGGGCGGCATCAAGGACAATGGGCGCGACGTCGGATTCGGGCATAGGGTCGCAGACGATGTCGGGGAGGGCGGCGTCGCTTCCGACAGGTTCCACGGCGACGGGCTGGGGCAGAGGAGGGAAAGGCGGCAGATTGAAGAAAGACCCGGCGGGGGCGACGGGGCTGGCCTGTTTGCCGATGGAGGCGGCGAGGCCTTTGGCGACCGAAGCGCGCTGCTTGTCGATGGAGGCCTGCATGGCGGCGACGGTAGCCTCGCGCTGCTTCTGGGCGGCGGTCTCCATGGCGGTTTTGGTTGCGGCGGCGGCCTCTGTGGTTTTGGCGGGTGGTGCGGCGGTTTGCGGCGCGGCGAGGTTAACGGATGGGAGGATCAGGATACTAACCATCAGCCGACAGGTGCGGAGCGGGGTCATTATAAATAGGAAGATCGACCGGAGTGGGAAAAACTTTAGTAAAGAAACGTTAGAAACGGCCTGATTTGGGCCGAAGAGTTTTCATAAGGGAACCCCTTCCGGGTTTCTTTGAGAGGACGTTGTTATGGACATCACGGGAGTGAACGGAATGGGGCCGATCCCCGCAGCCACTCCTGCGCCAGCCGCGCCGGAGCAAGTTGCGGAAAATCGCGACATCGTGCAAGCCGTCAAGGCGCTGAACGCCGCGCAAAGCTTTGGCGACAACAACGAAATCAGCTTCATGCTGGACCGCAACACGAAACTGCCGGTGATCCGGATCATCAACCGGAGCACGAAGGAAGTGGTGGAGCAGATTCCGCCGGAGTACGTGTTACGCCTGGCGGAAGATTTGCGGCAGGGCCGATAAACAGGGCCCGCTGCGGCAAAAAGCCCGCCGCGGGCCGATATGGAGCGTAGGAGCCTTTGATGCCTAGCAATCCATACGCGGCCCATCTGGAAGCCAGTATTCTGACGGCGGAGCCGATCGAGCTGATCCGCATTTTGTACCGGACGGCGCTGGACTCGGTGCGCGACGCGCGCGCCCACCTGGCGGCCGGTGAGATTCGGGAGCGCTCGAACGCCATCAACAAAACGCTGGGCATTCTGCACGAACTGGCGATCTCTCTCAATCACGAGGCGGAACCCATGCTGGCGAGCAAGCTTGCCGCGCTGTACGACTACATGGAGCGGCGGCTTTTGGCGGCCAACCTGGAGCAGTCGGAAGCGCCACTGGCGGAAGTGGTGGGGCTGCTCGAGGTCATGACCGGGGCGTGGTACGAAGCCAATCCTAACGCGGGGCAAGAGAAGTCGGGCGAGCGCGTGCTGGTGGAAGCGTAAGCGTCAGGTTTGCTTAAATACCGCTCCCTCTGGTCGCGGCTCGGTTTTGGGAACGCGACCAAGGCCCGCTCCACCTTGTTGGTTTTCTAGTTACTATTTCAGGGGGATCAGGTAGAAGCTCACGATGCTGTGGCTGACTTCGGCGGAGCTGACCTGGTAGGTTCCGGCGTTAACCCGGGTCTGGATCTCGTCGATCCGCTGCGGGCTGAGACCTCCGGCGGCTTGGGAAAGGGCAGAGAGTTCGACGTGATCGGAGCCGGAGCGCGCCGGGGCGGCCGGAACGGCGTCCGGCTGAGCTGGGGAAGCGGGCCCCACTCGAAAGCTTTTGTCTGTTGGCTCAATCCGCATAATGTAGGACCTTCTCTTACACTTATCGGCTGCGAGTGAACAAATTCTAGTGCTAATGCACGATAAGGGCGAGGATAACGTTAACTGCCTTCTCGTGCTTTGGATTCAGTGACTAAGCCTTGCGTGATGAGTTTGGTCAGCCCGAGGCCGCCCCCCGAAGCCAGAGCCTGTGCGAACTGCTCTTCGGCCAGTTCGGTGGCGGTATCTCCGGACGGATCGTCCTCGTCGCCGGAACCCAACCAGTCGGATGAGCCTGCTGTATGCGAGGACTTGAGAATCTGGCTGATCAGCAAAGACTCGAAGCCTTTGGCGGCCTGCTCGATTTTGGCAGGATCGGATTTGGAGGTCTGAGTTGCGCCGGAGTGTGCTTCGGGCGCGGGTGGGGCCGGGCTCAGGAAGGGGCTGATGGAGGGCATATCAGAGGACATCCAGCTCGGCTTCGAGGGCGCCAGCGGCGCGGAGGTTCTGGAGGATGTCGATGATGTCTCGCGGGGTGGAGCCGATGGCGGCCAGCGCGCGGACGAGTTCTTCGACAGTAGCTCCCTCTTTGAGGAGCACGTTGTGCGCTCTGTCTTCCTTCCCGGCGACGTCGACCTGCGGCACGACCTGAGTTGTTCCAGTGTTGGACAACGGGGTGGGCTGGGAGACCGCGAAGGTAGTCTGGATCTGGACGGTGAGGTTGCCGTGCATGATGGCGACCGGGGAGATGTGGACAGTGCCGCCCATGACGATGGTGCCGGTGCGCTCATTGACGACTACGCGGGCGGGGCGGTCGGCATTGACGGAGACTTGTTCCAGCTCCGAGAGGAATTCGATGGAGCGCGAGGCGAAGCCGGCGGGAATGGCGACGGTGACCAGGGCGGAATTTTCGGCGTGAGCGACGGGCGCGCCATTATCGGCGAATTTGTGATTCACGGCTTCGGCGATGCGGGCGGAGGTGGTGAAGTCGGCATCGTGCAATTGCAGATGGAGCTGGCCGGCGCCGGGGTTGACCGAGGGGGCGGCGCGTTCGACGATGGCTCCGCCGGGCACGCGTCCGACGGTGGGATGGTTTACGGTCTGGCTGTTGGCGCCGCGGCCGGCGACGAAACCGCCGGTGACAACCGGGCCCTGTGCTACGGCGTAGATCTGGCCGTCGGCACCGCGGAGGCTGGTGAGCACGAGAAGGCCACCCTGCAGGTTCTGCGCATCGCCGATAGCGGCGGAGATCACATCAATATGCGTGCCGGGCTGCGCGAATGGCGGAAGCGTGGCGGTGACCATCACGGCCGCGGTGTTTTTCACAGTGATCAGGATGGGGTTGATGGATACGCCCATACGCAGCAGCAGGTTGGTGAGACTCTGCGCGGAGAACATGGTTTGTTTGCGATCGCCCGTCCCGTTGAGGCCCACGACGAGGCCATAACCGACAAGCTGATTGTCGCGTATGCCTTCGAGAGAGACGAGATCCTTCAAACGGGTCGCCGCGGGAGCGGGCAGAGCGCTGCATAAGGTGAAGAGCAGAATGCCGAGCGCCATCGATTTCGTCATGCAGTCCTCTCAGAAAGGCATCAGGCCGAGCAGCAAGCGATAGAGGAAGTTGGGGCGGCGCACGGAATCGTTCACCACACCCTTGCCATTGATACGGACCTCGAGGTCGGCGACGTTGGACGAGGAGACGACATTTGAGGTTGCGAGGTCGGTAGGGCGGACGATGCCGCGCACGCTGACGGTCTGCCGCTCGGAGTTGACCTGAATGTCCTTGGCGCCTTCGACCACCAGATAGCCGTTGGGCAGCACGTGGGTGACGCGGGCGGACAGCGTGGTGGTCAGGTCGGTTTGGCGCGTGGTCTGTCCCTGTCCGTTGAGCTGCGTATTGCCGGAAACATTGGCCAGGTTGGCCCACGGGCCGGCGGCGCGGGTCACGCCGGCGAGCGCGGTGATGGAGTTTGCCGTGGTGGACTGGCGCTGGGTTTTGGTAACTCCGGACGCTACGGCGGAAGCATGCTCGGCCACCAGGATGGTAACGAGATCGTCAACTTGCGCAGCGCGGACGTCGCTGGCGAGATCGGTGAGCCGGGAAGTCGTGTTCCAGATCGAACCGGGCGAGGAAACGGGTGCTCCTGAGGAAGGCGAACTGCGCAGGGCCTCCTGGATGTAGCGATCGAGCGCGGACGGTTCCGGCGGTTTGTCTTTCTTGTTCGGCTTGACTCCGGCAATGCCGGGAAACACCAGCGCGAGGAACACAACCAAACACGAGAAGTTTGAAGCGGATGTCATTGGCTTTGCTCCTTGGCCTGTGAAGGGAGATTGGCGATGAGCAGTACGCGGCCCTTGTCGTGGATGCGGGCGGAGAAGATCTTGCCGTTCGAAGTATTTCGGACGGGGATCATGTCGCCCTTGCGGCCATCGGCGAGCGCGCGGCCTTCGAGCGAGAGATGCGCGGCGCCGCTGCGCACTTCGACGCCGACTAGCTCACCGCGCTGGATGTCTTTCGGTTCCTCGAGTTGAAGCGCGGTGACCGCGGCCGAAGCCGGGATTGGTCTGCGGGGCAACTTGCCGACGACTTGATCCACGGACGGAGGAGGCGGCTGGTTAGAGGGAGGAGCGTCATACTCCTCCATTCGCAACTGATGAGCTTCGATGGCGCGGCCGGCGGGCAAATCCTCGGTGGCGACAACTCTGGCGTAGCGCATGACGATGCGTGCACGAGCCCAGATCGCAAAGCGATGATCGCCATACCGGATGAAGCCTCTCCAGAGCAGAGGCGAAGCTGCATTTCCCAAGGAGGGTGCCGCGGGCAAGGTGGAACGATCGAACTGTACCTCGCCGCACGGCACCGGATACCGGCTCAACTCTAGAATTTCAATGCGCGCGCCCGGCTGGCCGAGAGCGTGGCGCATGGCCCCGGCGACGCGCTCAGGCTGGAGCGTTTCCATGGCGCGCTCGAAACAGATCGCGCTCACGATGGGAAGGTCGATGTGGTAGCGAGCCGCGATGCGGCGCAGGTCGGAAGCATGAAAAAAACGCCGGACACCAGGAATGGGTGCGTAACCGATCCTGGTATCCGGCGGCAGGGAGGAGAACACGGGCAGAGCCTGAGCGAGATCGCGGGCGAGGATGACGTCGCCGTCGACATCGAGGCACAGTGGGACGGACGCAGCAGAGGCGCAGGTTGCGGCGAGCAGCAAGGCTATCGACAGCCGCACCGGGAGTCTCATTGTGACAGGTTGTTGACCTGCTGATACATTTCGTCAGCCGCCTTGACGACCTTGGAATTGGCTTCGTAGGCGCGCTGAGCGGTGATCAGGTTGATGAACTCGTCGACCACGCTCACGTTGGATTGTTCGGTATAGCCCTGGAGGAGGGTGCCGATGCCTTCCTGGCCGCCGGGGCTGGCCACGACGGGATCGCCAGAGGCATCGGTCGGCAAGTAGAGGTTCTGGCCGATGCTATTCAAGCCTGCAGGATTGGGGAACGTGGCGAGCTGCATCTGGCCGCCGAGCTGGGCGGCGGTCTGCCCGGGCAGGGTGAAGCTGACGGTTCCGTCGGTGGCGATGTGAATCGACTGGGCATTCGGTGGGATGGTGATTTGCGGTTGGACGGGGTCGCCCGCGCCGGTTACCAGGTTGCCGTTGCGATCGAGTTGGAAGGATCCGTCGCGCGTGTAGGCGATTTCGCCGGTAGGACGGAGCACCTGAAAGAAGCCGTTGCCTTGAATCACGAGATCGAGCGGGTTGTTGGTCTGCGTAAAACTGCCCTGGCTGAAAATGATTTCGTTGGAAGCCGCGCGCGTGCCGAGGCCCAGTTGGAGGCCGGCGGGGACGATGGTCTGCTGTCCGGCGGCGGTGCCCGGCTGCACCATGTTCTGATAGAGCAAGTCTTGAAATTGCGCCCGGCGCATTTTATAGCCGGCGGTGTTGGCGTTGGCCAGGTTATTCGCGATGTTGTCGACGTTGGTCTGTTGCGCCGTCATACCGCTGGCGGCGCTGTAGAGTGCGCGAATCATAGCGTGCGTTCCTCCTGAGATGAGTGCGTTGCTGCGGAATATGCCGTGTGCCGGGCCATGTTACGAGGTCACCTTGGCGACTTCTTCGACGGCGCTCCGGTTCATCTGGGAACTGAGGGTGATGGCGCGCTGCAGCATTTCGAACTGGCGCATCACATTGACCAGGCGAACCGCGGACTCGGCCGGCGAGACATTGGAGCTTTCGATTTTTCCCTGTTGGACCTGGACGGCTGCGGCCGGCGCGGGCTTGGCGAGCGGATCCGTCATCTGGAAATAGGTGTTGCCGAACTTAGCGACGGGCGAGGCGGCGGAGAAATCCACCAGCCGCAGTTTGCCCAAAGTCTGCCCGTCCTGCAGTACTTCACCGTCTTGCGAAACCTGGAGCGGACTGTCGGACTGGGATTGGATGGTCTTGTTGTCTTCGGTCAGCAGCGGATAGCCTTCGACGGTGGTAAGTTCGCCCTTGGGCGAGAGCCGGAAGCTGCCGTTGCGGGTATAGAGCGGTCCGGTAGGGCCCTTGGCGGTGAAGAAGCCTTTGCCGTCGAGCGCGAGGTCGAGCTTGTTATCAGTGCGGACCAGGCTGCCCTGGGAGAAATCGATCCAATTCTTTTCGATGACGGGGACAGTGGTGGGGGAGCCGGGGCCTTCGAAGGCTTGCACTTCGGGCGAGACGTACAGGTTGTAGAATTCGTGATCGGACTTGAAGCCGCTGGTGGCAGCGTTGGCGAGATTGTTGGCCAGCAGGTCGAGGGTTTCGGTGCGGGCTCGCAAGCCGCTGGCGGCGGCAATGGTCAAAGGATCCATCGAAAATATCCGGCTGCTGCGAGGAGCAAGCGGGAGACCGAAAGGGGCGGCGGGAAAAAAGGCCCTAGAGAATCAGCGATCTTCCGCCGATAAGCCGTTTAGGAGGCATCTAGCCCGGCGTCAAGATTTTGCCAGAACCCGGCAAAAGTCATGATTTTGACGTCCCTTCTCCGCATAAACCCCTGAGAATCTAAGGTCTTTGCCTGGGCCTTCACCTGCACCCGCTGCGGCGTGCTCATCTCGAACTCCGTTGGCGCACTTGCCGGTTTGCACGCGGATGCGCCGAGTCATGCGGGCGCTGTGGCCAGCCAGATTCTGTCTGGCACGGGACGTACGCAGCAACCGGCGCAAGCACAGGGGCAATCGGGCGCTGCGGATCAGGCGGAACCTGAGATAAGTCAGAGTGGCACCCTGCGAGTTGATCCGCAGGATCGGCCAGCGGGCCGGGTCAACAGCCGGGCGGCGAGAAAAGAAGCGCGCAAAACGAATCCGTTGGATGCGGCGCCGAACGGCTTTCAGCCAGCGGCCACGAATCAAGACAGCGAAGCGACGCCGTTCCTGGAACTTCTGGGCGACGTTCTGCCGAAAGGCCGGCTGTCTCAGGATCAGCCAGGTGACGCGGTGAAGTCCGCCAGCACATCGCTGTCGCAACTCCCCGGGATGACACTGGGCTCGAACTACGAAGTTACGGCGAGCCAGGGTTCTGATGTCCCCGCCAACAGCGAGGTCAAGAGGGAGACTGCGGAGACGGTGGCACCGAACGCCCGTGCCGCGAGAGCCAGCCAGCCTAGCGACGCTGCGCCGAACGCCACACAGCAGGCACCGGGCACAGGCAATGCGTTATGGGAGCAAGCAGTCGGAAGCGACGTCGCTGTGGAGCCGGAGCAGAAAGCGCCGGAAGCGGCTGCAGTGGCATTCGCGGCTCGTATTTCATCGAGAACGCCGGACCCGCAAATGATCGCGCCGAACGAGGCGCAGGCGGCGATTGCCGCGTCGCGGTTTGCCGGGTTGGACGGTGATCTCGCTAAGACACAAAGGCCGGCAGCGCCGGTGCGAGGTGAGCAAACCGCATCCCCGGCACGCATGGCGCAACGGGTAGCCGAGCCGCAGGAGTCTGAAGAGCAGCGAGTAGCGGTAGCAGTTTTCGAGTTCGAAGATCCGGACGGCAGCTCCGGCGAGCCGCAAAGCAACGCAGAGCCAAATGCGAACCCAGGCACAAGTTTGACACCGGCGCAGCCTGCGGGCACGGGTCAAAGCGGACTGGCAACACAGACAATCGCACCGGATGCCCAGATGGCAGCACAACCCCAAACGAGCGCGGGCGCCCAGCAAACAGCGGCCGTCCGGGTGCCGAGCACACAGGCAACTCAGGGCACGATCGCGCCTCGAACCGCCGTAGGCGCGAGAGAGGGCTGGAACCCTGCATTGGGGACTCCGAACGCTTCTTCGGGATTCGCAATGGCGGCGCCGGCGAACAGCAGCGCGGCGGGCGCACGAGCCGCAACCAATGCAAAGCCCGCGCAGGAAGAGCGCGCCACGCCGTTTTTGGAGCCACAAAACGAGCCGGCGGAGCGCGCCAGCGAAATGGTTCGCGCCATCTCGCTCAACCTTTCGAGCAAGGACCAAAGCGTGCAAGTTCGCCTGAGCGAGAGAGCCGGAGAACTGCACGTCACGGTGCGCACTCCGGATGCCGGGTTGACGCATGGCCTGCGGGAGGGACTGTCCGATCTGGTGGGCCGGCTGGAGCATGGCGGTTTCCGAGCGGAGGCATGGCGGCCGGCTGGAAGTGATGCGAGCGACCACGGCCAGGACTCGCCTTCGCGCCGCGGATCGTCCCAGCAGGAGAACGGCAAGGAAAGCAGGCAGCAAGAAAATTTACAGGACCCGGAATCCGAGGCGCAGACGCCGAAGTGGATGGGCGAACTGGAATCCAGTTTTCAAAGGAGCAACAGCGTATGGCCACCATCAGCAATCCGATAACGTCGAATCCTAACCCCAGTCCCGCACCGGCGCCGGCGCCATCGAGCGACCCGACGACGAATCTGCCTGGGGCCGACGAGCAAACGTTCTTGCAGCTGCTGGTGACGCAGCTCAAGAACCAGGATCCAACGAATCCTGTTGACGGGACGCAATTCGTCGCTCAACTGGCGCAGTTCAGCCAACTGGAGCAGATGATTAACGCCAACACGAAATTGCAGCAGATTCACGTAGACCTGACGCAGAACGGGCAGACGTCCAATCATCCGGCGAGTGGCGCGCCGGCGCAGCCGTAAAAAAAACATAAAAACAAAAGGAGGATGCAATGTTTAATTCATTTACCACGGCTTTAACCGGTCTCACAGCGGCCGAACTCGGAGTGGATGTGGTTGGAAACAATCTGGCGAATCTGAACACCACGGGTTTCAAAGCGAGCACGGTGGCTTTCGCGGACATTGTGGCGCAGTCACTGGGCCTGGGCACGAGCCAGACTTCCGCGGGCCTGGGAGCGCAGGCAACGGCCATACAGGATTTCACGCAGGGCGCCATCCAAACGACTAACGGCGCGTTTGACGCCGCGATTCAGGGGGACGGCTTCTTCATCGTGCGTGACCCTTCGGGCCTGGTGAATTATACGCGTGCCGGCAATTTTGAAGTGGATGCGAACGGCAACCTGGTGACGCAATCCGGCCAGAACGTACAAGGGTGGGTGGCGAACAGTGGCGTGCTGAATACCAACACGGCCATCAGCAACATCGTGATCCCCTCGGGGGCGTTGCGCCAGCCTACCGCGACCACCAATATGTCGGTAAACATGAACCTGGATGCGTCGGCGGTAGTAGGCTCACCGCAAGGCAGTTTCTCGACGGCCGTTCAGGTGGTGGACTCATTAGGCACCACGCATGTCCTCACGTTGAATTTTTCGAAGACGGCCGCCAATACATGGAGCTACAACGTGACGATTCCGGGCGAGGATGTAACAGGAGGCACAGCGGGAACACCGTTCCCGATTTCCGGCGCTACCGGGTCGCTCACGTTTAACAACAGCGGGAACCTGATTACTCCGGCCCCGCCACCGCCGGCGACCAACGGAATCGTTCCCGTCGATATTACAGGCCTCACCGACGGCGCGGCGGACTTGAAAATCAATTGGAACCTTTACAGCCCGCTGGGGCAGGCGGACATCACGCAGTACGCGCAGCCGAGCGCCACGGCCTCGAACAACCAGGACGGCCTGGTTGCTGCCGAGCTGGTGCACGTGACGATGACTAATGGGGGCCAGATCATCGCGCAGTTTTCGAACGGCCAGCAAACGACGATCGCGCAGATCGCGCTGGCTTCCATCAGCAACCCGGACACGCTGGTTTCCGAAGGGCAGAACAACTTCCAGACCGGCCCGGGCACGGCGCCGCCAGCGATCGGTGTGCCGCAGACCGGTGGCCGCGGGCAGGTGCTGGGCGGGTCACTCGAGTCTTCGACCGTGGATATCGCCACGGAGTTTACGAGGCTGATTGTGATGCAGCGGTCTTACGAAGCGAACGGCAAGGTCATCACAACGACGGACTCGCTGACACAGGACACCATCAATCTGAAGCAATAATGCCGGCCGGCGCCGATCCGAGGACATAAATGGTCCAGCAAGTCTTGGCTGTGTTTCTGGTTCTTGGACTGCTGGCGGCCGCGCTATGGCTGCTGCGGAGCCGCGGGCTTGCGCACTACCGGGGACCGGCGCGCGGCAAATCCGCCAAGCACCTGGAGGCGATCGCGCGGCTGCCGCTCGCACCACAACACTCCGTGCACCTGATTCGCGTTGGGGACCACGCCATTCTTTTGGGGCTGTCGCCGTCGGGCTGCACGATGATCGAGCGCGTGGCATGGAGCCAACCGGCAGAGACGCAAGTCTGCGATGGAGCCGCGCGGTGAAGCTTCTCCACACTTTTTACAGAGCGGGATGTTGCGGCTCGTTCCTTGCGATGGCGGAAGTGGCACGCGGAGCGACATCAAACGCGGCGTCGCCATTGTTCGGCATCAGCCCGTCCAAGGGATCGGGCCCGTCGCTGAGCGTTCCCATGCAGATCATCATTCTGATGACGCTGCTGACGCTGCTGCCGGCGGTGGTGATGTCGATCACGCCGTTTCTGCGCATCACGGTGGTGCTGCACTTCCTACGCCAGGCGCTGGGCACGCAATCGACTCCGTCCAATCAGGTGCTCATCGGCATGTCGATGTTCCTGACCATTCTGATCATGAGTCCGGTGGCGACGGAGATGTACCACAAGGGTTGGGAGCCGATGGAAAAGAATCAGCTCAGCTATCAGCAGGCTTTTGACGAAGGCTCCAAACCGCTCAAGACTTTTCTGACGCGATTCGCGCGGGAGAAAGACATTGCTTTGTTTCTGGAGGTGACGCATTCACCGTCGCCGCGAAATCCCGGCGACCTGGATCTGAAGGTCCTCATCCCGGCGTATATCGTGTCGGAGCTGAAGGCCGGGTTTCAAATTGGGGCGGTGTTGTTTTTGCCGTTTCTGGTGATTGACCTGCTGGTGGCGTCGGTCACTCTGTCCATCGGCATGGTGCAGTTGCCGCCGGTGATGATCTCGGCGCCATTCAAGGTCCTGCTATTTGTGCTGGTGGATGGGTGGAACCTGGTGCTGGGCTCGCTGATGAAAAGTTTCTATGCGTGAGAATCAATGACTCCTGAGTTTGTGGTTGAGACCATTCGCCAGACATTGATACTGACGTTCTGGGTGGGTGCGCCGCTGCTGCTGATCGGTTTTGCGGCGGGCATTGTGGTCAGCCTGATCCAAATCGTCACGTCCATTCAAGACACGGGATTCAGCACCATGCCGCGGCTGATGGCGTTTCTGTTTGGGACAGTTCTGCTGATGCCCTGGATGCTCAAGAAGATGACGACGTACACGGTCCTCATTCTGAGCGATTTGGGAAAGTACGCAAGGTAACCGGTGCCGGCTCAACTGACCATCGCGCTTCCGGCAGTCCTCGGCTTCGTGCTGGTGCTGGCGCGGGTGAGCGGCGCCTTCATTTTTGTGCCGATCCCCGGAATCAACGCAAGCCCGGCAATGGTGCGCACGGTGCTTTCGCTGAGCTTCACGCTGGCGCTGTTTCCGCGATGGCCGTACGTCAATGTGACGGAGCCGGTGATCGGCGGGCTTTGCGTGGCGATGATGGCAGAACTAGCCCTGGGCTTAACGATCGGCGTGGCCGTGGCGGTGCTGAATGAGGCGTTTCTCATGGCGGGCCAGATCATCGGCTTGCAAGCGGGGTACGCTTACGCTTCCACGATCGATCCGGCGACGCAGGCGGATTCAGGAATCCTGGTGGTGTTTGCGCAGTTGATCGCCGGCTTGCTGTTCTTCGCGCTGGGCCTGCACCGTGAAGTCATCCGGGCGTTCGCACGCAGCCTGGACGCGTTTCCGGCGGGAACGTTTGTCATGACTCCGGCGAGCGCCGAAAAGATTCTGCGGCTGGGCGCAGGGATATTCTCCGTGGGCATACGGCTGGCCATGCCGGTACTGGCGCTGCTGCTGCTGGTGGATGTCGCCATGGCTCTGTTAGGGCGGCTGAATCAGCAGATACAGCTTCTGATCCTGGCGTTTCCGGTCAAGATGATGGCCACGATCGCGCTGCTCGCCACGATGGCGGTTTTGTTCCCTCGCGTCTATCGCGGGTACGCGGAGCAGGTGCTCGCGCGGGTGGCAACGGCGGCGGGATTCTGATGGTGCGGCCCGAGAGATGAGCGACCGAAGCCAAAAGACAGAACAGGCGACAGCGCGGCGGCTGGAACGAGCGCGGCGCGAAGGGCAGTTCCCGACCGCCAAGCAATTCGTCGCGGCCATTCAGTTTCTGGCGTTCACGGCGATGGTGGCGGCGTGGGGAGGGACCTGGCTGGACCAGACACGACAGACCATTCGGTTTTTAATCGGGCGCGCGTTCGGCGGGAATCTCGAAATCACCGACCTGGTACACATATCGGGAGCTCTGTTATTGCGCGCGGGTTTTCCGCTGGTGTCGGCAGGGGGCGCACTGGTGGTGATTACGCTGGCGGCGCAACTGGCTGTGACGCGGTTCGGGTTGAGCTTAAAAAGGATCAGCCCCGATTTGCAGAGGCTGAATCCGCTCGCCCGCCTTCGCGAACTGCCGCGGCAGAATCTTCCAGCATTCATTCAGGCGCTGGTGATGTTGCCGGTATTCGGCTTCGCGGTGTACGCCATCTCGCGCGATCACTTCGCGGAGAACTTCGTACTGCCGCTTGAAGGCGTGGAAATAGGCGCGAGGCAGATAGGCGCTTCGCTGACGACGCTGCTCTGGCGAGGAGCGGGACTGTTCATGCTGTTCGGCTCGATCGACCTGGTCCGGCAGCGGCGCAGGTACGCGAAAGATCTGCGCATGAGCCGTCAGGACATCAAAGAGGAGTTCAAAGAAACCGAAGGCAACCCGCAGATGAAGATGCGGGTGCGACGGCTGATGCGCGATCGCATCCGGCGCAACATGATGAAGCAGGTTCCGAAGGCCACGGCGGTCATCGTGAACCCCACGCACTACGCTGTGGCGATTCGCTACGAGCTGGGCTGGACCTCGGCGCCGCAAGTGGTGGCGAAGGGAAAGAACTACCTGGCGTTGCGCATCCGGCAGCGCGCGGTGGAGCATCAGGTTCCGCTGATCGAAAATCCGCCGCTGGCGCAGGCGCTCTACAAATCGGCCGAGGTCGGCCAGGAAATCCCAGCGCATCTCTATCGCGCGGTGGCGGAGATCCTGGCGTACATTTACCGCCTGATGAACGGACGTTTACCGGCATAACCGGGAGGCAAATTGGCGCAGACGAAAGCAATCACGGCACCGGCGGCGTGGAAGGGGTTCGGAGGGTTCGATCTCACGACCGCGTCCGACATGGGAGTGCCGATTGCCGTTTTAGCGATCGTTCTGGCGCTGATCACACCGATACCGGGGTTTGTGCTGGACGTGCTGATCGTCACCGATATCATGCTGTCGGTGATCGTGATGATGGTGTCGATGTACATCACGCGGCCGGTGGAATTCAGCGTATTTCCCACTACGCTGCTGCTGCTGACCTTGTTCCGCCTGGCACTGAACATCTCTTCGGCGCGCCTGATTCTGCTGAACGGCAACACGGGGACCTCGGCCGCGGGAGAAGTGATTCAAGCGTTCGGGAACTTCGTGGTCGGCGGGAACTACATCATCGGTGCGGTGATCTTTTTGGTGTTGATCGCGATCCAGTACGTCGTGATCAACCATGGCGCGGTGCGCATTTCAGAAGTGACCGCGCGATTCACCTTAGACGCCTTGCCGGGCAAGCAGATGTCCATTGACTCCGACTTGAATGCGGGTCTGATCGACGAGTCGGAAGCACGGCAGCGGCGCAAACAACTAGCTCACGAAGCGGAATTCTACGGGGCGATGGATGGCGCGTCACGATTCACGCAGCGCGACGCCATCGCCAGCATTCTGATCACGGGCATCAATATCATCGCAGGCTTTCTGATCGGGGTCCTGCAACACGGCATGGATCTCCGCCACGCCATTGAGACCTACACCGTGCTGACTATCGGTGACGGCCTGGTGACCGTGATTCCAGCGCTGATGATCTCGATTTCCGGCGGTTTGATTGTGACGCGCGCCAGTTCGGACGCGCGGCTGGGCGCGGATTTCCGCAAGCAGATGTTCAGCAATCCGCAACCGCTGCTGCTGGCGAGCGGCGTGCTGCTGGCACTAGCGGCTTTTCCGGGACTGCCCACCATTCCGTTCCTGCTGATGGGCGCCGGGATTGGCACGTCGGCGTGGCAGATGCGGAAGCGCGGTATCGCGGCCCAGAAAGGGGCCGAAACGAAAACGGTCCCGGCGCGTGAAAATCTGGAAGCGTCGTTGCGGGTAGAACCGCTCGCGGTTGAGGTAGGGCTGGGGCTGGTGAAACTGGTGGACGGCGGCGCCAATTCGCAGCTGCTGCGGAGAATCTCGGGCATCCGGCGCCAGTTAGCGGGCGAGTTGGGCTACATCTTTCCGCCGGTGCGCGTCACCGACAATCTTTCCCTGCGCCCGCGTGAATACGCGATTTCTCTCAAAGGCGTGGAAATCGCGCGTTATGAGGTCCCGCAAGGATGCGATCTTGCGATTCCGGCCGGGAAAACGGCGGCTCCCGTTTCCGGGCAAGCCACGCGCGAACCGGCATTCGGGATGCCGGCGTGGTGGATTCCTTCTGATCAGGCAGAGCGCGCGCGCAGAGCGAATTACACAGTGGTGGACGCGGTGAGCGTGCTGGGCACGCACCTGGCGGAGTTGATCCGCAGGCATTCGCACGAGCTGTTTTCGCGCCAGGAAACGAAGAAGCTGCTGGACCGCGTGGCGGCCGATAATCCCAAGGTCGTGGAGGAACTCACGCCGAAACTGCTGCCGCTGGCTACGGTGCAGCGAGTGTTGCAAAACCTGCTGAGGGAGCGCGTCTCCATCCGCGACGCGGTTTCCATTTTGGAAGCGTTGAGCGATGCGGGGGCGTCGACGCGCAATCCAATTCTGCTGACCGAGTATGTCCGGCAGGCGATCCGGC